>Ga0213862_10000404_pt1 | contig 18554 bp, 12 predicted proteins | sample PICome_7_FD_160092 | JGI IMG/M metagenome (GOLD analysis project Ga0213862, IMG submission 160092) | Coastal seawater microbial communities near Pivers Island, North Carolina, United States - PICO266 | ecosystem: Environmental > Aquatic > Marine > Coastal | place: USA: North Carolina... | reverse complement strand
ACGCACCGATAACAACGCCGAGACCATCGTGGGTGAAACCTCCTTCTCCGAATCGTCAGACCCATCCTTTCGATCGCCGTGTCCCCCGCGCACCGCGAGCTGATACAACGCGTTGGCGGTGTTCATTCGGATCGCCGCGTGTCGCGACTGGATCAGCATGTCCCGGAGCATCCTGGGGAACACGCCGAGGCACATCACCGCATCCGCCGGGTGCGACTCACCGCTCGCGCACAGCTGCGTGCACAGCGCGAGCAACGCGAGGGAGTCGCGGGACAGCCGCCAGTCGTCGCGGTTCAGCTCATCCTCCTCGTCGTAGACGGAGTCGTCGCTCAAACCCGCGTCGGATTCCATCGCGCTCGCGCCGGCGTCTCCGGGAGAACTCTCCGGGTCGCCCACGCGGATGCCGGTGCCCATGATGTACGCGAGGTTCGCGAGCGCCGTGATGGCCTCTTCCGCGAGTTTCTTCCTGCTACCCGTCGCGTCGTCGTCGTTTCCGTGTGGGCTCACGACTAAGGAGGGAGGGTCCTTCTCCTCCTTCAGACCCATCGTCCCGATGGCGCCGCCCAAGGACCCGAGGGATTCCGACGGTTCGCTCTCCGAAGCCCTCGGGCCGCGAAGTAAGATGCGGAGGAGGCTCAACGCCGCGGTGCAGAGCGCGCGGCGCAGCGAGACGTCGCGCCACGCCGCGAGTCCCGCACTCGCGAGCTTCGCCGCGGACTCCGCCGCCGCGCCCGTCTCGTCGCCCTCGCCCGTGATCCCCGAGGGCAACGTCGTGAGAATATCCCTGGCGCACCCGAGCGCGAGGAACGAGCTGCGGAGCGTGGCGACCGACCCGGCGGTTCGCTCGGTCCCGGGTTCGAACCCCGTCTGGGACGAAAGCAGCCCGTCCAGCACCTGCAGCGCGTACACCAACTCGGCGGGTCCCTTCCCGAGTAAATCACGCAGCTTACCCCTGTGTACCGCCGGGTCCGCCGTGGAAGCCTCCAATAAACCCACGAGCTCGCGTCGGATGCTCTCGCGCGTGGGTAACAGCTGGAGGATCTCCTGCGCGTTTTCTCGGACCCGGGCGCTCCTCGACCGGTCCACGAGCTCCAACAAAACGTCGTAGGCTCCGGGCTGGGACGCGAGCAACGCGCGAGGGGAGTTCTCGCGCGGCGATGGCACGTCGTCCGTCTTTCGCAAGCCGGCGATGCACTGCACGGTGAAGCTTTGGTCCTCCTCCGCGGCGGCCGCCGCGGGAAGCACCTCGCGGAGGAGCTTGTGGTCGTGCTTGAGCTCCTGCCCGAAGCAGAGCAGCCGGAGGTTGTTGGGCTCGGATTCCGAAACCTCCCGGGCGATCGCCTCGCGCAGCAGACGCACGGGAACGTTGGAGTGAACGTCGACGATGAACTTCTCGTGCTGCGCCGCGCTCCTTCGGTCCCCGCCGTGGACGTTCTGCTGCATGTGCATCATGATAACCTCCATCTTAACCCCGAAACCGGGGTACGATCCACCGTGGGGCAAGGGCGCGCCGGGCGCCGCGGCGTGGGCACCCTCGCACTTGGATATGAACGTCGAGGCGATGAGCGTGAGGCGCTCGGCGCGCTGCTCGGCGACGGCTCTGTGTTCGCCGTCGAGACCCGCGGCTGATTCTTTCAGCCGCTCGATGACGGCGGCGAGAAATTCGTTGCGAACCGCGACGGTGCCCCGCCAACTCTCCGCGTCCGCGCCCAAGTGCAGCCACATGAGGTGGTGCGCAGCCTCCTCCCACGCCTCATCATCCTCGTCGGATGAATCGCTCGGGGCGTCGAGGAAGACGCGCCAGAGCAGGTCGAGCCCGACGAAATTGGAATCGGTTATGCGCAAATCGTGAATCGCCCTGCCTTTCACCAGCAGACGCGATTGAGTCCCGGTGGCTTCCGGCCCGAGATCCGACGGGTCCACGCCCGCGGGTAGGTCCCCGAATACGTCGTCGTCGGTGACGTTGAGCGGGTCGTCGAGCTTCCCCTCGTCCGCGGCGCATTGCAAAAAGTAGGACATGAACATATTGTATCCCTCCTTTCGCATCTCATTCGCCGGCTCGTTCGCGAGACGCGTCTCCAGAATCGTCCGGACAGTCTCCGGCGACGCGCTGCATGGCCTGATCACCAGCATCTTCATCATCCAGTACCGGCCGTAATCGCCGAACCTCGCGGGCTTGACCCCGGGGTCCAGGGCTTCCGCGGTGGCGGAGCCCGGCGCCTCGACGAAAGCCGACCAAAACCGAAGCGCCGTCTCGGTCTCCACCACCACGTGCCCGGTTTTCATCGCGTACAACAAAGTCTCCATGAACGCCTTGAGGGTGTCCTGGTACCCCGTGCGGTGCGCGCCGGGCTGCCCGACGGCATCCGCGGGACGTGCCCGCTCGAACCCGAGGGACCACGCGTGCGCCTGAAATTCCTCGAATCGAGTCGTGAGCAGCTCCAACAAATTCTCCTCCGCGTTGAGCTTCTCGATCCAAGCCCTTCGAATCTCTTCGTAGTCCTGATCGTCGGGCGAGATCATGACCTGCCGCCGCTCCTCCATCCGACGTCGCCGTGCCTTCTTGCCCTTGACCCCGTCCGCGTCGCCGTCCGAGCCGAGCGTGTCCTCCGCCGCCTCCACCGTGTCGAGCTGCACGATTTTGACGACGAGCCGAAGAGAAACCCCGAGATCCGCGCGGCGCTCGCGAATATCCCCGATGACTCGAGCCATCCATTGCGACTTGGACGCTCGCTCCATGCGGTCGTAGTGGCCGAGGACCCGCACGAACGCGGCGACCATCTCGGCGCCGCCCGCGTCGTGCGTCATCCGCCACAGGAGCTCGAGCAGGCGGTCCGCCATCACGCCCTTGCCGTCGCTTCCGGCGAGCTTCTGGACAGTCTCCAGAATCTTACCACAGTCCGCGAGCGCGTCGTGGCCGGCGCCCTCGAACAGCGTGAACAGGTAGTCCAGCTGCTCATCCGAGAACTTCCACGCGAGGGACGCGAGCAGGTCCAAGACGTTGTTCTTCACCTCCTCGAAAGTGTCCTGCTTCTGGGTGATGGCCCACAGCTCGTCGATGTGCGCCTCCGTCATGGCATCCTCCTCGAGGAGAAACCGGAGGACGGCGGCGACCTGGTCCACGTACTGCTTGTGGTGCAAGTACGTCGGCCGGAGGATGTGGGGCAGCACCCTCTTGGTATCCATCCAGGCCACGATACCCTTCAGCTGAGCGCCGGACCCGCGCCGGTCCCGCGTCCTCGCCGCCTCCGCCAGCGATCGTTTAATCTCCCTCAGCGCCTCGAGCTGCATGTTAAAGGTGGGAACCTTCAGCATCGCCTCGATCATCGCCTGGTTCACCTCGCTCACCCGCCGCGCCGCCTCGTCCCGGGCGGGTGCTCCCCCGTCCACGTTGAGCGCGTGCGCCAGAATCTCCTCCAGGCTTCGAAGCAGCTTGGACAAATACATGAACCTGTCGTCCCGTTCGCCGCTGTTCGCACCCACGAGCTGCGGATCGCCGGTCTTGACGATGCGCGACATGTGGTCCAGGCACCTCTGCGAATCCTCCGCGAATTGCGCGCGAAGTTCCCGGCGCATGGTCCTCGCGCAGAGCTTCGCGGGTCGAGCCGCGCTCTCCAGCAACTGGAGCGAAACCGGCCTCGGGTCACCGAGCAGTCCCGAGATGCCGTCCCATCCCTCGTGAACACCGAACGTGTTGGCGATCTGGTCCAGCCACGCGTCGATCTCCACGTCACGCGGGGTTTGGTCAATCGGTGAATTCGGGTCGTCGTAGCCTTGGCTGTCCGTGTTGACTGGATCGAAAGGGTTCCCGGGCGAGTCTTCGTTGGGAAACCTGACGGGCACCGCGGGGGCGTCGTCGTCGTCGCTGACGTGGATCACCCCGTCGTCGTCTTTCCTCCCAAAGTACGACTGGAACTTGGTGTTGCCGTACGTACCGGCTCGCTCTTTGTTGGACTCGGCGTCCATGAGGTCACGAGCCTCTTGTTGGGTCAGTGCGATTGGCGTCGTGAACGTTCGGTCGGTTCGGTTGAATTGCTTCGGCAGTCGTTCCCACCGGTGCTTCTTGTGGTACTCGCTGTCCTTATCGAGGGCCCAGGACAGGGCGTTGAGGAGGTGGCACATGTCCACCTCGTTCTCCTCCCACGACGGTCCGTGCGTGGTGAAATAGGTCCCTTGGTTGAGCTTGACGGCGACGAGCTGCGCGAGTCGGCAGGATGCGTCGAGGATGTTCCCGTGGATGTCCGGCTGCCATCGGCGAAGGTCGTCGAACGTGAGGCAACGCTCGAAGGAGTTCGGTACGAGGTCGCGGTACAGCTTCCGAATGTGTTCACTGCGTGTGTGGGATCGATGACTGGTCAGCGATGGATTCGATGGATGTGGGGAGACGGACGAGGTGGGAAAGTTGGGTGGATCGGGCATTCAAGGGCAGTTCAAAAGAGAGGATGGGAGCGTGGCTTAGGCTTACCCCTCCTCGGCTTCGTCCTCGTCGTTGGCGAGCTGGACGCATGCTTTGAGCACGATGGCGAGCTGCGCGGGATACACCGTCCAGTTTGGATTTCGGTTTAAACCGTCCGCGACCATGTAGTACTCGCTGTGGGGGAAGTCCTGCGAGACTATTCTCTCGAGCGCCCCGGAGCCCCCCGCGCTGCTCGCCGGGCTGCTCGCGTTGCGCCTGCCCATGTCCATCACGTTCAGCAGACCCATGCGCGCCGCGTCCTCTCCCGGGGTGGATTGGCTCGGGTTGTTCGGATCGAAGTCCCCGTCGCTGTCCTCGCTCATGAAGGCCCCGCTGCCGTGCGGGTCGCCCATGCTCGAGCTCATTGCTGAAGCGACGGGCTCGCGCGCCGGATCTGGCGGAAATCACCCACGCCCCGACGTCTCCCGCCCTGGGTTCGCGCCCGGGTTTGCCTCTTCGATAGACTCTCCCAGAGCCTTCGACTCGTTGTCAGTACGGGTTGAAACCGGCGCGTCCCTCGGACCCTGCGCACGGCTCTATGCGCGCGCCCCCACACCCCGCCTGGCGCCTTTTCCCGCGAAACGAACATTTCCCCGCTGTCAGGTTCGATCGTCGGAGGTCGAGGTTCAAGTCTCTCATCAGAGTCGGCCCTCACGAAGGCGGGTCGCTCTCTTCCCCGTCGTACGAGGCTGGCCATGGGGAACGATCGGGAGATGACGGTGGTCGAGAGGCAGGTGGCTGCGATGATGCGGAAACAACGGGAAGAGCAGGATGAGCAGGCTGCCCTCGCGAGGAGAGCCGAGGCGCTGCGGAGCTCGGGGGAGAAGGCACTCCAGGACAGTGGCGATTTTGACCAAGACTCCGATTCGGATGGTGACGAGCCACGGGGCGCGACGGGAAGGGCGCGACGGAATTTCCGCGACCGTGGGATCGTCTTCGACTCATCCGGCGATCACGAGATCACCGTCACGGTCCGCGCGATGACGGACCTCGAGCTCGGCATGGCCTTCGCGTGGATGCGCAGGGATCAGAGGCGGTACGAGGGCGCGACGAGCTTCTGGAGCAAGGCTTCTGTAGGGATCCAGGAGTGCTTCGAGGAGACACGATGCCCGGGGGACAAGGACGTGCACGCCGCGGTGGGCGCGTGGCCGAGGCTCACGGGCGCCTTCGTCCCGTTCCTCGGCCCCGCGCCCTTCGCCTTCGCCATGCTCAAAGACGACGGACTCACCGTGGACACGATGGGCGTTCGACAGGGATTCAGGCGCATGGGACTCGGCCGCGCGGTCGCCCGCGCGTTCATAGACCGGGCGAGGCGCGCCGCGGAGGTCAGGGCGGGTCCCCCAGAGTGTGTCATCGACGCGGTGCCCAACGCGGTGGCGTTCTGGCGCGCCATGGGCTTCGTCAATCACGGCCGGCCGGATTCACCGACCACCGCGGTGATGAGGAAAATAGCCGGAGACGTGGCGATGGCCTTGACGCTGCTGGAAGATCCACCGACGCCGAGGGGGCACGAGTGGTGGTTCGAGAAACCCAAGGAGGAGAAGAAGGGGTACTGGTCCGACGACAGCTGGTGAGTTATTAGTACGTGTAATCGTGTTGATGTAGCAACATAGTCTACGTATCGAATGAATCGCGTTTGCGAATGAATCAGTCCTTCGCGGGCCGTCTCGATCGGGCCATGTCTTTCACCACGCGCATGGCCACGTCCGCCACCCCGGGGGACTTGGGACCCCGCCCCACCTTCCCCTTGACCGCGCCCCACCTCCCTCCCCCCGCACCGGGGGAGCGGCTCGAGCTAATGGCGCCAACCTTCGGGGTCATAGCGCCGTCGCTCGCGCCCGCGCCGCGGCTCCGGGCCATGTTCGCAATCGCAGGGGTCGCCGGAGCAGTCTCGCGAGTATCCGCCTGTTTTTGTATCTCCGGAGCCGTGGATACCTGGGGTGCGGCGCGCCCGCCCGGCCGGGACCGCGCGAACGTCACGTTCGCCGGCGGCGGAACCGGCCTCGGCGACGCCGGCGGCGAAACGAATTCAACCGGCGGCTTTGAATCCTCGTCGCGGGTCATCGTCCTCGTCCGTGTCAACGCGACGGGTGATGCCGGCGCCGGTGTCGACGCGGGTACCGTGGATGCTGATGCACCGCTCGGTCGTGTCGCGTCCACGGCGTTCGGTCGTCGTCGATCTTCCCTGACGAGCGACGCCGACGGCAGGGCGGGGTTCTTCGATGAGAGCGGGACGGATCCGACGGTCGCCTTCCTCTCCGGCTCGATCGTCGCCGCCGTCGCCTGCTTCGTGGTTCGCACCAGCGACGCCACGGGGGACGACGGCGATACCACGGGAGTCACCTTCGTTGGGGACGGCACCGGCGTGCTTCTCACCGACGACGCGATCGGTTCGGGCCTCCGCGTCGTCTCCTTCCCCTTCGTCTGCGCGACATTAGGCGTCGGCCTCGGGGGCTTAGCCGCGGACCTCAGCGTCTCCACCTCCTCCTTCAAACCGCCAATCTCTGCCTCGTACCTCGCGAGCAACGCGCTCACCTTTCCCCGTTCGCGCGTCTCCGTCGACGCGTGTGTCGACGCCAGGCGCGCGCGGTCGTCCTCGGCGCCGGCGAGATTGGCATCCGCGGCGGCGAGCGTTTTTTCCTTTTCGTTCAACTCGCGGCGCATCTCGCGGATCTTGGTCACCGTGTGCACGTGCGCGTACTCCAGCATCTCGATCACGTCCGTGTCGTCGTCGTTCGTCGTGGTGTCGTTCGATGCGCCCGCGTTGAGCGAGTTGACCAGCTTGGGTGACCCGCTCGGGTCAGGTCGGGACGAATGAATGTTTGCGAGCGCTCGGTGCGCGGGCGGCGTGACGACTTGCGGCGTGACAGGCCTGGTGCGCGTCATCGAATGGACCCCGCGCGTGGACGGCGGAGGCGCGGGTTCAGCCGCGGGCGTCCCCGGCCTCAACTGAACCGCGTCGACATGCCCCGCTTCTTCGTCTTCGTCCACGACGGATATGATAGATGCGTCGCGCCGCGACAATGGCGTGTCGCTCCATTCGCTGGATCTGTCGCTGTATCCCCCCGGCGTTCGCCCGCCCCATGCTTTCCACGGCTTGCCCCCCCATCCCTCGCTCGTCTTCACCGGCGGCGGCGTGCTCGGGTCACCGCGTACGTGGGGATCCCACGGGCGATACGTCGCGGTCGGCGACCTGTCCACGCTCATCTCGCGCACCTCCTCCAGCGAAGTTCGCGGAACGAGGGATGCATCCTCCACTGAAGCGTACTCGTCGCGCCACACCACGCGCCTCGTCCCGCCCGGCGTGACCGCGTAGTGCCTCGCTGGGGGCATGGCGAAGGGTGAGGGTGACGTGGGATCCTCGTAGGATGCGCGATACGGATCTTCGTACGGCCCGGGCGTCGCGTGAACCTCCGTGTTGGAGCGATACGGCGAGTAGTAGGCATCTCGCTCGGGCTGGTGCGACGGAGTGGTCTGTTGCTGCCGCCCGACGCCCGCGTTCCGCGCCTCCGCGCCCGTGCCGAGGACGGAGACGATCTGCCGGACGCGCTTCCTGTTGACCACGTTCTTGACGCCGTGGTGGCGAATCACCAGCGCATCGTCGACGTCGTCGTCGTCGTCGTCCCAGTCCCACCCCATGGTGGCGCCTCGGAGGACTGACTGTTCCCCTCGTCTGTGCTTCGGCGGTTTGGTTTGGTGAGATGATGATGACGAGGCCGAACAATTTCCCAAATCTGACGTGGAAAGCACAATTCACGCGCGCGTAGACTCTCTCGGCACCATGCCCAACAAGTCCAAGCTTCCCGAGGCTCCCCAATGGGGCAGTTCCTTCGTCCAGTTCACCCTCGCGGTGGGCGCGGCGGTCATCATCATGAGCAAGAAACCGTTCTAACGACCGTTCCGCGGCGCGAATTTAGAAGACGGGTAGAAACCTAATGCGTGAATAACAAATTTGACGTTCCCGATCCTCGAACCCCTCCCGACTCATCAAGCCGACTTCGCCGCCGCCGCGTCCGCCGCCTGCTTCTGCGCGGCGAGTGAGTACAGGAACGTCCCCAAGATCGCCACCGCGCCGGCCCACGCGCCGAGCGGGGTTATCGGGTTCCGGAAAACCGCCACCGACGCCAGGATTATCACGACTCGTTTCACCGCGTTTGCGACTGAAATGTCCAACGGCGACAGCTCCCCCAACGCCTGGTAGCTCGTCTGATTGTACAGGTGGAACAACATCGAGCCCACGAATAGGTACGCCAGAAACGGCACCGTCGCGCCGAACAGCGTGATCCCTTTAGCCGCCATCCCCGCCGGCGCCGCCGCGAACGCCGCCGGTAGCTTGGCTCCCTCCACCATCAGCGATATCGGCAGGAGCACGATGGCGCCCACGACGGACATCGCGCCGTAGAGGTTGATACCCCGTAAGCCGGTGTCCTCCTGCAGGTCCTTGGACGTCACGCTGCGCAGCGCGGACGCCACGTTGGAGATCATCGCGCATATAAACGACGCCATACTGAAGTTCAGTTCCGTGGTGCTGCCCACCGCGACGCCGCCGACGATCGGTATGAGCGTCAGCCACACCAGTTTGCTGTACTTTCGTCCGAAGAACAAGGTGAGTAAGATGACGGAGCACGCGGGTTCGCCAGCCTTGACCACCTGCATGAACGACACGGACCCGAGTGAGTACGATGCGCACGCTGTGACGTGCGCCACCTGTTAACAAACACGACGTCAGTATAACTGCCCATACGATGATTAAAACAAACTTACCAAGTGCAGGCACGAAGTAGGCCACAGCGCTTTCCACGATTTGGCGTCGAAGCCGACGGAGGTCGGCGGCTTGAACACGCGCAGTCGCCACATCACGAGCATGAACACCGCGCCGACCGCGATCTGGACCCACGAGAGGAGCCAGGGATAGGGGAACACCGAGAGGGTCCTCTTGTTGATGATCGCGAAGATGGCGTTGAGAAAGTACCAGACGAAGATGAAGGAGGAGACTCGGGCGGTCTTCATGGTGTCTTCACGGGTGTCTTCGTTGTGGACGCCCTCGGCGGCGGCGTGAGTGATGACGGCGGACCTCCTTGGCGCGTGTGAACGAGCGTTGTGGACGGTCGGCGAGACAAGCGTCGGTACCACGGGGCCGACGGTTGCCAGATGTGCCTTTTCGTCATCTCGACGGGCGTGAAGGCCCGCGGCTGTGGGGCGACGGTGAGAGCGTCCGCGGAATGTGCGGGTCGAACGGGCGACCCTGGCGGTCGCGGACGTTCCCGTCAGACCCGCGACGATGGTCGCCATGGCCTCAGGAGGCGAGCGGCGGCCGGTGTGTGCGCCCTTTCAGCGCCACAGATATTTGTCTTTTCGAACTTTAGAAAAGGTATTTCTCGAATTTGGCAAAGATTATGACTGATTACACGTAGAGATCTCCTATTAGACACAATTTGCACAGCGTTCCAGTCATGGAAACACGCAAAATTCCAATCCACTCGCAAAAAGTATTCGTTGCACGTAACGACAAAATCTGGCACCCACCCCGACGCCGGCAGACAAGCGACGACACACAGCCCGCGCCTCTTCCCACATCCGCGAAGATGTCGGGGCGAAGCATGCGCCAGAGGGCGCCCGTCTCGTACAAGGCCGGCGATATGAACCAGGCCAAGACCCCCACGTGGCTGGTACGCGCCCCGCCCGCATCTCGAGCAGGGCAACCCGCAGCTTTCCCCCCCAATTTGAATTTCCACCGCGCCGCTCGGCGCACCGCCCGCGCGTATCCCGTCCTGACGCGACCCCTCCGCGCGTATCGATCCCGCAGACGAAGACCATGGTCAACGCACCCGAGCCCGAGCGCAAGCGCAAGCCGAAGGAGCCCGCCGTCGACGCCGCCAAGCTCGCGAAGAAGCTCCAGGGCGTCGCCGAGGACGACGGAAAGGAGAACAAGCCCGGCAAGTCCAAGCCGGGGGCTAAGAAGAAGCCGCTCGTGAAGAAGTCCGAGATGGTCGTCGTGCCAGACATGGTGGACGACATGGACGACGACATGGACGACGTGCCCATCGGCCAGGCGTTCGCGCTCCCCGCGCCCAAGCCCAAGCCGCCCGCCAAGGATCTCGGCAAGAAGATGACGGAGAAGACTGTCAAGGAGAGGAAGGTTGCCGAGAAGGGCAAGCCCGGGCGGAAGGCGACGGCGATGGGCAAGGCTGCGAACATCGCCGCGGCTGGCCTCAAGCGCCCCGCCAAGCAGTTCGAGGTGGACGAGGAGCCGTCCAGCCGCGGATCCAAGAAGGTGCCCGCAGGCGGCAGGCCGGCGAAGAGACGCGCGAGAGCCGCGCTGGAGGACCGATTCGCCGCGGTGAAGACGCCCAAGGCGCTGCGATCCCCGAACGTCCTCGACGACACCGACGTCATCGGCACCCGGTGGCCGTCCATGGACCTCGCGGGAATGGGCGACATGTCCCCGCTCTTCGCGAACGACTTCAAACAAGTTGGAGCCAAGGGCAAGTCCAAGAAGGGCGGCGCGGGCGGCGCGGGCGGCAAAGGGGGATCCACGTCGCGGTTCGCGCAGATCGCCAAGGCGGCGGAGGCGGCGGCGGAGCACGCCAAGTCCGTCATCGGCGCGCGCGGCGAGCGCCTCCCCGCGGGCAAGCCCGACGGCGCGTGGTCCTCCGCGTACCGCACCCTCCAGGCTGCGCACGTAAAGCTCCAGACCAAATACGAGAAGCTCAAGGATACGAAGCTGTCGGACATGGTGGAGGTTGCCGAGCAGTACCAGACGGACCTCGCGGATCACGGCGCCAAGGCGGAGGAGCTCATCAACCACTTCCGATCGGAGACTGACCGCTACAAGGAGATGGCGAGGACGGCGGAGGCGGCGCACGAACGGGCGTACGAGCTGGAGCGGGAGAGCGCCGAGCTCAAGGAGACGCTGCTGGCGTACCAGGGGAAGATACTTCGAATGGAGCAAGACGCCGCGGCGGATGCGGACCGACGGGAAAGCGCGAAGGATGTCGAACCCGCGGAGAGCTCGGGGCGATTCTGGGGATGCGAGGAGCTCGAGGCGTTCACGGGCCTGCGGTGGGAGAAGATGGACACCGGCGTGCACAGATTCACGCACGCCGTCACGTCGTTTTGCTTCCAGCTCAGCGCCGCGGACCCGGAGGATGACGAGTCCACGCAGAATGTGCCCGGTACGGATCGCAGACGGAGCGAGGTGATGGCGTCGGTCGGGGGTGAGCCCGCGGCGGAGGATGTGGCGTACGAGCCCATCCACTTCGGCGACGCGGAGGGATACCTGCCGGGGTACCTCGCCGAGGCGATCGAGTTTGAGCGCGGGGAGATGCCGGAGTTTGTGGGACGTATGCTGGGGGTGCTCAACCAAGTCGCGGCGGAGCGCGCCAGGGGGCGTTAGAATCGATGGCGAGAATCGATGAAACGCGGTTGATACTGGTTGATAGACTTGATGTGTGCATATTAAAAGGGAACCCATCGACGATGACCCAAGGATGACACCTACTCCCCGAGCTTGTCCCTGAACGGCGACGGCGGCGCGGGCAGCTTGAACACCCCGCTCCATCCCGCCGGTTCCAGGTCCGCCGCGAGGTCCTCCTCGGTCAGCGGCTCGTCGCTCTTCCTGATCCTAACCAAGTCCGCTTCGAACAGGAGCGGCTCCGACCTGTGGTTCTCGAGCCGTCGACCCGCGCCGAACGTCCCAGGCTTGGGCAGTACCGTGTCACCCGTCCACCCGAGCTGCGGCGGCACCAGCACGCGCCGTCTCCCGCCCTCCCTCATCCCCACCAACGCGGGCGCCACCGCCCTCGGAACGGAATCGCTCTCGCCCAACACGAACCTGTACGGGTCGCCCACGTCATCCTGGCCCTCGTTGCCGTACCCTCGGCTCCACAGGAAGATCGGTGTGCCGCCCGAGCTGTACTTGAAGTACGCGCCGGGTGCGAGCCTGTAGACGGTGTACAGGATGTACAGCGTGTCGCCCTTCGCCGCGACCTTCCCATCGACCCGTCCCTCGTCTAGCTCGCGGTACTGAATTCCGGATGGGAGGGTGACGAGCTCGCCGGGGTTCTCCTCCGCCTCGCGTTCCTCGCGCCTGCGCTGGGCCTCCTCGCGGATGGCACGGATCTCAGCCTCGCTCCTCGGCTGTTTCCTGCCGAACAAGCCGCCGCTCGGAGGCGGGGGCGCGTTGTTGAGCCCGTACGCCGAGGCACTCTGATCGGCACTGGCGATGGACGCGAGGATGGCGGAAGACGCGGCGCCTCCGAGCAGGGACCGTCTCGGGGGAGTCGGCATTTTTTGTGCGTCGTTCGATCCCCCCTTCGCGGCGCATCGTATCTCCCCCCGAGAGGCGCATCGGGGGCGCGCGGTGGCGACCAGGCGGAGCGTCGCCATGGGGACTGCTACAGGTAACAAATGTGACAACTGTAGCACTAATAAGGAGCTGCGGTCGATTTTGTGATGATAGACCGTCGATAGACCGTCGATTTTATACGGAGTTCCCTCATACACACGCGGGTGTTTCAAGCGTCAACACCCGCTAAAAATATAAATTGGCCGCGGCCCCTCGCGGCATAAGCGACGCGGCGGCGGGAACGTCACGCATCTCGGACGGAGGTAACGACCGCACACGTCGTCACCGCTCGGTCCAGCCACGCGCCGGCGCGGGTACGAGGCGGAATCGTCGCGCGGGAACCCTCGTTCGGACGAGTCAGATCCGCACTCAATCGTTGGAGACGGCCCGAAACTCGTTCCGTGAGTGAGACACCAGAACCATGGGTGAGGTCGCGGTGGACATGGGCGGCGCAGGGGACGACCTCGCGAGGGAGTCGAAGAAGGTCCAGGGGCTCATCTTCCAGATGACCACGAGCGTGTCGTCGTTCAAGCGCGCGGTGGACTCGCTGGGCACGGGGAAGGACACCAAGGAGCTGCGGGGCAAGCTCAACAAGCAACGGGAGAGCATCGGGCGCGTCGCGAAGGAGTGCTCGCTGGCGGTCAAGCGCCTGGCGCAGTCGGTGACCAACAGCGACGACGACGGACGCACCACGCACGTCGCGCAGCACCAAAAACTCGTGAAAGACTTCCACGTCGTGCTCAAGGATTTCCAAAAGGCGCAGCGGACGTGCGCGGAGCGAGAGAGCACTTTCTTGCCCCAACGCGATCCCGCTCGGTCGCCATCACGCACCTACGGAGCCGCGGAGGACACCGAACAGACCCGGGAGTCCTACTCGGGCGCACAGGAGCAGCAGGCGCTGCTGCTGGACTCGCGGCGGCAGGAGCTCATGTCCAACGAGGGCGAGATGGAGTACAACAACGCGCTCATCGCGGAGCGAGAGCAAGGCATCCAGGAGATTCAGCAGCAAATCGGCGAGGTGAACGAGATCTTCCAGGACCTCGCGGTGCTGGTGAACGAGCAGGGGCAGATGATCGACGACATCGAGGCGAACATCGTGAGCACGGCCGTGCGGACCAAGGATGCGCGGCGGGAGCTGACCAAGGCGGACAAGAGCCAGAAGGCGGCGAGGAACAAGATGATCTGCCTCGCAATCGTCATCGCCGTCGTGCTCATCGTGCTCATCCTCTTTTTGCTCCAGTGAGTTAAGATTAGCCATTCAATCGACACACGCGCGCTAGCTAAAACATTTCACGCCGCCATCGCCTGCGCCTCCTCGAGGGTCGCGTGCCCCTTGGGTATCCTCGGCAGCTTACCCACCGCCTCGTTGAACTCGTCAATCATCAGCCGGATCAGCGCGAGCTTGCTTTCGCTCAGCGTCCTCGGCTGGAAGAAACTCTGCAGCTGCAGCCCCGCGGCAGGGTCCCACGCGGGGGGATCCGGGATCTTGCTCAGCGGATACGGCCCGCGCTGGTACTGACCCCCGCCGTACGACCGCTTATCGAACACCCACAGCTTATTGTCAGCCGCGTCGTAAATCTCGGGGCCCCACGTGTAGTGCAACAAAAAAGCGTCCCCCACCTTTTCATCCGCGGGGGGCTGCGCCATCAGCGGCGTCTTCGGCGTGGGCGCCACCACGTGCTCCACCCCGACCGCGAGCGCCGCCGCGTCGTACGCGTACATGTCCCGCAGCCACCCGAGGGCCTTTCGAACCTCCTCCGGGGACTCGGTCAGCGCGACGAACTCCGCCCACAGCGGCGCTACCCTGCGCAAGTCCTCGACGTTGAGGCAGCTGGGCGCGTTGCCCGTCCTTGGGAGCGCGAACCGTTCCTTTCTCCATCCGTCCCGCCCGGGTAACTCGTGCGCGTGCTGCGACATGTACGCTTCGTACACGCGCTTCATGTTCACATCCTGCGGGTAGATGTAGGAGTACTCGAATCCCACGGCTTTGCCGGGCGGCATGAGGATGTGCGGGCTCGGGGATTTGACGTAGATGTAATCCGTCTCAACCATCATCACGTGAGAGCACCGCATGGAGTCCGTGGTTCGGCTCCACTGCGCCACGGCGAGGGACCTGTCCGCGACTGGGTACTCGCACCACTGGTCGCACTTCCCTTGGTTCGGGTCGAATCGCATCGTCGGAACTTCAAACATGAGCTCGTCGTCCTTACCGCGGTGAAGGATCCGCGTAAACGCCTTCAGTATACTCCCGGGCTCCGCCGCGTGCTTGAGGTAGGTGCGGTACATGACCCGGGTCTGCCAGTTCATGTACGCGTTGCCGCTGCTCGTGAGTACCGTGTGCAGGCACTTGGGCGGAGGTGTTGGGCGCGGCACATCGGACGCCAGGCGGTACTTCACCGATGGGCCCGTTCGTTTCGGTAAAACTCCGCTGGTCCACGGAACGTGAGCGCCCTCCGCGACGGGCTTTGGTTTGTCCTTCTCGTCCGTCTTGAGCCAGCACTCGTGTGAGCTCGGGTTCCACACCCACACGGTGCACGATCGGATCTTAGCGCAGCTCTCGCAGCATTTCGCCGCTGTGGTCTGCGCGTTCGCGGTGCCGGCGACGACGACGTCGCCCCAAAACTCGGCGTGCTCGATGAATTCGCCCGCGTCGCACGATGGCTGATCGCCCGTGCCGCCGCCGCCGTCGTCGCCGTTGTTAATGGGCGTGAGCGACGCCGGGAACTCGTCGAAGCGATCGTCGTCGTCATCGTGTGTATCGGAAGCGGAGGTTGAGCCGCGGGATGCCTCCGCGCGGGTCGTCTCGCCCGTCTCCGATCCCTCGTCGTCCTCCTCGACCTCGACGATCTCCTCGACGACCTCCACCTCCTCGACGTCCTCGTCTTCACCGCGCCCGCGCCCGGGTTTGAACGTCCCATCGTCCTCCTCGCCGCCCAGGCTCATGCCGAAGAGCCCGCCTTGATTCACCCGGTGCCGCGAACCCGATCGCCTGTACCCGCCTTCGTGCGCGCGCCTGCTGAGGAACTCGTCCCCGTGGTGGCGATCCGACACCGCGTCGGGATGCGTCTCCGCGATGGCCTGCGCCAACGCGACGATGACCAGGAACAGGATACCCGCGATGATAGAACACGGGACGAAGCCGAGCTGCGGCAGGACGCGTCGACCCGCCATGATAGCCACCCCGTGCCCCGACGTATGCGCACGCCGTCGGACTCACAATTGTCTAAATGGGTTGGGTGTTCACAAAGCTGTCGGTTTTTCGAGATAGCCAAATAACGCGACGTCGACGAGCTCTCACTCCTCGTCCGGACCGTCTCGTGGTACATCGTACTAAGTGTGTCATAACAACTCTCGTCACTTCCGCTGTTTGGCTACCTACGTTCGTCACGGATCCAGCGACCCACGGGGCGGCACGTCGACGTCGTCCCCGCGCGCCTGGTCCCGCAGCTGCTGACGCTCCAAGATGGAGTTTAGGTACTTCCCGTGCGCCTCGATCTTCTGCTGCAGCGCGCGCTGCTCCATCAGCTGCGCGTGCAACTGCGACTGCATCTCGATCTGTTTCATCAGCGCCATGCTGACGTCCTCGGGTGACCGACCATCCGCGTGTAAACCAGCCTCGCCGTCCACGCCCAACATCGCGAGGGGCCCCGCGTCGCGACCAACCGCCGACGCGTCAACCGGCAAACCGCTCGTCGTGTCGATCGTGGTCATCTCGTGGGCATACCCAGGAACCTCGCCGTCGATACCGAGGAGATCGCTCTCTACGTGTCTCTCCGTGTGAGCGATGGCGGCGGCGGCGGCGGCGGCGGCGGCGGCGGCTGCTTCTCGTTCCTCTCGAGCCTTCTCCTCGGCGGCTTTCGCTCGCGCCGCCGCTCTCTCCGCCGCGGACGGCCGTCTCCGCACGCGCTTACCACCCGGCGTGGCACCCTCACCGCCCTCCCTCGCTCGCTTACCCGCCACCTCGACGTCTCCGCCAGTTCCAAACTCGTCCCGCTCGTCCGGGTCCTGCAGCCTGTACTTCTGCAGGTGGGACTTGACGTGCTGGATGGTCATGCCGTCAACCTCCATGAGCTGCATGATCCCCTTGGGCGTCGCGAGCTCCAGCCCGCCGAGTCTGTTCACGGCATCCACGAACCGCTTGTGCAGCTCGGGGGTCCATCGAAGCCTCGACTTACCGTCCGCGCCCTTGTTCGCGCCCGAGTGTCCGCGGCCGCCCCCTCCCCCTCCCCCGACTCCGCCGTTGAAACCGCCGGGCGGCGGCATCTGACCGAAGATGCTAAACTCGCCCATCCCGAGATGATGGTGCCCTCCGTCGTGATGGCCTCCTCCTCCGTCGTGATACCCTCCTCCGTCGATGGCGTGATGACCTCCTCCTCCACCGATGGCGGCCATCGGGTCGGACATTCGGCGCGCGTGTGCGTCCATCTGCGCGTTCACCCGCCGCGCCAGCTGATGCTGCGTGAGTAGATCCGTCGCGCCACCTCCGCCGCGGCCTTGCCAGGTTCCTTCGTCGAACACGTGCGCGTTCATCCCTCCCGGCGAGTACGACGTTCCGGTGGAGTTCGCGATGGATGCTTCTCCGCGCGTGTGATCTCCGAGCGGCGAATATCCCTGTCCTCCCGGCGTCCCTCCCTGGTTCTTGACGGTATCCGTGTCGATCTCGAGCAGCACGTTCAGGAAGTCGTCGATCGCCTGGTCCTCGTTCGCGCCGTCCTCGTCGAAGTCCGGCCAGAATGTCGTCTCCTCGGCCATCACACGATCTTCCCGATGTGTTTCCCGTGCGTCGTGCGTCGGCGATGCGGACTCAAGACCGTCGCGTGCGACACCACCCGCGCGCGTCCGGACGTGACCCGACGCGTGAAGTGATCCGAACCTCGCGTACGCACCCGACCTGCCGATGGCACCGCCGCGCTGTCGGGACGCCTCGATTCGTTCGAACGACCGAAATACCGGCGCGACCTCTCTGTCGACCCGCTCGACTCGCTCGCTATCGCCCTTCGGCGACACAGTCGCACTGGAGGCGCGCGTCCCGCTCTGGAAAGCCCGGCGCCGAAAGCTTCGGTCTAATATTATTCCAAGAGAAAGGAATCTTTCGGCGTTTTGGATTTCGTATGAGCAAAATGGGGTAAGTACAGGTTATGGGGTCATTAGCTCTAGCGCGCAGAAGCGCTTGGGTGGGGTGCCAAGGATGGTTGACTCTTCAGTCTCAACCAAAGCGAGGCGGTGGTCACTGTGGATCGGCGGACCCGACGACACGGGACAGATAGAACCCCCGCGGCGCGTGTCCATCACCTCCGATATCCCGCCGATATTCCCCAAGGCCGGCTGAGCAAGGGGACCGAGTTGACGTGACGTGCGTCGTCGTTCGCCAAACTTTCCTCGGGAAGTTCAAAATCTTCGCTGTTTGCATCTTCGCAGGCGAAGATGACGGTGACGTACAGCCAAGTTCCATCTCAGTCGCAGGGCATCGGGACCATCCCGGTGACCGCCGACACGTACCGCACCGAGGAGGTCTCCGGCGAGAACGACGGGCGAAAGGCCGGGGCGATCGACCAAGACGTCTCGTCGATGCCCAAACCCGCCGACGACGACGAGGAGAGGATGGGGGTGCCCGATGATGAAGTTGACGACGTCGACGCGCTCCGCCGGGAGGTCCTGTCCGTCGCCGAGGCGGCCACGCGCGGCGATGAGATCGCGGCGGTCTCCGCCATGGTCACCTCGGCGGAGACCGCGGCGGTGCGAGAGGCCATG
>Ga0213862_10000400_pt1 | contig 18648 bp, 11 predicted proteins | sample PICome_7_FD_160092 | JGI IMG/M metagenome (GOLD analysis project Ga0213862, IMG submission 160092) | Coastal seawater microbial communities near Pivers Island, North Carolina, United States - PICO266 | ecosystem: Environmental > Aquatic > Marine > Coastal | place: USA: North Carolina... | reverse complement strand
AATCATGTAACTCTTCAAGGAGTTACTGGGTCTGGTAAAACATTTACAGTAGCAAATGTCATTCAAGAAATTAAAAAACCAACACTTGTATTAGCTCATAATAAAACTTTAGCTGCTCAGCTTTACTCTGAATTTCAAAGCTTTTTCCCTAATAATGCTGTTGAGTATTTTGTTTCATATTACGATTATTATCAACCCGAAGCATATATTCCATCATCTGGATTATATATTGAAAAAGATTTATCAATAAATGAGCAAATTGAAAAATATAGACTAAGCGCAACTTCATCATTACTTTCAGGTAGAGATGATATTATTGTGGTAGCATCAGTTTCATGTATATATGGTATTGGTAATCCAAGTGAGTTTAAAAAGCATGTTATTCAAATATCAATTGATGATGAAATTCAAATCTCTAACCTTCTAACTTTATTTGTCAAAAGTCAATACTCAAGATCAATAAATGAACTAAATAGGGGTAGTTTTTCAGTTAAAGGCGATGTTGTAGATATTTTTCCTAGTTACTCAGATATTTACTATAGAATTAATTTTTTTGGAGATACAATTGAAAGTATAGAATCGATAGACCCTTTATCTGGTAATAAAATAGAAAACTTTGAAAATTTAAGAATTTTTCCAGCTATGATCTTTGTTACATCAGAATCAAGTATTAAATCTGCAATTAATAACATTGAATTTGATTTAGAAGAACAAGTAAAATATTTTGATGAAATAGAAAAAAATATAGAAGCTAAGAGAATAAGAGAAAGGACTGAATTTGATTTGGAGATGATTAAAGAACTTGGATATTGTTCTGGAATTGAAAACTACTCAAGATATTTAGATGGAAGAGATCCAGGTAGTAGACCTTTTTGCTTATTGGATTATTTTCCAAATGACTATTTAATGGTAATAGATGAGAGTCATGTAACTGTGCCTCAAGTTCATGCCATGTATGGTGGAGATAGAAGTAGAAAAGAAAATTTAGTTGAATATGGATTTAGACTTCCTGCTGCGTTAGATAATAGACCGTTAAAATTTGAAGAATTTGAAGATATTCAAAACAACGTGTTATACGTAAGTGCTACACCTGCTGATTATGAATTAAAAAAATCTGAAGGGTTAATTGTTGAACAAATAATTAGGCCAACTGGTGTTCTTGATCCAATAATAGAAGTAAGAAAATCTGAAAATCAAATTGATGATTTAATAGAGGAAATTCTTCAAAGAGTTGATAAAGATGAAAGAGTCCTAGTAACAACATTAACTAAACGAATGGCAGAAGAGTTGACAAAATTTCTTCATAAATCAAAAATAAGAGCTAATTATATCCATAGTGATATTGACACTCTAGATAGAGTTGAGATTATGCAAAATTTAAGAAAAGGAATTTTTGATGTTTTGGTTGGTGTAAACTTATTAAGGGAAGGGTTAGATCTTCCTGAAGTATCATTGGTAGCTATTCTAGATGCAGACAAAGAAGGTTTTTTAAGAAGTCATAGGTCATTAATTCAAACTGTAGGAAGGGCAGCTAGAAATATTAATGGAAAATCAATAATGTATGCTGATAGAATAACTGATGGTATGAATAAAACCATAAAGGAGACTAAATATAGAAGAAGAAAACAGGAAGAATACAATACTGAAAATAATATAATTCCAAAACAAATGGAAAAAGGTTTTAGCAATACTTTTGAACAAACTCCTGAAACTATTAGCACTAGTTATGATAATTTCGAAGAAGAAATCAAAAATTATCATAATAAAAATCAAATAGAAATTAAAATAAAAGAATTAAGAAAAGAAATGGAGAATGTTGCTAAAAAACTTGATTTTCTTAAAGCAGCAGATCTTCGAGATAAAATAGAATTCTTAAAAAAGAAATTAAAATAAAAAAGGTGCACAAAGTGCACCTAATTCACAGATTATTAACCTGAATGTTTATCCTATTTCTATTACTCTGTTAGGTTTAGTAATACTATCCTTTTTCTTTGGTAATTTAATCTTTAAGATTCCATTTTTATAATTAGCCTTTATCTTATCTAGTTCGACTGATTCAGGAATTCTAAATGATCTCTGAAAAGATGAATAATTAAATTCATTTAATCTCATATTATCATTTTCAATAGAGTTTGAATTTTCAGATGAAATAATTAAAACTTTATCAATTAATTCAATTTTAAAATCATCTTTCTTCATTCCCGGTACGGCTAGATCAATTTCGAAAGAATCATTATTTTCAATAGAATTAACAGATGGTACAGAATGATTTCTATTAATAAGATTCATTCCAAAATCCTCATTAAAAAACTCGTTTATTAATGAAGGAAAATTATTGTTATTATTATATTTTACTATTCTCATATTTTTATTTTTTAGTTAAACAATTTGAATTATAAATTCATTAAATAATATTCAAATAGAATACCATTTAATAAATAGTGCCAAAATGGCGTTAAAAAATAAAAAATAATGACTTTATGTCAGTTAATGGCAGCTTGAACTTTGTTTGCAGCCTCATCAAACGCAGTAGCAGAGAGAACATTTAACCCAGAACTATCGATTATTTCTTTTGCTTTATCTGCATTTGTACCCTGAAGCCTAACTATAATAGGGACATTAATATTATCTAGATTTTTATAAGCTGATACAATACCTTCAGCTACTCGATCACATCTTACTATACCGCCAAATATATTTACCAATATAGCCTTAACGTTAGAGTCCTGTAAAATAAGTCTAAATGCTTTTTCAACTCTTTCTGAATCTGCAGTCCCCCCTACATCAAGAAAGTTTGCGGGTTCTCCACCTGCAAGCTTAATTAAATCCATAGTTGCCATTGCAAGTCCAGCTCCATTTACCATACAACCAACATTACCATCTAAGTCTACATAATTAAGGCCATTTTCTCTAGCTTCTACTTCTACTGGATTCTCTTCATTTAGATCTCTCATTGATTCATAATCTTTGTGTCTAAATAGAGCGTTTTCATCAATTGTTACCTTAGAATCAACTGCTATTATTTTATCATCCGATGCTTTTAAAACTGGATTTATCTCAAATAAAGAAGCATCAGATTCAGAATATGCATTATAAAGATTAGTAACAAACTTGGTCATATTTTTAAATGCTGTGCCCTGCAGTCCAAGGTTAAATGCTATTTTTCTTGCCTGAAAAGGAAGGATACCTGTCCCAGGATCTATCTCCTCATTAAAAATTAAATCAGGAGTATTCTCTGCAACAGCCTCTATATCTACACCACCTTCAGTTGAGTAGACAATCATGTTCTTTGATGAAGATCTGTTTAGTAATACGGAAATATAAAATTCTTTTCTATCAGAATCTCCATCATAATAAACATCTTCAGCAATAAGGACTTTTCTTACTAGCTTTCCCTCCTTTGAGGTTTGAGGAGTTACAAGATTCATCCCTATAATTTCTGATGAAATCCTCTTAACATCATCAAGACTTTTTGCAATTTTAACTCCTCCGCCTTTTCCTCTTCCACCTGCGTGAATTTGAGCCTTAATTACAAAAATATTTGTTCCTGTTTCATTTGAAAGTTTTTTAGCACAATCCACAGCCTCTTCAGGAGTATTTGCAACATAGCCTTTTTGAATTGAAACTTTAAATTTTTCTAGTAATTGTTTGCCTTGATATTCATGTAAATTCATTCCGACAAATATAACTCTAAAAAATTAAGAAATATGAATTATTTTTAAATCTGATTTATATTTTTGAATTAAATTTTAATATGAATATCAAAAAATTAAAAGAGGCTGAAATAAAATTTGGAAATCCATTGTATGTATATGATTTATCTATTATTGAGAATCAATTTAAAGAGCTTAAAAATGGATTTCGAAATATTAAAAATTTTAAAATAAATTTTGCCGCTAAGTCTCTTTCAAATATTTCAATTTTAAAATTTATGAAAAAACTTGGAGCTGGCCTTGATACAGTCTCAATAGAAGAGGTAAAGATTGGTCTTATTTGTGGTTTTAATAATGAGGACATAACATTTACACCAAATGGCGTAAGCTTTAATGAAATAGAAGAGGCGTATAATTTAAAAGTTAAAATCAATCTTGACAGCCTGGAAAGCATCAAAGATTTTTCAAAGAAATATAGCTCATATCCTATCTCGATTAGGGTTAATCCTAATATTCTCTCTGGTGGTAATAAAAATGTTAGCGTTGGTCATGATGAATCAAAATTTGGTATACCTCTAGATTATTTGGATGAAATATCAGAAATGGAGAATAAAAAGAATATTATAATAGAAGGAATTCATATTCATACAGGAAGTGATATTGTCGAACTAGATAATTTTCAAGAAGCATTTAAAAAAATATTTTTAGTTGCTAAAAAGTTTAAAAATGTGAAAATTTTAAATTTTGGAGGAGGTTTAAAAATTCCATATTTCGAAGGGGATTCTAAAACAAATATTTTAAACTTATCAAACTCAATAAAAAAATTAATAAATGATAATTCTTTTGTTACTGAAAATAATTTAAAAATTATATTAGAACCCGGGAAGTTTCTTGTTGGAGAAAGTGGATATTTTTTAACCAAAGTTAATTATGTAAAGAAAACTCCAAATAAAGTTTTTGTTCAACTAAACTCTGGGTTTAACCATTTTATAAGACCTATTTTTTACAATTCATACCATGAAATAATAAACATTACAAACCCAAATGATAAAGAATATGAATATGACGTAGTTGGCTATGTATGTGAGCAGGATAATTTTGCATTAAAAAGAAAAATTTCAAATGTTAGAAAAGGAGATATATTATGTTTTAAAAATGCAGGAGCATATTGCTCTAGTATGTCAAGCAATTATAATAGTAGAATTAAACCTGCTGAGGTCTGTATATGGGAAAACAAACTTGTAAAAATAAAAGAGCGAGAGAATTTAAATAACATATTGAAGGGTCAGATTGATATTTTTTAAGATTAATATCTTTTACTAGTAAATTAGTAACTAATATTAATTATTTTTGCCAAAATTAATATATGAAAAAGCTCCTACTTCTTATTACTCTTATTACCTTCAATTCTATACTTGGACAACAAGGGCTTCAAAATCTTGGGGGTAACGCTCAAATTGCATTAACTGATTTCTCAAACAAGAGAACCTCTTCTCCTCCTCCACTTAATATTACAGGGAGTCAATATTTTGACCTAGATTTCAAAGAAAGTAAATTAGAATATTTTGATAGAATAATTAAAGATAGTGGATATATGAGATATAATGCTTTTACTGATGATATTGAAATGGCTGACACACCATATCAAAATAACTCAGATCTAGTTTTAATCAAGAGCAAAGATGTTATTCCAACTATTAATGGACAGCGTTATGAATATCTTCCATATAGGCTTAATAAGGAAAATACAAAAATTGGTTATTTAATAAAGTTATACGAGGGATCGAAATATACTCTTTATATAAAAAAATCCAAGAAATTTATGGAAGCAAAAATTGCTAGAACTTCTTTAGAAAATTCTTTTCCACCAAGATATGTAGATGACAGTAAAACATATATAAGTATATCTGGAGAAACCCCTATTGCAATTAAAAATTCAAAGAAAACTATTTTAAAATTTTTTAATAATTCAAGTAGTTTAAAGAAATTTATAAAGTCAGAAAAAATTAAATTTAACTCTCCACAATCTTTGATAAAAATTTTAAAATTTTTAGAAAATTAAAATCTTACTTACCCTACTTATAATACTATAAGTTTTATCAATTTAGAAATAAGAAGTACATAGTTTTAAGATTAAATAAAAAAATGTATCTTTGAAGACTTATGCGTAATCGTAATTTTAATGTTTTTACTAGTATTAACAATACTTTTTTAAGTTTTCACAATAAAATTATTACGCCAAAAATTAATTTAACTAGTTTTTAACATTAAAATTGTTAACAAAAATTTATATAATATGAAGATATCAAGAATATTCTTTGTTTTCTTACTAACTGCAAGTTTTGCATTTGGTCAGAAAACAGTTACGGGTGTTGTTTCTGATCCTGATGGTTTGCCATTACCTGGTGCAACTGTTGTTGTTGACGGAACAACTATTGGTGTAACTACCGATTTTGATGGAAATTATTCTATCTCTGTTGGAGAAGGTGAATCTTTAGTATTTAGTTTTGTTGGATATGCAACGCAAACTGCTGTTGTAGGTAGCCAAAATATACTAAATATATCTTTAGCTGAAGGAAATCAGTTATCCGAGGTTGTTGTTACAGCACTTGGTCTAGAGAGAGAAGCACGTTCACTTGGTTATGCAGTTACAACTGTTGGTTCTGAAGAAATCGAACAAAAGGGTGTTGCAGATGTTGCAAGAGCACTTACAGGTAAAGTTGCCGGTGTTAATATTACAAACACTACAGCTACATCTGGTTCAGGAACTAATATAATAATAAGAGGTATGACATCTATAACTGGTAGTAACCAGCCATTATTTGTAGTTGACGGTGTGCCATTTGATGCATCAACCTCAGGAGAATCTGGAACTTTCTGGAATGGTATTACATCATCCAGTAGATTTTTAGATTTAGATCCAAACAGTATTGAAAAGGTAGATGTACTTAAAGGTTTAAGTGCAACTGTACTTTACGGTCAGCAAGGTAGAAACGGTGTAATTCTTATTACAACTAAAAATGGATCTTCTACTTCATCTGCTAAAGGTACAGAAGTATCAGTTAGTCACAGTACATTCATGAATGAACCAGTACTTCCTGATTATCAGAATGATTATGGTGGAGGTTTCCATCAATTATTTGGATTCTTCTTTTCAAACGGTGGACCTAATTTTGATCCAGCTATTAATGATCCAAGACAGTTTGGTTCATACTTCCTTAGAGAAGATCAAAATAATGTATATGTAAAACATCCATACGATTACATAAATGACAGATCACTTGTTGAGCCTGAATTTTCTGATATTGTAGGAAGTGAATATGCATATAAAAATTATAAAGGTGTAGAGAACTTTTTTAATACAGGTGTAGTTAACACTACATCACTAAACTTAAGAAGTACTAGTGATAAAGGGTTCTTTAATATGTCGTTTGGTAGAACTGATGATGAAGGATTTACACCAAACAACCGTCTAAGAAAAACTAACTTTGGTGTTGGTGGTAAAGCAACATTAGAGAATGGTATTGTAATTGGTGGTTCTATGAATTATGCAAACACAGACTATACAACACCTCCTATTGCCGCTTCACTTGGTAGTGGATCTGTTAGTGGTTATACATCATCAATATTTGGAGATGTTATGTATACTCCTAGAAGTGTTGACTTAATGGGATTACCATACATAACTTCTGATGGTAGATCAGTATACTATAGATCTGGTAATGATATTCAAAACCCAAGATGGACTGCTGAAAATGCTTTTGATACTGAAAATATTCATCGTACATATGGAAATTTCAATGTGTCTTATGACTTAACTGACAATCTTTCAGTAAGTTATGTTTACGGTCTAGATAATACTGCAATGTTTCAACAACACGCTCAAAATAAAGGTGGTGTTGATGGAAACTCAACTGGTATATACGTGACTGGTGATAGTACAAATACTATTCAAAACCATAACTTTAGATTATCGTATAACGGAGAGTTAGATGATGACTGGTCTGTTAGTGGACTTATTGGTGGTGCTGCAAATAGAGCAGTATACTCAAATAGAGTTACAACTAGTGAAAATCAGTTAGTTTTTGGAGTTTTAAAACACTTTAACTTTGTTTCTCAATCAGGTTCTACTTATGACTCTGAGCAAAACATTTATGGTTTATTTGGTGATCTAAGCTTTAACTATAAAGACTATTTATATTTAAATGTTACAGGTCGTCAAGATTGGAGTTCAACAATGGAAGCTGAAAACAATACTTTATTCTACCCAGGTGGTAGTGTATCTTTTATTGCTACTGATGCTATCCCAGAAATCCAAGGTGATATATTAAATTATGCTAAAGTAAGAATTGGATATGGACAATCTGCAGGATTTGCGAGTCCTTACAGAACTAGATCATTATTATCTTTAAATGCAAAAGCATTTGATCAAGGATCTGGAGTAGTTCAAACTAACACTACATCTAATACTCTTGGAAACCGAGCTCTTGAGCCAGAATTAATTTCTGAATTAGAGGTGGGTGTAGATACTAGATTATTTAACTTCATAAACTTTAATGCATCATTATATGACAAGACAACAACAAACTTAATTACAACTAGAACTCTTCCAGGTTCAACTGGATATACTAGTACAACTGTTAATGCAGGTAAATTAAACGTAAAAGGTGTTGAAGTTGATTGGAGTGCAGATGTTGTTTCTAATGAAAACCTAAGATGGAAAATTTCAGGTAATTTTACTGCTGAAGAAAACTTAATTGAAAGTTTAGGTGACGGTGTAACTGAATTTACATATACACCAGTTGTAAGTAGTGGAAGACCTCAAAACTATGCAATCGTAGGTTACCCATTAGGTATGATGAAAGCTGGCGTTAGACAAACTAACGACGCTGGAGAATTCTTAATTGATGATGATGGTTTCTATTTAGAAACTGTTGAACCAGAATTAGTTGGAGATCCTAATCCAGATTGGACTTCTTCTCTAACAAATTCAATCTCTTACAAGGGACTTTCCCTTGGATTTACATGGCAATACCGTCATGGAGGTGATTTATTTTCACAAGATGCCGCTACCTTAGTTGGACGTGGTGTTCTTAACCCAGGTACAAACAGAGAAGGTCTGTATGTTCTTGATGGTGTAAATAAAAACACGGGTCAAACAAATACAACTCAAATAACTTCAATTAACTATGGATTTGATATATTTTCATTTGGTCCTGGAGAATTACAAATATTTGATGGTACTACAATTAGATTAAGCGAGGTAAATTTAAATTATGATTTCCCAAAAAGCTTATTAGGTAATTCACCTTTTGCATCTGTAAGTGCAACACTTACTGGTATTAACTTATTCTATGATGCAGTTAATATTCCAGATGTTGTAAACTTTGATACAAACTCTTTAAGTACTGGTGTTGGTAATGCAATGGGTCTATCTTTTATTACTGGTCCATCGTCTAGACGTGTAGGTTTAACTTTAAAAGCAACGTTTTAATACAATAATAACATGAAAACATTAAATACTTTAAAAAATAATTTCTATCGTTCAATCGCAGTAGTTTCTGTATTATTTACATTAAACTCTTGTGAAGTTCTTGAGCTAGAAGTTTTAGAAAGTCCAAATGCCTTAACTCCTCTGAGTTCAGACATAGACTTTTATTTAAATGCTATGCAATTAAATATGGCATCATTCTTTAATGGTGTAACTGATGAAGGTATGCAATTAACTAGAATGACTCATTTATATGGTCCTTTCTATGAAAATGCATATACAACTACTCAAATGAGTGGTCCTTGGAATACTGCATATGCCAACATCTTTACTGATTATGACAATATGGTTCCAAGAGCAGAAGAAAAAGGATGGGAAACACACATAGGTATCGCTAAAATAATCAAAGCATATGCTATGATGACATTAGTTGATTACATTGGTGATGTCCCTAATACTCAAGCTGCAATTGGTGTTGAAAATCTTAACCCTGGAACAGACTCGGGTGCATCTATTTATGATGCTGCACTTGCTCTAATCCAACAGGCACAAGATCACTTCTTTGTTTCATCTCAGGCTCCATCTAATGATTTATTCTATAATGGAGATACAGCTAAATGGGGGCAACTTGCAAATACCTTAGAATTAAAACTAAGATTACAAAGAAGAAACGTTGCTGATGGTAGTGACGCAGCTGCAATTAATGCGCTTATTTCAGATCCATCTCAATTAATAGCAACAAAATCTTCAGATTTTCAGTTTAAATATGGGACTCTAAATGCTAACCCAGATAGTAGACATCCAAAGTTTGTAAGTAATTATGAACTTGCTGCCGATGTAGCTGACTATATGTCAAATGCATACATGGCTGAAATGGTTTCACAAAAAGGTGTAACTGATGTTCGAGCTAATTATTACTTTTACAGACAGGATGATGACGTAACTGATAATGATGACAATGAAATTCCTTGTGGTAATGAGAGAAGACCAGGTCATTATACTCTTAGTGAAGTTTTCTGTTATATTGGATACAACGATATAACTCCTGCTGAAAGTACTAGTAACGGGTATTGGGGTAGAGATCATGGAGATAATGATGGTATTCCACCAGATGGTGGTCTAAGAACAGCATTTGGATTATATCCAATTGGAGGTGCTTTTGACGATGGTCAAACTACATCTGTAGCTGGTAACCAAATGGGACTTAAAGGAGCTGGTATTCAACCGATTCTTTTATCATCTTATACTCACTTTATGATAGCTGAATGGAATCTTGCAAACGGGAACACTGAAACTGCTAGACAGTTTTTAGCTTCTGGTCTTGCAGAATCATTTTCAAAAGTAACTGGATTTGCCACAGAAATGGGTAGTGCAGCTGCTGTTGAATTTAGATCTGGCGCTACTGTTAACGAAGCAGATTTCACAACAGATCTTCAAGCTAATATTGATGCATATATCGATTATGTTGCTGGAACAGATTCTTCTTCTTTATGGAATACTTCATCTGATAAGATGGGACTTCTAGTACAAGAATATTTATTAGCACTTTTTGGTAATGGTGTGGAAGCATACAACACTTTTAGAAGAACAGATAAACCATCTGATCTTCAGCCACTACTTAAAACAAGTAATAATGATATGATTACTTCATTCTACTATCCTAGAACAGAAGTTGATAATAATAACCAATTAACTCAAAAAGCTACTCACGAAGTGAAAGTTTTCTGGGATAACTAAAATTTAAATAACTATGAAAAATTTAAAATTTTTATTTGTTGGAATTGCACTTTTAGGTCTAAATTCTTGTGTGGATGAGGATAAGATTTTACAGATACCACCTGCTGGAGCTCTAGTAACTATTACTCCTGATGGTACTGCTGTATTTGATCTAAATGATGTTACTGGATCTATTTATTCTGGTGAGTTAAATGATGCTACATTAAATGTTGCTAACTATGAGTTAACTGCTAATATTTATTATAAATCATCAAATACTCAGTCTAGTGCTGTACAAGTATTTTCTTCAAGCACATTTCCAAGTAGACTTGAAATATCTGCTGCAGAAGCTTTAGGTGCTATGGGATTATCTAGTAGTGATGTAACTCCTGGAGATTTAGTAGAATTCAGAGCAACTATTACTACGGATGATGGTAGAGTATTCTCTTACCAGGATCTGAATGGTGATGCAAAGGGTGAGGCTTTAATCGGTGCATACCAATGGGATGTTCCGTTCTTCTGTCCATTCCAAGACTCAGCAGTAAACGGATCATGGTCAGCTACATTGACTTGGCCTAGTTACTTTAATGAATCATACCACCAAGGATTTCCAAAAACAGTTACCGCTTCTTCAAGTGGTGGTGTTGTTGTTTTCAACGACATGTTTGGACCAGGTAATGATCTTACTGTAACTTTAGATCTTGATAAGTCTCAATCTGTAACTGCTACGACAGGTTCACTTACAGCTGCTATGGCATACAATGGAGCATATACTAACCCATATTTAACACAGAGATCAAATACTTATTTCTTCTCTTGTACAGGATCATTTGAGATTGCATTAAAACAATGTGTGGATCAAGGATGTTTTGGTTCTGGGTCTGACTCAGTTCTTACTCTTACAAAACTGTAAAGAGTTATACTTATTAAATTAAAAAGGAGGTTTTATTCAAAACCTCCTTTTTTTTTGAACTAAATTGAAATAAACCTAAGTTATTTAAATTATTAATAATATAAATTATTGATATACTTTTTGCTTTTTTAGTATGTATTAGTGGAAATTAATAAGATATACTCATCTTAAAGTCAGTAATTTATGATATTGATAAAACTTCAAAATAAATGATTAAGTATAATTTTTTCATTAACTTTAAATATAATTAATTAACAAAAAATAAATAATGAAAAGCTTTTTCAGATTAACGTTAGTTTTCTTAATATCTATGCAGCTTGCATATTCACAGAAAACTTTAACTGGTCTTGTTTCTGATAGTGATGGTCTTCCTCTTCCGGGAGCTACTGTTCTAGTCTCAGGAACGCTGACTGGTGTTACTACTGATTTCGATGGAAACTTTTCTATTAATGCATCTGAGGGTCAACAGCTAGAATTTAGCTTTGTTGGTTATGAAACTGCTACTGTTACAGTAGGATCTTCAAATGTAATTAATATAACTCTTTCCCCTGGAAATCAACTTGATGAAGTAATCGTTACTAGTTTAGGTATTACAAGAGAGAAGCGAGCACTTGGTTATGCTGTATCTGAAGTTGACAATAGTCAAATTGAGAGCAGGTCTACCGGTGATGTTGCACGTATTCTTTCTGGTAAGGCCTCTGGTGTTCAGGTTACCGATCAAGGTGGTCTATCTGGATCTGGAACAAATGTTATAATTAGAGGTCTAAGCACCTTTAGTTCAAGTAATCAACCTCTATTTGTTGTAGATGGTGTCCCTTTCGCAAGTGATACTAACGCAATGGGTGGTTTTACTTCTGGTAACAATGGTTCCTCAAGATTCTTAGATTTAGACCCTAATAATATAGAAAGTGTGAATGTACTTAAAGGACTTGCAGCCGCAACTCTTTATGGTTCACAAGGAAGAAATGGTGTAATTTTAATTACTACCAAATCTGGTACTACAGCTGCTGGTTTAAATGCTCAAAAAAATGAGGTTACAGTTAATACATCTTATTTTAGTAGCGAACTAGCAATGAAACCAGATTATCAAAATCAATATGGTGGAGGATTTGACCAAAGTTTTGGTTGGTTCTTTTCAAACTGGGGTCCAAGCTTTGATAAAGAAGGTCCAGCTGGTTGGGGAAGACAACCTGCACTAAATGGCGAACTTTCAGGTCAACCAGGATATGTTATTCATCCATATGTTAATAACCTTAGTGCTAATGCACTTCCAAAAAACTTACTTTCACTAATTGGTCTTTCTATGGACTCACTATATGAGTGGGCTCCAAGAGATTCAGTTGATGAAATGTTTAGAACAGGGAGTATCTTGAATACTAATGTTAACTTTAGAGGACAAAGTGACGATGGTAAGATCTCATATAATGTTAATTATGGTAATTTAGATGATGAAGGATTTACTCCTAACAACAACTTAAGAAGAAATACTCTAAGTTTTGGTGGAAGGATGGCTCTTTCTAACAGGTTTACAATAAACGGTACATTAAATTATTCTAACACTAGATTTAAATCACCTCCTATTGCTTCTGCATATGGTGGAACTGCCGGCGCTAACTCACTTTATGATGTAGTTTTCTTTACACCACGTCAACTAAGTATTTCAGAGTTACCATATGAAAATCCTATTACTAAATCTTCTATCTACTATTATGGTAGTAATGCTATTCAGCATCCACTATGGACATTGAACAATGCAGAAGATAGACAAAATACACAAAGAACATATGGTGGTACAAGTATTCAATATGATTTGAATGATAATTTAAACATTCAATATAGATATGGTTATGATGTATATTCTGAAGACAACGTAAGTCAATCTAACAAAGGTGGACAAACAGGTTCTAACGAAGATAAAAGTGGAGTTTATGAAAAATGGAATAATACAAATACTATATATAACCACCAGATATCAATAAATGGTGATTATGAACTTGATGATTTATGGGGTGCTACATTTAATGTTGGTGCTACATCTAATTCTGTAGAATATGACAGAAATGGTGTAAGAAGTACTGGTCAAAATGTATATGGTATATTTAGACATTTTAATTTCAACTCTCAAGAAGAAATTGAATACTACTCAAAAAGAAATATCCTTGGTGTATTTGGACAAGCTTCATTTGATTATGACAATTACCTTTTCATAACGCTTGCTACAAGAACTGATTGGGTATCAAATCTTTCAGAAGAATTTAGATCTATTACATATCCATCTGCTAGTATTGCTATTGTACCTACTGAATTATTTGACTTAGGTGAACTTCCTATAGATTTCCTTAAATTAAGAGCAAGTTATGGTACATCTGCAACATTCCCTACTGGATACCCTATTGCTTCCACTTTAAGTCTTGATGTACAAGATTTTAGAATCGGTGGAACAAATGTTATTACTAATAGTTCTGGATCACAATTAGGTAATACAGGTTTAAAGCCTGAATTACTAGCTGAGTTAGAATTTGGTATAGAAGCAAATCTATTTGATAACAGATTATCTGCTGAAGTTTCATATTATGATAGAAATACAACAGATCTTATTATATCAAGACCTCTAGATCCTGCAACTGGATATTCAGGAACTAGTACTAATATTGGTGAAATAAGTTCAAAAGGATGGGAGATTGATCTTTCTGCTGATTGGCTAAGAGGTGAAAAACTTAATTGGAATACCACTTTTAATTATATGTCTTCAGAATCAATAGTTGAAGATCTTGGTGAGGATACAGATCAAATTATTTATGCAGGATTTTCTAACTTAGGAAATGCCGCTATTGCTGGTCTTCCTCTTACATCCATGATCGGAACTAGTGTTGCTAGAGATAGTCAAGGGGCTCCTATAATTGAAGGAAATGGTACTTATGCAACAAACAATGATACTGAGTATAAGAATAATCCTTATGCTTTAATTGGAGATTCAAATCCAGACTTCATAGCAAACATAAGCAATACTATATCTTATGGTAACTTTTCTTTAAATTTCTTATTTAACGCAACAATTGGGGGTGATATGTATTCATCATTTAACTCTACAATGTTATCAAGAGGTTTAACAACTGATACAGCTGGTCAAAACTTTAATAGAGAACTAGCATTTTTATTACCTGGAGTTTTATCTGATTCTTCTCCAAATAATAAAATGATTAATAACTCTACTTTTACTTTTAGTACAATATTCTATGCTTCAGAACTTGAAACTTGGGATGCAAGTGTTCTAAGATTAAGTGAGTTAACATTAACATATGATATACCTAAAAAATGGTTAGAAAGAACACCATTTGGAATGGCATCAATCTCAGCACAAGGTTTTAACTTGTGGTATGATGCATACAATATGCCTGAAGCAAGTAATTTTGATCCTAACATTGCCGGACTTGGTGTCGGAAATGGATCTGGATTTGAATACTTTAATGGAGTTAGTGCAAGGAGATATGGTGTAAGTTTAAAATTTACGTTTTAATAATAAAATTTAGAAATTATGAAAAATTTTACAAAACTTTCAATTTTATCTCTATTTAGTGTTTTAGTTTTCATATCATGTGAAACCACTGAATTAGACTTAACAGCAAATCCTAATGCTTTAGGACCTGATCAGGCTAGTGCCGATTTATTTATAAATGCAATCCAAGAGGATTTTGCATATTTTGTAGATAATATGGGTAGTCCTGGATTAAGATTAACAAGACAACTTCATGGCTTTTTCCGTGACTATGATAATGCCTACACACCCATTGCATGGGATGGTGTATGGTCTAATGCATATCAGGGAATTATGGAAGATATAAGACTTATGACAATACTTGCTGAAGATGCAAACCTATCATATTACATTGGTATGGGAGAAGTTTTCCAAGCATATATTTACATATCTCTTGTTGACTATTTTGGAGATGTCCCTTATTCTGAAGCCCTACAAGGTTCAGCTAACTTAAACCCTTCATCAGATGGAGGTCAATCAGTTTATCAAGCTGCTTTAGGTTTATTAGACTCTGCAATTGCAAACTTTAGTGCTGGTGGTGCTGGACCTCAATACGATATGTATTATGGAGGTGATGCTGAAAAGTGGATTACAGCTGCTAACAGTATTAAGAAAAAAGCCTATTTAAATATGGGTGATTATTCATCTTATAATTCAATAACTGATTATATAACTTCAAGTGCAGAAGACTTCCAGTTCCAATGGGGAACTAATGTTTCTAATCCTGATACTAGATCTCCAATTTATAGATCAAATTATACTGATAATGGAGCTTCTGATTTCCAATCAAATTGGCTTATGAATAGGCTAATGGTCGGTAGAGGTGGTGTTAGAGATCCTAGAATAAACTATCTTATTTATAGACAACAAGGTGATACACCAGGTATAGACGGTCCAGTAGATGAAACTCTACTTCAATGTGCTGTTCCAGGCTTTTTCATAGAGCCACACAGGATTGCATATGGAATCTATTGTGGTTTACCTGAAGGATACTGGGGAAGAGACCATGGAGATGATAGTGGTATAAACCCTGATCAATCACGAAGAGCAATAACTGGTATTTATCCATCTGGAGGTACATATGATAGTGGAGAATTTGTTCCACAATATCTTGGAGATGGTGCTGGTGGTGAAGGAATTACACCTATAATTTTATCATCTTGGATGAATTTCTTTGATGCTGAAGTAGCTGTAATGACCGGTGGTGATCCTACTGCAGGAACTCTTGCCGGAATTGAATCGTTCTTCAACAAAGTGGATGATATAACAGGAGCACCTGCTATGTCTCAAGGAGATATCGATGAATACATAGCTAACTTTGCTGCAGAATGGACAGCTGCCTCACTTGATGGTAAGCTCGAAATGTGGGCAGAAGAGTTTATGATAACTCAAGTTGGAAATGGAATAGATGCATATAACTTGTATAGAAGAACAGGATATCCAAAGAATCTTCAGCCAACAATTGAGCTGAATCCTGGACAATTTCCTTTATCTATGTTCTATCCAAGTAATCATGCAGGTAGAAACTCAAATGTTAATCAGAAAACTGATTTGGCACAAAGAGTATTTTGGAACACTAATGGACCTTCGGTCGACTAAAAATAAATACTATGAAAAAAATATATATATATCTTAGTTTAATTATTTTGGTTACTTCATGTGCTAAAAATGACTATCGTGATGAATACATGGGAGAGGAAATGATGATTGACTACATGTTTAATAATTTTGAATATGGTGCCGGGTTGAGAATGATTACTCAAGTTGGAGAATATCAAGCAGCAACTCCTGATACATCAATATGGACAGCAACTCTAGAACCTCATGCAGAGACTACCAATTTAGTTTCTAAAGTAGATCTTTTATTATCAATGAACGGAGGATCAGAATCACTTCATCAATCTTGGGCTCTGTCCGACATGTATGATGGTGAATTTGGACTTCCTAGGTTTGATGTATCTGTTAGTCTTAATCAGGCTTTATCAACTATGGGCATCTCTAGTTTTTCTGGAAATGACGTTGTAACATTTAGATTTGTTATGACTTTAACTGATGGTAGAACATTTTCAAGTAATAATGTTACTGGTTCTATGACTGGTTTTTATTGGAGTTCTCCTTATAGATATGCTGTTGTAATTGGTTGTAAAGTACCTGCAGGTGGAATCCCTCCAGCTGGAACTTACACACTAAATGGACAGGATAGTTGGGGTGATGGTTGGAATGGTGCAACAGTTACCTATACAATCGATGGTGTTGATAATGTATTTGGTATCGAGGATGGAACATCCGGAAGTACAACATTTACACTTGATGGAACTCAGACACTAAACATTTCCTTCCAAGGAGGAGATTGGGATAGTGAGGTAACATATCAACTAGAATTCGTTGATTCAAATGGAGACAATGCTCAAACAGCTCTTTCAGATGGAACTAGTCCAGCTGAAACAAGTAAAGATTTGAATGTTTGTTTCTAACATTATCAAATAATTATTAACTTAAAAGGAGGTTTTTTAACCTCCTTTTTTTATGCTTATGGATAATCAAATTGAAATTTATGGAATTAGAAGTATTATTGAGGCTATAGAATCATCAAAAGAAATTTCTAGAGTCTACCTTTTAAAGTCCGATTCCCCTCAAAGTAGTTTGTTTAGGTCGTTAGTTATTCTTCTTGAGAGGAAAAATATAAAGTCTTCATTCGTACCTAAAGAAAAATTTAAAAAATACAGTGAAAAAAACCATCAAGGTGCAGTAGCTATTTTATCTCCAGTTACACTGTTATCTATGGAAGATTTAATTTCATCAACATTTGATGAAAAATCTCCAAAAACCTACTTATTACTTGATGGAGTTACAGATACAAGGAATTTTGGAGCAATAATTAGAACTAGTGCTGCTGCTGATATAGATGGAATAATAATTTCTCAAAATAACTCTGCCCCTATTAATGCTGATGTTGTAAAAACATCCTCAGGAGGAGTTTTTAAAATACCAATTGCAAGGGTAAATAATATAAAGGATGCTATTCTTTATTTAAGTTCAATAAATGTAGATATAGTTAGCTTATCTGAAAAAGTAGATAAAACTATATATGAAGTGGATTTCAAGAAGTCTGTAGGACTTATTATGGGATCAGAGGATAAAGGAATTTCAAAAAGTATATTAAGTCTATCCAATGAAATAGTAAGCATACCCATTAGTTCAAATATAGACTCACTAAATGTATCTGTTGCTTTTTCAGCTGTTATATTTGAATTAGTTAGACAAAGAAGATTTTAAGCTAAAAGATGTAATTTAGTAAAAAACAAAAATTGTTATCAGATAAGTATCTTAACATTATTTA
>Ga0213862_10000397_pt1 | contig 18804 bp, 22 predicted proteins | sample PICome_7_FD_160092 | JGI IMG/M metagenome (GOLD analysis project Ga0213862, IMG submission 160092) | Coastal seawater microbial communities near Pivers Island, North Carolina, United States - PICO266 | ecosystem: Environmental > Aquatic > Marine > Coastal | place: USA: North Carolina... | reverse complement strand
TAAATAAAGGTTTTTCTTTTTCTTGAATTATATTTTCAATGAGGCTCTCTAAAGAATAAAACGAAATGGGAGAGGTAATAGCAACAACACCCTGGTGATTACCTTTTGTCAAACGATTTAGTTTTTCTAAAGGAACATAATTAATTGTGACATCGCTTTTTTCACAAATAGTTACAATCTCCTGTATTTTTGAATTGTTAGAATCTTTTTGTAAAAATAACTTATCTATAACTAGCTCTGATTTCAATGCTTCTAGAATAGGGTGTATCCCAAAAATAGTGTTCTCTCTATGTTTCATAATTAATTTTATGGTATAAAAAAAAGACTGTCTTTATAGACAGTCTTTTTTTTAATTTGTAAATCTAAAAAGTTATTATCTTATAACTTTTACAGATCCCTCAACACCGTTGATGTTAACTTTTACAATGTAAGTCCCATTAGCAAAGTTTGACATGTTAACTGTAGAATTCATTGAATTTACGTTAGCATTGTAAACTTGCTGTCCTAACATGTTATAGATTGCAATAGAGTTAATGTTTTCATTAGCTCTCATAGTTAATGTTCCATTACTCATTGCAGATTTAAATCCTTTTGCAGAGAAATCTTGAGTTTCAAGAACAGAATCAGCAAATACATAGTCATCAAAATAAACCTCGTTTTCTGCTGAGATTGAGTAGATGTTAATACCACCTAAACTTGTTGCTGTAGTTCCAGCACTATCTGTGAAGGGAGTTCCTACTGGAAGTACATCAACACCATCAACCATGATATGGATTGTTGCTAATGCAATACCTAGTGAGATATCTACATTTACTTGAACTTCAAACCACTGGTCTTCTGGGTAATCAAAATTAACCGCCCCAAGAGCAGAATTATCAATTGTTCCTACACCTGGATTTGCTCCGTCCTGATTAAAGAACCAGTTACCAATTACCCACTCTCCAGATCCAATTGGTGTCTGACCTTGAATGTTCATGTAAGCTACTTTACCAGTTGGTACATACATTTGGTGAGTCAAGTACCACGTTCCGAATATTTTGTTACCTAAATCAAGAACTGGATCTACACCGTCACCACCAACTGTCATTGATTGAGTTCCACTTACTGAATATAGGTCAGAGGATGTACCATATCCGATACCAGCAACCCATTCTAACCAGTTAGGACCATCTACTGGCGAACCTGTAGCATAGCTTTCGATGTCATCCGTAAACTGAGCGTTCATTGTTACCATTACAAATGATAATAACGCTACTAAAAAATAATTTTTTTTCATGATAATGTTTTTTAAAAAAGTTAATGAAACACAAATATATAAAAATTTTATTTTACTATTCGTTGTATTTTGTCTTTTTTTTAAGAATTTGAATAAAAAAAAAGCTAAGATTTTTTTAAAATCTTAGCTTTTTAGAATTTGTTTAAACTACATTAAATATTTAAAAATATAGTTTTTCTAGCGAATGCAGACTCAAAATACGGACCACTCATAGTAGCTCCTGCATTATCAACAGTCCAAATTCTACCATCATTCATCTCTAACTCAAAACGGCTAAAGATAAAAGAAGGAACAGTAAATTGTGCTCCAGGGAATGCAGTTATTAATTCTTCCATTGGAATACTCAATTCATACATTGGTAGGCCGTTTACGGGACTTAACTGATCAAATTCTGCATTGGTAATCGTCTGGTATAAAACCTCTGAGAATTCATTACCATCTGCGTCAGTCGTTGGTATTTCAAGATCTTGATCATCAAAAGATGAAAAGTAAACCCGCACTTCTTTAAAATCTGGAGTTGGAGTTCCTTGTCCTTCTTGTACTTCCATCGTATAGCACATACAGTTTGAAAAGTTTCCACCTGAAATATTTACCAAATCTTCAGGGTACGCTAACATTCTTAATGCAGCTCCAGAAGTATCAACTTCATCGTATAGTGTATCTATTGCTAAATCGCTTTCCTCACAAGAAGTAAAACTTCCAAGGACTAGAATCGCTAAAAATATTGATTTAAATATATTTTTCATAATTATTTGTTTTTTAAATTAATTAGCTGATGGAAATCCAGGTGATGAAGGATTATTATCCCAAAAAACTTGACCATCTACATTTGGTTTTTGTTCAACATTTGGATTAGGTGTTGCTTCATCAGCAGGATAGAAAAATGATCTCACAAAATTTCCAGGAGTAGGCTCAACCGTGAATTGTAAAGTTGTTGGGTAACCTGTTCTTCTGTAGTAATTGTAAGAATTTGATCCGTTTCCAAAATGAGCTACAAAACTTTGTAAACCTAATATGTTCCACTTGGTTGCCATATCTCCATTACTAAACTCATTAACTTTAGCTGAAATATAATCACTAACATCAGCTGATGAAGGAACAGTTCCTCCATTGTCAGTAGTAGTTAAATCTGCATCTCCATCAAGAGATCCAAAACTCATAACTTTATCTATAGATATTTGCATAGCATCTTGAAGGTAACCACTTGCAGCACCTCCTGAAACTAAAGCAACTTCAGCTAGCATAAAATGCGACCAAGAGGCTAACCAGATTGGTGTGATACCGGCACCACCACCACCTTGTTCAAGGCCTACAGATGCGAATCGGCTATCATCATAGTTACCACCAACGGGGTAAACTCCACGACCTGTTCTTAAGAAAGTATCAGGTGGAATACCTCCGCCAAATCCATGATCTCTTCCCCAATATCCATTTTCAACACTACAAAAAACCATGCTTCCTGGGTAATGTACAGGTTTAGCTTGGGTAGAACAGAATAATGCTTCTGGGTTAGGATCACAAGCTACTCCATTTTCATCAACACTGTTAGGTGTACACTCGTTCTGTCTGTAATAATAGTATCGTATTCTAGGATCACCGTCTTGTAACATTTGATCCATCATCCAGTTAGACTGATAACCAGTTACACCTCCAGCTGTATAATCTGATTGGTAACCAGGATGTCTTGAATCAATTTGATTGTTTACAACAGCATCATATCTAAATTGGAAATCATCAGCAGTCGATGCTATAAAATTACCTGAATTAGCAATTGCATTAAGCTTGTTTATTGCATCACCGTCAACTAGTCTTGTGTTGAGGTATGCATTCATTTTCAGTGTATTTGCAAGTTTTATCCACCTATCAAAGTTGTTATTATAGTAATAATCAACTCCTAGGCCAATACTCTCATCATCTTGTAATAAGGTTTTAGCTTGGTCTAGCATGCTAATTGCAGCTGCATAAACAGAAGCATCATCGTCCAGGTTTGGCTGTGGGAAATCAGATAAGTTAGTTGCTTCAGAATATGGAACATCTCCAAAATAATCAACTAAAGTCATTAGTGTGTAAGCTTTTAAAACTTTCATAACACCAATATGTTTGTTTCTACCTCCAAGATTAGTAGCTAATTCTTCGGCGTTTTTCATATCAGAAAACATGTTTGAATAAGCTAATCTCCATTCAAAATTAGTACTGGCTGGCGAAAATGCATTTACGTAATTAACAGACCCCATTTGGCCAATTCTTACTAGTGCAGCTCCATTACCACCCATAGCATTAGCAAAACTCTTAAAGTCTATTTGAATAGCAGTCATGTATCTTTCTAAATCACCATTTACTACGGTAACTTGATTTGGATCATTTACTAAATCTAAATCTGTCGTTTCACAAGAAGTGAAGGTCAATCCAAGAAGTAGAATTAATAATACTGAAATTTTATTTATTTTTTTCATTTTTATTCTTGATTTATATTATTAAAATGATAGATTAACGCTCATACCATATCTTTTACTACTCGGTCCTGTTAGAAACTCAAATCCTTGACCATTACCAGCACCAAGACCAGTTGTATTTGGATCAAAGTTAATTCCATCAGGGGTATTATAAGCATTGTACCACATATTAAAAGCACTAGCTTTGATAGTTACTTTTCCAAAAGGTGTTTTGTCTAAAAGTTTGGAAGGTAAAGAATATGCTATATTAACCTCTCTTAATCTTACTACAGATCCATCATATACAGATAATTCATCTGCTGGTGAAGCAAATCCATTATCAAAATAGAAATTTGAGTTGTTAATTTGAATATCGTTAGGTAGACCAGTATTTATATTTATACCTGGTAAGATATAAGTACTTAATCTATCTTGAGTATCTGTTGTTAAACCTCTACCCATAAGCGTAGCAGTTGTTGTTGAATAAATATCCCCTCCTGATGTATGATTAATCTGAAATCCAAGAGATAGTCCTTTGTATTCAAATGTATTGGTGTAGTTCATTACAAAATCAGGATTTGGATCTCCAATAAAAGGTAATACACCATCTTCATCAACCTGATCTGCAAGATAATTACCTACACCGTCAACTAACAAATTGCCGTCTTCATCTCTTGCAATTCTAGAACCAAACATTGCTCCTAGTGGATAACCAACTCTTGCACCATTACCTAAATTGGTAAAACCTGCATAAATTAAAATATCATTGTCACCTATGTCAGTAACTTCAGTTTCATTAGCAAAGAAATTAACATTTACATTCCAGTTAAAACCTTCAGATCTTTTAAGTACATCAAGCCCTAATTCAGCTTCAACCCCCCAAGATTTGATTTCCCCTACATTGGTACTTGTAAATCCTGCTCCTGTACTTAATGGTATTGGATTGTTACCAATAATTAAATCCTCTGTGATTCTTGTAAAATAGGTAAGATCAAGATTTAATCTACTGAATAACTTCATCTCTAAACCGTATTCAATCTCAGCAAACAACTCAGGTTTGATATTTGGATTTCCAACGAAAGAATTTGTTGAATTACTCGTCTGGTCAACCCAACCTTGGGTATTAAGACTTAAACCAGTAGCTGTTGGATACCCTGTAGAAAAGTTTGCAGAAGTACCGTAACCAACTCTTAACTTCATATAGTTAATTCCTTTGTCAGACCTCATACCTTTAAATGCAGTTGTTGGTATGAAAGACATACTCGCTGAAGGATAAAATAATGTATTGTTTTTTGACGTATTAGAAACCCAATCTTGTCTTCCTGACAAGTTTAAGAAAACCCAATTGTTTACATCAAAAGATAACTGTCCATATAAACCTACAATATTTCTTTCTTCATGATATTCTATATAGCCATAGTCAGTAAAACCTTCGTGATTGAAAAAATCAAAAACTTGTTGACCATAACTGTTTATTCCTATTCTGTCATATCTTGTGTTTCTTGAAGTAGCACCGGCCATGAAGTTGAAACCTAAATTATCATTTAAAAATGAATAATTATTACCACTTAAAACTAGGTTGTGATCAGAAATTGTGTTGGTGTTATTCCACGTACTGTAAAATCCTGAATCTGTAACAAGATCTCCTGTTCGTCCACCTTTATTTTGTTTGTTCACGTTATTCTCTGAATAGGTATCAATACTTCCTTGATATCTTAAATTGATATTATCATTGAAATTGTAGTCTAGGGATGCAAAACCATTCAAACGGTTTACCATTTGAGAAAATTTAGCATTTTGAATTGTCCAAAGTGGATGTTGAATTGCGTTATCATCTCTATAATAGATACTACTTCCATCAGGTGCTTCGTAAGGTAACTCATAGAAATCAATACTTCTAGGTGTATAATATAAATCTCCAAAAATAGAAGAACCACTACCAAAAGTACTACTTCCAAAACTAGCAGCTACCGGAGGTGTTTTAAAATTTGTTTTGGTATAAGTCATCGAACCTTTAACATTCAACTTGTTAGTAAGTTTAGCTCCACCAGAAACAGTTAGATTGGTTCTAGTTACCTTGTTTCCTGGAGTAAATCCTTCGTCTTCAACTTGACCAAAGGCCATTCCGTAATTGAATCTATTATCTTCACTTCTTCCTTTGAAATTTGCAGATAAACTTGATACACCACCAGTCTTGAAAAATTGCTCAACACTATTTCTTGGTTTCCAATCGTATCTTGCTCCCTCCCACAAGGCTTGGTAATCTGGATAATTAGCTCCAAGGAATGCAGATGTTGAGTAAGGGTGAGCTAGTGTCCCGTTCTCATCGAACGCAGCATCACTTCCCCAGCCTCCAAGACCATCCTCATAAAATCCAGGACCCCAGTTACTGTAGAACCAACCAAACGCTTGATCGAAACCACCACCATACTGATCCTGGTAATCAGGTAGAGAAGCTACTTCATTAAAAAAGTAGGATGTAGCAATATTAACTTCCTGTTTAGCATTCATGTTTTTAGTACTACCAGTTTTAGTCGTAATTAAAATTACTCCATTTCTACCGTCCGTACCATATAAGGTTGTTGCAGCTAAACCTTTAAGAATATCTATGTTCTCAATATTATTTGGATCGATATCAAAAGATCTACTAGATCCGGAGTTACCATCAACAAATGACCCAGCAGCATTGGTATCATTACTGTATGGTACACCATCAATAACATACAATGCATTGTTGTTTCCTGAGAATGAATTCATACCCCTAATGATTACTTTGTTAGCAGAACCAGAAATACCATTTTGAGTTGTAATCTCAATACCAGCAGTCTTACCCTGAAGTACACGAGTTAAATCCGTTTCAGGATTATCTTTTATCGCCTCTTCTTTTATCGAAGATACTGCATATCCTAATGCTTTCTTTTCCTTTTTAATTCCTAAAGCAGTTACAACCACTTCCTCTAATACTGCAGCATCTTCAGTTAGTTGAAGACTAATATTGCTGGTTGCTGCTGTAACAGTTCTTTCAACAGTATTAAATCCTACATAACTAAAAACTAAACTTTGTCCCACATTTGCATTAACAGTATAGTTACCATCAAAGTCTGACTGTGTTCCATTGCTTGTGCCTTTTACAATAATATTTACTCCTGGTAAAGGCAGTCCGCTATTATCGGATACTGTACCGGAGATTGTTTTTTCCTGTGCGAACGTAAGTTGCACTACAAACGCTAGTAAAAGCGTTAAAATTCCACTAAACTTTGTTCTCATTTTTATAATTTATTTGAATTGATCAATCACAAAAATCATAATAAAAAGTTAATTACACAACTTTTTAAACTTAAATTTTAGTTTTTCTTAACGGTAAACTACTACTATTCTTGAAAATTTGTTAAAATTTTGAAGTAATACTAACATGAATTTTTGTGTTAGAAAAATTAAAATATTGATTTTCAGTATTTCCATTAGCTAAACCAAATTTTAGGATACCTTGTTTTGTTTGCAAACCAATACCAAATCCAAAACTGTATAATTTTTCTTTCAAAGCGATATTTTGATTTTCAAAATAAGCGATATCAAGGATGCTATGTAAATACAAACTGTTATTAAATTGATATCTGTATTCAGTGTTGAGTACCGAATAAAAAGAAGCGTCAATACTATTTTCATTAAATCCCCTTATGCTTTTTATACCACCAAACTGATAAAGCTCGTTGGTTAAGTAGGTGTCGCTATTAAGTAATTTTGAGTGGTTTTTTAAAAAGATTGAATTTTTTAAATTTAAATTAAAAATGTAAATTAATTTTGACTCTACTTTTAATTGAGATTCTTTTATTGAACTATAATTTTTTGTTCCAATCTCAAAATTTAGCTGAAATAATGATTTAATAGGGAATAAATTATTATTTTGATTGTTTGTAAAAGAGTAACCAGTTAATAAAAATTTTGAGTTATAATCTTCGACAAAAAGATCAATAAGGCTTTCTTTTATTAAATTGTCTGACTGATAACTCTTATAGCCAATATGTGTTCTGGATTTGGTGTTAATTTGATAATTGATTTTTGCAAATTGATTAGAAGTCAGAAAGGTGCTATCTCGTTTAAATATTTTTAATTCTGTTTCAATACCAAAAGGAGTTTTAAAAAGATATGGAATCGATAGCTTTGCCCTGAAGTTTTCTTGGTCATTACCATCGGCTTTATAGTTTAATAAAAATTGTTCCCCATAATTTAAATTATTATTAAGTTCTAAATTTATATAGCCATTAAAAGTTAGACCTTGATTTTCTTCTCCTGATGAAAATCCCAATATTCCATCAAAATTATTATTTTTTACTTTTCTAAGATATAAATAAACAGTTGTTGAATCCTTTTTAAAAAGTATTTCAGGGGGTTTGGTTGCGGTTACAAAACGCAAAGAATTTAACTCATTATTTTTTTTAATTAACTCTGAATTATTTAAGTTCATTCCTTTTTTGATTCCTAAGTAATATTTGATAAATGGTTTTGGGAATTTGTCATAACCTTTTATAAGAATTTGATCAATAGTTCTTTTCGAGCCATTGCTTAAATTGATATTTGCTGTTAGAGTTTTTGAATCAAAAACTTTAATGTTATTTAAAAACACTCTAGCAAAGGTGTTTCCGTTTTTTGTTTTATTTAGATTTAAGCCATTAAGTGTTTCTTCTAAATTTTCAAAGGGTAGTATAAAGTAAGATTCAGTAATTTTATTAGAATAACTAAATAATTCTTTTTTTATAAAGTCTTCTTTAGAATAAAATATCTTTAAATGGGTATATTTTGGTCCGACGTGATAATTTGCAATATATACGCTATCATTGTATTTTTTAACTGTTTTTAATTCACTTTCGAGACAACCTAACTTTTGTAAAACTTGAAGGATTTGACGTGTTTCATTCTTAAGAGATTTTAAGTCTTTAAATTTTTTAATATGATTTATAGAATCTAATAAGCCTTGAGAAATTGAGTCATTTGACTTAGTATTCAAAAGAAGAGTTTGTGATGTTATTACCGAAAAAAATGCGGTATATATATTAAGGTATAAAAAAATACGAAATATTTGTTTCACAGATTAAGTAATTTGTGTTGTAAATCTAACGTCTCTTTGTGGTAAATCATATACTTTTTGCAACTTATTTTTGTTATTTAAAAAAATATTTTCAAAATGAAATTTAAAGCGATTTAAATATTATAGTATTGCTAACATCTAATATATTTATCATAAAATTTAAAACAACAAAAAAATATTTTATCAGTGTTGTTTATACGTAAAATAATTTCTACATTTGCAAACCCTTTAAAAAAGGGGATTTTTATTATATAAAAAGTTTATATGCCAACAATTTCACAATTAGTACGAAAAGGAAGAGCCAAAATAACCAAGAAGAGTAAATCGGCTGCCTTAGATTCGTGTCCTCAAAGAAGAGGTGTTTGTACACGTGTATATACGACTACGCCAAAAAAACCAAATTCAGCAATGCGAAAAGTTGCAAGGGTTAGGTTAACAAATGGTAAGGAAGTTAATGCGTACATCCCAGGAGAAGGACATAATCTACAAGAGCACTCGATAGTATTGGTTAGAGGAGGAAGGGTAAAAGATTTGCCAGGAGTTAGATATCATATCGTTCGTGGAGCCTTAGACACAGCAGGTGTAGAAGGTAGAACACAACGAAGATCTAAATACGGTGCGAAACGCCCTAAAAAGTAAAATTTTAAAGAGAAGAAATGAGAAAAAGAGCAGCCAAAAAAAGACCGCTTTTACCAGATCCAAAATTTAACGACCAGTTAGTAACTCGTTTCGTTAACAATTTAATGTGGGATGGAAAAAAATCGGTGGCTTTCAAAGTATTCTACGATGCAATTGCAATTGTAGAGGAAAAAAATCAAGATGAAGAAAAAACTGCATTAGAAATATGGAAAGATGCATTATCTAATGTAATGCCTCATGTAGAGGTTCGAAGTCGAAGAATTGGAGGGGCAACTTTTCAAATTCCAAGACAAATCCGCCCAGATAGAAAAGTTTCTACAGCAATGAAATGGTTAATCCTATTTGCTAGAAAAAGAAACGAGAAATCGATGGCTCAAAAATTAGCTGCAGAAATTTTAGCTGCTGCTAAAGAAGAAGGAGCTGCTGTTAAAAAGCGTGTGGATACACACAAAATGGCAGACGCTAATAAAGCATTTTCACACTTCAGATTTTAAGAAAATGGCACAAAGAGATTTAAAATATACAAGAAATATAGGAATTGCCGCGCATATTGATGCTGGTAAAACTACTACAACAGAACGTGTATTGTATTACACAGGAGTAAGTCATAAAATTGGAGAAGTACATGATGGTGCTGCTACTATGGACTGGATGGAACAAGAGCAAGAAAGAGGTATTACTATTACTTCAGCTGCAACCACCTGTACATGGCAATTTCCAAGTGCGGATGGTAAGCCATCTGCTGATGCAAAAGCATATCACTTTAATATTATTGACACACCTGGTCACGTAGATTTTACTGTTGAAGTAAATCGTTCCTTACGTGTACTTGATGGATTAGTTTTCTTATTTAGTGCTGTTGACGGTGTCGAGCCTCAGTCTGAAACTAATTGGAGATTAGCTGATAATTACAAAGTACCTCGTATAGGATTCGTTAATAAAATGGATCGTCAAGGATCAGACTTTTTAAATGTAAACAATCAAGTGAAAGAAATGCTAGGTTCCAATGCGGTTCCTATAGTTCTTCCAATTGGTGAAGAAATGGATTTTAAAGGAATCGTAGATCTTGTTAAAAATCGTGCAATTGTATGGCATGATGAAAATATGGGAGCAACTTTCGATGTAATTGAAATTCCAGATGACTTAAAAGAAGAGGCTGCAAAATATAGAGCTTTACTTATTGAAGAAGTTGCTTCTTACGATGAGGATTTATTAGAGAAATTCATGGAAGATGAAGATTCAATTACAGAGGAAGAAGTGCATGCTGCACTGAGAGCTGCTGTAATGGATATGGCTATTATTCCTATGATTTGCGGATCTGCATTTAAAAATAAAGGAGTTCAATTTTTACTAGATGCAGTATGCAGGTATTTGCCTTCACCAATTGATAAAGAAGCTATTGTTGGAACTAATCCAGATTCAAAATTAGAAGAATCAAGAAAGCCAGATGTAAATGAACCATTTTCTGCATTAGCATTTAAAATTGCAACCGATCCTTTCGTAGGTAGACTTGCATTTTTCCGTGCTTATTCAGGAAGATTAGATGCCGGATCCTACGTATTAAATAACCGTTCTGGTAAGAAAGAACGCATTTCACGTATATACCAAATGCATGCCAATAAGCAAAATGCAATTGATTTTATTGAGGCTGGAGATATTGGTGCGGCTGTAGGATTCAAGAGTATTAAAACTGGAGATACTCTATCTGATGAAAAGCATCCGATAATTTTAGAAAGTATGGACTTCCCAGATCCTGTAATTGGTATTGCTGTGGAACCTAAAACCAAAGCTGATGTAGATAAGTTAGGTATGGCTTTAGCTAAACTAGCAGAAGAAGATCCAACATTTACAGTTAGAACAGATGAAGCCTCGGGACAGACTATTATTTCTGGAATGGGTGAACTTCATTTAGATATTATTGTAGATCGTTTAAAGCGTGAATTTAAAGTAGAGGTTAACCAAGGGAAACCTCAGGTTGAATACAAAGAAACAATTACACGACTTGCAGATCATAGAGAAACATACAAAAAGCAATCTGGTGGTCGTGGTAAGTTTGGTGATATTGTATTTACATTGGAGCCAGCTGAAGAAGGTAAATCCGGTTTAGAGTTTATTAATCAAATTAAAGGTGGTAATATTCCTAAAGAATTTATTCCTTCTGTTGAAAAAGGATTTAAAATGGCTATGGTTAATGGACCTTTAGCAGGATTTGAAGTAGATAGTATGAAGGTAACTTTAAAGGATGGTTCATACCACGATGTGGATTCTGATCAACTATCATTTGAGTTAGCTGCAAAACTTGGTTTTAAAGCGGCAGCAAAAAAAGCAGGTGCTGTTATATTAGAGCCGATCATGAAGTTAGAAGTACTAACTCCTGAAGAAAATATGGGAGATATTGTTGGAGATCTTAATCGTCGTCGTGGTCAATTAAGCGACATGGGTGACCGCTCAGGTTCTAAAGTAATTAAAGCGACAGTTCCTTTATCTGAAATGTTTGGATATGTAACTACTTTAAGGACTTTATCATCTGGAAGAGCAACTTCAACTATGGAATTTTCACATTATGCAGAAACTCCTTCTAATATTTCTGAAGAAGTTATTGCAGCAGCAAGAGGAACCGTTAACGCTTAATAATAAGGTAATGAGTCAAAAAATTAGAATAAAGCTAAAATCTTACGATCATAACTTAGTGGACAAATCTGCTGAAAAAATCGTTAAAACTGTAAAAAGTACAGGAGCAGTTGTAACGGGACCAATCCCATTACCAACTCATAAAAAAATATTTACAGTATTGCGTTCACCGCATGTAAATAAAAAGAGTAGAGAACAATTTCAATTAAGTTCTTACAAAAGACTTTTAGATATCTACAGTTCGTCATCTAAAACAATCGATGCTTTAATGAAGCTGGAATTGCCAAGTGGTGTAGAGGTAGAAATTAAAGTCTAATTTTTAATAGGTGATTTTAAAATTACCGATTTAAGATAGTGCTTAAAACATGTCCAGAGCTTGAATGCAAAGGAAAAACGGAAAAAATAATATTCAAGGGTTGAATTTATTTTGACCCTGTTTTTTTGAACTAGGTTTCAAAAAGAATAAAGAATAAAATAAATAATAAATAGATAATAAATATGTCTGGGTTAATAGGAAAAAAGATAGGTATGACCAGCATCTTTGATGAAAATGGAAAAAACATTCCGTGTACCGTTATTGAAGCAGGTCCCTGTGTAGTTACCCAAGTCAGAACCAAAGAAGCTGACGGGTACGAAGCTCTTCAACTTGGTTTCGATGACAAAAAGACTGCTACTAAAGCTGCTCAAGGGCATGCTAAAAAAGCAGGATCTGCTGTAAAGCGTAAAGTTGTCGAGTTTCAAGGATTTGAAGAGGATTACAATTTAGGCGACACTATAACAGTGGAGCATTTTATTGAAGGAGAATTTGTAGATGTTGCAGGTACTTCAAAAGGAAAAGGATTTCAAGGGGTTGTAAAACGCCATGGTTTTGCCGGTGTTGGTCAAGCAACTCATGGTCAACATTACCGATTAAGAGCTCCTGGATCGATTGGTGCAGCTTCATATCCTGCGAGAGTTTTCAAGGGTATGCGCATGGCCGGTCAAATGGGTAATGAAAAAATAAAAGTACAAAACCTAAGAGTATTGAAAGTAGTTTCTGAAAAGAACTTACTTGTAGTAAAAGGATGTATTCCTGGAGCTAAAAATGCTTATGTAACTATTGAGAAATAATGAAGGTAGCAGTATTAGACAAAAACGGAAAAGACACAGGCAGAAAGGTAGACCTTTCTAAGGATGTGTATGGAATTGAGCCTAACAATCACGCTGTTTATCTTGATGTTAAGCAATATCTTGCCAATCAAAGACAAGGTACGCACAAATCAAAAGAACGTGCTGAAATTGTTGGTAGTACAAGAAAAATAAAGAAGCAAAAAGGAACTGGTACAGCCCGCGCGGGTAGTATTAAATCTGGTGTTTTTAGAGGTGGTGGAAGAATGTTTGGTCCAAGACCAAGAAATTATTCTTTCAAATTAAATAAGAATTTAAAGAGATTAGCTCGTCGTTCAGCATTAAGTATGAAAGCAAACGACAAAGCAATCGTAGTTTTAGAAGATCTTAATTTTGATACCCCAAAGACCAAAGAATTTACTGCTGTATTAAAGTCTTTAGGCTTAGATACTAAAAAATCTTTATTTGTGTTGGGAGAGTCAAATAATAATATATATTTGTCGTCTCGTAATTTGAAAAGCACTGAAGTGATAACTAACTCTCACCTAAGTACTTACAAAATTATGAATGCAAACAGTCTAGTGTTGTTTGAAGGTTCATTGGAAGGAATTGAGTCAAACTTAAGTAATTAGAAATAATGAATATCTTAATTAAACCTATTATAACAGAAAAAGCTACAATCGATGTTGAGGAATTTAACAGATACGGTTTTGTAGTAAATCCAAAGGCGAATAAGGTAGAAATAAAAAAGGCGGTAGAAGCTGCTTACAATGTTTCAGTTACTAAAGTTCGTACTATAAATGTCCGCCCAGACAGAAATACTCGTTATACAAAGACGGGAATTCAAACTGGTAAAACTAATGCTGTTAAAAAAGCTATAGTACAGTTGGCGGAAGGTGATACAATAGATTTTTACAGTAACATCTAAGATAACTTAGATAAATTTAGACAAAAATGTCAGTAAGAAAATTAAAACCAATCACCCCAGGACAGCGATTTAGAGTTGTAAATGGATTTGACGCCATTACAACTGATAAGCCGGAGAAAAGTTTATTAGCTCCGATTAAAAGAACTGGGGGAAGAAACAGTCAAGGAAAAATGACCATGCGCTATAAAGGTGGTGGTCACAAGAGACGGTATCGAATTATCGATTTTAGGCGTAATAAGCCAGGAGTACCTGCTACCGTAGCTTCAATAGAGTACGATCCAAATCGTACAGCTTTTATTGCATTGTTGAATTATCAAGATGGTGAAAAGCGTTATGTTATAGCTCAAAGTGGATTAAAAGTTGGTCAAAACATTGTTTCTGGAGAAAAAGTTGCTCCAGAAATAGGTAATTGTATGCTTTTAGAGAATATTCCACTAGGAACAATTATTTCATGTATCGAATTACACCCAGGTCATGGAGCTGTTTTAGCTCGTAGTGCTGGTGCATTCGCTCAGTTAATGGCACGTGATGGTAAGTTTGCAACTGTAAAATTACCATCTGGTGAAACTCGTTTGATCCTTATCACCTGTTCCGCAACAATTGGAGCAGTTTCTAATAGTGATCATCAGTTGTTAGTTTCTGGAAAAGCTGGTAGAACAAGATGGTTAGGTAGAAGACCTCGTACAAGACCTGTTGTTATGAACCCAGTTGATCACCCAATGGGTGGTGGTGAAGGAAAATCATCAGGTGGACATCCTCGTTCTAGAAATGGAATTCCTGCAAAAGGATATAGAACTCGTTCTAAAACAAAAGCTAGTAATAAATATATAATCGAACGTAGAAAGAAATAAGATATGGCACGATCGTTAAAAAAGGGACCTTACGTTCACTATAAATTAGATAAGAAAGTTCAGCAAAATGTTGAATCAAATAAGAAGACTGTAATTAAGACTTGGTCTAGAGCATCTATGATTACTCCTGACTTTGTTGGACAAACCATAGCTGTGCATAACGGAAAACAATTTATTCCTGTATATGTTACTGAAAATATGGTAGGACATAAATTAGGAGAATTTTCACCAACGAGATCATTCCGAGGTCACGCAGGTGCAAAAAACAAAGGTAAAAAATAAGCCATGGGAGTTCGTAAAAGAGAAAGAGCAGAGCAAATCAAAGAGGCGAAAAAAAATATGTATTTTGCTAAATTGAATAATTGCCCAACGTCACCAAGGAAGATGCGCCTAGTCGCAGATTTAGTTCGTGGTGAAAAGATTGATAAAGCGCTTAATATTTTAAAGTTTAGCCCGAAGGAAGCTTCTCGTCGTATTGAGACATTATTATTGTCTGCCATTTCAAATTGGCAAGCTAAAAATGAAGAAGCTTCAGTCGAAGACGCTGATCTTTTTATAAAAGAAATTCGTGTTGATGGAGGTACTATGTTAAAAAGACTTAGACCTGCACCTCAAGGAAGAGCACACAGAATAAGAAAACGCTCCAATCACGTAACACTCGTGCTTGCAGCTAATGATAACACACAAAGCAATTAATAAATGGGACAGAAAACAAATCCAATCGGAAATCGCTTAGGTATTATCAGAGGATGGGAATCCAACTGGTATGGAGGCAACGACTATGGTGATAAATTAGCTGAAGACGACAAGATTAGAAAATATGTTCATGCTCGTTTGCAAAAAGCTAGTGTGTCTAGAGTAATTATTGAGCGTACTCTTAAGCTTGTAACCGTTACTATCACAACTGCTAGACCAGGTATCATTATTGGTAAAGGTGGTCAAGAGGTAGACAAGCTAAAAGAAGAGCTTAAGAAAATTACTGGTAAAGATGTACAGATTAATATCCATGAGATTAAGAGACCTGAAATGGATGCCCACCTAGTAGGAGCTAGTATTGCAAGACAAATTGAAAACAGAATTTCATATCGTCGTGCAATTAAAATGGCAATTACTGCTGCTATGCGCATGAACGCAGAAGGTATTAAAGTTCAAATTTCAGGCCGTTTAAATGGTGCTGAAATGGCACGATCTGAGTCTTATAAAGATGGACGTATTCCTTTATCAACATTCAGAGCCGATATTGATTATGCTTTAGTTGAGGCACATACTACTTATGGTAGATTAGGTGTTAAAGTATGGATTATGAAAGGCGAAGTTTATGGAAAAAGAGAGCTTTCTCCCCTAGTAGGATTATCTAAAAAAGGTGGAAAAGGCGGTAACAACAAACGAGGTGGTGCTAACAAATCACGTCGTAGAAAGTAATTTTTAAATAGAATATAATGTTACAACCAAAAAGAACGAAGTTTCGTAAGCAGCAAAAAGGTAGAATGAAAGGCAACGCCGGACGTGGAAATCAATTAGCTTTTGGAACTTTTGGTATAAAATCTTTAGATTCAAATTTTTTGACATCGCGTCAAATTGAAGCTGCACGTATTGCTGCTACTCGTTTTATGAAGAGAGAGGGGTCTATCTGGATTATGATTTTTCCGGATAAGCCAATAACAAAAAAGCCTCTTGAAGTACGTATGGGTAAAGGTAAAGGTGGTGTTGAGTATTGGGCGGCTGTTGTTAAACCAGGAAGAATTCTGTTTGAGGTTTCTGGTGTGCCAATTGAAACTGCAAAAGAGGCATTACGTCTTGCAGCTCAAAAGCTACCGGTAAAAACAAAATTCATTGTATCTAGAACATTTCAAGCTTAATTTATTATGAAACAATCTGAAATAAAAGAAGCATCAACAGCGGAATTGCAGGAAAAAATTTCTGATTTAAGAAAGGTTTTTTCTGATCTTAAAATGGCACATGCCATTACACCGTTGGAAAATCCAATTCAATTAAGAGAGCAAAGAAGAGCTATCGCTAGAATTGCGACTGAACTAACTAAAAGAGAAGTACAATAGTACAGCTGAAAGATGGAAAAAAGAAATTTAAGAAAAGAACGTATAGGTGTTGTTACAAGTAACAAAATGGATAAATCCATTGTAGTTGCTGAGGTAAAAAAAGTAAAACATCCAATGTATGGAAAGTTCGTGTTAAAAACAAAAAAATATGTCGCGCACGATGAAACCAATGACTGCAACGAAGGTGACAAAGTAAGGATTATGGAAACTCGTCCTTTAAGTAGAACCAAGTGTTGGAGATTAGTAGAAATAATTGATAGAGCAAAGTAAGTATGTTACAACAAGAGTCAAGACTAAAAGTTGCAGATAATACTGGAGCTAAAGAAGTACTAACCATTCGTGTGTTAGGTGGAACTAAAAAAAGATATGCTTCCATAGGAGATAAAATTGTAGTTGCTGTAAAAGACGCTACTCCTAACGGTACTGTTAAGAAAGGAGCTGTTGCAACAGCGGTGGTCGTTCGTACTAAAAAAGAGGTAAGAAGACTAGACGGATCATATATTCGTTTTGATGATAATGCTTGTGTGTTACTAAATCCTCAAGGAGAAATGATTGGGACACGTGTTTTTGGACCCGTTGCAAGAGAACTCCGTGACAAGCAATTCATGAAAATTGTATCATTAGCACCTGAGGTGCTTTAAATTGAAAATAAAGAAAGATGGTAAAGCTTAAAATAAAGTCAGGAGATAACGTTGTTGTTACAGCTGGTGACCATAAAGGATCGGAAGGCAAAGTAATGAAAGTTATTCTTGAAAAAAACAAAGCAATAGTAGAAGGAGTAAATATGGTCTCTAAACATGAGAAACCAAGTGCTAATAGTCCTCAAGGTGGAATTGTAAAAAAAGAAGCTGCTATACATATCTCTAATCTCTCTCTAATAGACCCTAAATCAGGTTCTGCAACAAGAGTTGGTTATAGAATGGAAGATGGAAAGAAAGTGCGTTTTGCTAAAAAATCGAATCAAGTATTATAGTTATGGGATATTTACCAAGACTTAAAGAGGAATATAAGAGCCGAGTAATTGATGCTCTTAAAGAAGAATTTAGTTATACAAATGTAATGCAAGTTCCAAAGCTAGAGCGCATAGTTGTCTCTCGTGGAGTTGGATCTGCCGTTGCAGATAAAAAACTTTTAGAGTATGCTGTAGATGAGCTTACTAATATTACAGGTCAAAAGGCTATAGCCACTTTATCTAAAAAAGATGTAGCAAACTTTAAATTACGTAAAGGTGTTCCAATTGGAGCTAAAGTAACTTTGCGTGGTGAACGTATGTATGAATTTTTAGATAGATTAATCACAAGTGCGTTACCACGTGTGAGAGATTTTAATGGAATCAAAGCAACAGGATTTGATGGTAGAGGTAATTACTCTTTGGGTGTTACAGAACAAATTATATTTCCAGAAATCAATATCGATAAAATTAAAAAAATTGATGGTATGAATATTACTTTTATTACTTCTGCAGATACAGATAAAGAAGCAAAATCATTATTAACTGAATTAGGTTTACCTTTTAAAAAGAACTAATATGGCTAAAGAATCAATGAAAGCCCGTGAGGTTAAAAGAAAAAAAATGGTAGCAAAGTATGCCGATAAACGTAAAGCTTTGAAAGAGGCTGGAGATTACCAGGGATTACAGAAATTACCAAAAGACGCTTCACCAATACGTATGCACAACCGTTGTAAACTAACTGGTAGGCCCAAAGGATATATGAGAACATTTGGTATTTCACGTGTAACATTCCGTGAAATGGCAAATCAAGGTTTAATCCCAGGTGTTAGAAAAGCATCTTGGTA
>Ga0213862_10000395_pt1 | contig 18830 bp, 5 predicted proteins | sample PICome_7_FD_160092 | JGI IMG/M metagenome (GOLD analysis project Ga0213862, IMG submission 160092) | Coastal seawater microbial communities near Pivers Island, North Carolina, United States - PICO266 | ecosystem: Environmental > Aquatic > Marine > Coastal | place: USA: North Carolina | collected... | reverse complement strand
CGGCGAGACCCAGCCGCAGCGTCGGCCTCAGCCGGTCGACGCCGCCCCTGGCCAACACCGCCGCGCAGCCGTCCACCGCCGCGAGCCGCGCGGCGCCCGCGAGCATACCGCGCGCGGGCGCCACGTCGACGATGGACCTTAACGTGCCCACCGATGGGAGCGGGGTGGCGCGACGCACCGCGCAAAAGGCGGCGTTGACGACGGCGTCGAGGAGCGTATCGGATCCCGGAGCTCCGTCGGGTTTGCGGTCCCCTTTGGGCGGGTACGTGGCCGCCGCCGCGGACACGTACTGGTCCCTCCACTCGTAGAGGGTGCACACAGCCTTGAGGCACTGCGCGGCGGTCCTGGCCACCTCGAGGAACTCCGCGGCATCGCGTTTGGTGTCCCCGTCGTCGGCGCCCCGAACGCCGATCTTCCGCTTGATCTTTTTGCGGCTGGCGAGCTGCAGGGCGGAGAGCATGGCGAGGTCCTGGGTGGCGTTGACGGCGTCGGGGGAGATGCGCTGGTAGAGCCTGCGGTGCTTACCGCTGGACGCCACCTCGCACAAGGTCTCCAGCAAGGTGAGCGCGCGTCTGGTGTATTTGGGGAGCTGATCCGCGGCTTCCAGGTTCCAGTGGGTGTCATCCGCCGGGAACCAAGCCTCGCGCTGCTCCTTGGACAGGGCCCTGAGGCCGAGGATGTGGACCGGGAGCTGCTCGAGGAGGTCCGCCATGATCACGCGCATGACGGTTGGGCCGTGGGGCACGCGCACGGTGAGGGCGCCGTCGACCACCTGCATCTGAGACGAGATCTCCTTCGCGTTGTAAAAGCAGAGGGATTCGACGGCGTGGTAGACGTCCAACGTGCGCTCGCGCCGGAAGATGGCCTCCTCCTCCAGAGCCTTGCGCTCCTGGCGGCTGGACGCGGTGGTCAGGAGCCCGCCGGTGCGCGCGGATTGGGCCCTGCCGCCGGCGTCGATGCCCGCGTCGCCGCGATCGCGCTTGCGGCGGGGCCGACCCTCGGGTTCGGGCTCGTCCGCCGCGGGAATTGCCTCCGTCGCCGGGAGCTCCGGCTCCGGAGCGGCTTCAGGCGCGTGGGGCTCCTCTGCATCGGGCTCGTCTTCTGCGACGGGCTCAGGCGCCGCGACGGGCTCAGGCGCCGCGACGGGCTCAGGCGCGGGCTCAGCATCCATCGGCTCAGCGACCATTGGCTCAGCGCTGATCGGAATTGGCTCAGCGGCGGGTTCGGGAGCCGGGGGCTCGGGAGCGGACGCGGGGGGTTCCTCGACGACCGGGGCGGGCGGATCCGGCTCAGGGGCGTGTGCCGCGGGAACTTCCGCGGGCGCCGCCGCGACCTCGGAAACCGGCTCGGCTGGAGGCGTGGGTTCCATTGCGCCGTGATCACTGAATTTCGGCGTCGGCGGGCGCGCGCCTAAATTTCGGGCGGGGTGCCGAGGTCCAGTCTCAGGCTCGAATAAATTTGGTCGCTACAAGTCATCGTCTCATCAGTCGATCGGTTCGAAGGGGGAATACGAACGATCCTCCCCAACATCCTCCTCCGGCGGTAGCTCCTCGCGTTCCTCAGCCCCCGGCGCCGTCCCGTTCGCGACGTCCCTCACCGGGGGAACGACGGAGTCCGGAACCGACCGTTCGACAAGTTCCTCCCGCTCCCCCTCATCGCCCTCCCGCGTCCGCTCCGCACTGACCCTCGCCTCGTCCCTCAGCCGAGCCTGTTCCATGTTCCGGATCAAGTTTCGCCGAACCCGCTCCCGCAGACGCCCCATGTACCCGCGGTCGGGTACCCACCGCCCGTCGGCGAGTAACATGCGCTGGCCGTGGCCCCAAAACATAAACGGCAAAGGCGCCAGTTCCAACCCAAACAAGAACCGAGTCGCGGGCCTGACCAGGTAGTGCCACCCACCCAACATCCCCACCGTGTACACGAAGAACGCGTACATCGCCGGATAGTAGATGCGCCAGCCGGGGTATACGACGTCGGGAACGCCTTCGATGGTGTTCACGACGCGCATCGTGCCCCCGCCGAACTCGTCCAGGGCGCGACGCAAGAGAGACCCGCCAACCCGGTTCTCTCCGGAGAGGACTCCGGATGAGAAAAAGTCGAGGAAACCGGTCACCATTCCGGGAAGGTTATCCGACAATACCATACCGACGTACGGCGGCGTGAGGGCGAGGTGCGAGACCCACCCGCCCTTCGCGAGCCCCTCCCGCAGCAGCCGCCTGGCCTTCGCCCTGTCCGCCCCGCCGCACCCCTCGCCGCGAGCGCGCATCCAAGCCTCAGAGTACACAGCCCTGGCGAGGAGCGGGCCGGCGTCCGCCGCGTTCCCGGCGTCGAACGCGGCCCTCGCGGTGCGTCCCGCCTCGACGTACTCGCGTAACGCGACGGCGTGATCCGTCACCTCGCACCCGCCCGGCCTGAGCGGTCCGAAGTAAGCGCAGTCGCCGCGGTGAGTAGCCGCCCACGCCAGGTCAATCGGGTCCGACACGGGGTCCAACCCTATCCGCGCCGAGTAATGCCTCAGCATCGTCGCGGAGAGCGCGCCGGATGTCTTCATCGGATCGGCGCCGTCCACCGGAGATAGAGACAAGTCGTCGCCGCCAATCTCCAGGTGTTCGCGGACCGAGGCGGCGGCGGCGTCCATCCGTCGCTCGCGCTCGCGCTCCTTCTTCAGCACCGCGGCCCACCCGTCGGATTCATCGTCCATGGCATCCACATCCCCATCCAAAGCGCCGTGGATCTTCCCGTAGACAGCCTCGTAGCCCACGCGGACGTTCCTGGCGCGAGCCTCGTGGAGGAAGGCGGCGTTGTACTTGGCCTGCGCGACGCCCATCGTCGCGGCGTGGTCGTAGAGCCACCGGGCGGCGGCGTGTTCACCCGCGAGATGCGCCTTGAGCCCGTCGGCCATCGGCGACATCCACCGGCCAACCTCGGCCACCTGTCGCATGCGAGCGACGGCCATTTCGCAGTCGCGCGGGATGCCGAGCTCGGGTTCACCGGCAGCCTCGATCATGGCGGCGTTGTACTGGCAGCTCTGGTGCGCCATCGGGGGGGCGGCGCACCTGACGAAATACCCATACGCCTCGGAAACGTTCCGTGCGCACCCCATGCCCCCGCGGACCATTAACCCGGCGTTGACGAGTCCGTCTCCGCTCCCGAGCTCCGCGGCTCTTTTGAAGTACGACAGCGCGGTGGTCAGGTTCTTCTCCACCTCGTCGCCGTAGAAGTGGAGGTAGCCGAGGCCGTTCAGAGCGTCGGGGCTGTTGCGGTTGGCGGCGGCGTGGTAGTACTCCATCGCCTTGGTCGCGTTCTTGGACATACCCTCGCCTTTGAGCGACATCTTAGCCACGCCCACCGTCCCTGACAGCACGCCGTGGTTATGCGCCCGTTCGTAGTACCTCAACGCCCGCTCTAAATCCCTCGAGACCCCAAAGTTACCCCAATAGTGCGCGTTGCCCATCGCGATCATGGCGCGAGTTTCTCCGAGCTCCGCCGCCTGCCGCAGGTACGCAATTCTATCGTCGTTCTCTCCCTTGTGGTCGCCGCGCTGGTTCGCGACGCCTTCGAACAGCTTCAGCCGCTCCACCCGCGACTGGCCACCGGGCTTGGCGAGATCCTCGTACGCCCGGGTGGCTGCATGGAACAGGTAATACAGCGCCACCGGACAGGTAGCGGTTGGATTACGCGCGCCGTGATGACCCACTCTGTTAGAGTTACTCTGACCCGAGCCGCCGCCCTTCGACGTCGTGAACAGCTCGGTCCCCGCCGCGAGCTGCGCGCCCGTCTCCCCAGCCGCGGCCGCGACGAGCCTGTGGTAGACCGCTCGTTTCGGTTCGCGTCTTCCGTCCACTGACCCGTACCCGGCGTCGTACATGGTGGACAGGATGAACCGGGCTGTTGAATTCCCGGCGACCGCAGAGCGTCTGTAGGCGGCTCTCGCGGCGGCGAGGCCCGCGCGCGCGACGCGCTGCGCCTCCCCGTCGTCGTCCGGGAGGGCCAACGACGCGGCCATGATGCGCTCGGCGAGTTCGAACTGATCGCCGGCGTATTTCCCAGCCGCCTCGTTCGGGTCGGCGGGCGCGTGTGACCCAGCCTTGAGCTCCGTCGGTTCCTCAGACTCAACCTTCGCGTCGGGGTTCTTTCCCGTGTTCTCTCCTTTTCCTTCGTTCCCCTCCGTTAATTCCGTCTTGGTCGTTTCCATCTCGGTGTTGTTGTTATCCATGAGTTCCATGAACGTCTCGCGCGCGGCGTTTTCGATCCCGAGCGCCACCTCGCCCGCTAGTAACGAGGCTTCCGTCTCCGGCTCGTCGTCAAAGTCGGGTACGGACCGGAGGGACCACCGGCTCTGTTGGTACACGTCCTCCTCCCTCAGCGCGTGGGCGTGCATGGACACGCCGTGCACGAACCCGACGATGCCGGGCTGTGTCATATCCTTGCCCACGTACATCGGTCCATCGTTGGCGACGGGGATCCCCACCGTCTCCACGGCGCTGTCCAGTTGCCCGTCGACGTAGAGCTTCATGAGGCGATCGGGGCCGAGGGTGAACGCTATGTGGGTCCACCTGCGCACGGGGATGGACCGCTTCGTGGTGCCCCACACCTCCCTCGCGCCGGTGGTGGAGGCGCGGAAGGTGACGCGGTTGGTCCGCGGCGTCAACCACGCGCTCGGCGTGCGGTCCTGGTTCCCACGGCCCTTCCAGAAGATGCCCCTGAACTGGTCGGCGCCCCCAGGGTATCCCTCGAGCTCGGTGGGATCTTTGCTGAGGTACAGCGCCATGGACACCGTGAACGTGGTGTACACCGGCGCGAGCCTGGGTAGGATCTCGTGCTGCAGGACCAGCGCGAACCGGCCGTCCAGCGCGAGCGTCCCGTCGAGGATGTCCGTGGGAGACTCCGCGGTGCCGCTCGCGTTGCCGTGGACGTCGAACCCGCCGACCCAATGCCTGGGCACCTCCAGCCGCCTCACCTGTTTGATGGAGGGCACGTGCGCATCGCAGCCCGCGGCCACGACGAGCAGCGCGATCAACGCCGACACCGCGCAGCGCCTCATCGTGCCACCGCCCCGCGCTCCTACAGAGTGTAGATCTCATCAGAAGAAGATCTCAGAAGCGCGGAGGGCAAAACTTGCAAAATAAATTTCGACGCCGATGATGGATGGGTTCACATTACAAGCACGCGCCTACTTCATCTCACTGCTGATAGTCCACCTTCCCGCTGAGCACGTCCTTCAAGGCCTCGGGGTAGCCGCCCGGGCAGTACCACCCCCCCGCGTCGCACCGCCTGTTGGCGCCCGACTTGACAAACTCCTTGCTCTCCTCGTCGACGTCCAACACCTTCCAGATGCGAACCATGGCGTTCTTACTCTGAAACACCTCCTCGTACTTCTCGAGCGGTTCCACGTCCATGGCTTTGCCGTACGAGTGCAGCCTGTACAGCAGCGACTGCCGCATGTAATCCGACGGTCGGCCCATCTCGTCTATGTAAAAGTCCGTCGGGTGGACATCCTTGTAGACGCTACCGGCGATGCGAGCCATGTGCGGGGACTTTGCGAGGTCGTCGCCGTGGAAACCCGCGAATCGGGTGGTCCAGACGAGCACGTAATCCGCGAGGTGCCGGACGATGTGGTGCCCCTCCAGCTCTGGGGAGACGAGGCACTTGCCGAGTAGCGCGATGTGCTCGTGGTTCCACGTGTTTCCGTCGGCGACGGTGGTCCTGTTGCCCAAGCCGTTGATCTGGTACCCGTAGTCCCACCACGCCATGACCCTGGAGTCCTCCGGGGTGTTATCGCGGAGCCACCAGTAGGACTCGCGGAAGTCGTCGAGCATGACGATGCTCCCGTCCCTGTTCCTCGCGCGCATCATGATCGAGGGCTCGGACAGCGCCTTGCCCATCATCCACGACCTGTTGAGGAACGACGTGCCGATGCTGAAGCACACGGCGAAGACGATGGCGGCGATTGCCTTGCGGTGGTCGGGTCGATCCCGGAACCACTTGGCCAGGATCGCGGGGGTGTCGCTGATTTTGAAGTGCTTGGAGGATTTACCGAACCCTTTCTTCTCCGCGCGCCTCGCCGCGCGGCTGGAGTCCTTGCCCTCCTTCTCCTTCGCGGCGGCCGCGTTCGCCGCCTTCTTGCGCTCGGGGTCGACGGCTTCCATCACCGTCATCGCCTCATCCGCTATCCACTCGTACAACGAGGCGAGCGCGACGGCGCTGGCGGCGGCACACGCGGGCCCCAAGAGCAGCACCAAGCGCACCATCTTGGACGAAAAGTACATCGCCACGAAAAAGTACGCGGCGACGAAGAGACGCGCGGGCGAGCGCTTGTGCACGACGCACATGACCATCCCAACCGCCGCGGTGAAGATGTTAAAGTGGAAGTACTTGAAGTACACGTCGCCCTGGGTCGCCTGGTGCTCCGCGACGGAGTCCACGAGCGGGTTACCGGTGCGCGTGTGCGGCACGAAGAGCCCGCGGACGCGCGCGGAGAGCGGCCCGACCTTGCCGGACTGGACGATGGCGAAGAGGAGCGCACAGACCCCCGCGGCGCCGTACACGAACATTCGCCGTTTAAAGATGGAAAATTCCCGCTCGCCCATCTTCTTCGACTGAACGTGCACGAACGCGTATATGTTGGCGATGACGAGCACGAACAACGGTCCCATCTGCTCCATGGACTGCAGCGGCATCCATCCCACGACGGGTACCCTGATGGCGAGCGCGGTGCCGACAAAGTAAAACACGTGGTACGCCTTGTGTAGGTTCCAGCTGAACTTTCGAACCCCGTTTGCGAACAGCTGGCACGCGGCGTGGACGCCGACCATGTTCAGCACGAAGGTGTACCCTCCCCACGCGGCGACCATGTAGAAATAGGAGAGCGCCGCGACGAAGGCGACGGGCCAGGATTGTTCGGTACGAAGCGATCGGATCCACCAGTAGAACGTGGCGGTCATGGCGGTGACGGCGATGCACTCGTTGTCGAAGGCTCCCGCGACTGATCGCATTAAGTGCGCCGGGAGGACCGACATGAGGCCGCACGCCGCGGTGAACGCGCTCCATTTACGTCCCGGCGACCCAGCCTCGTAGGCGATGCCACCGGTGAAGATGCACGCGAGGATGGAGAACCCGGCGGGGAGGAAGACGCAGACGTCGTTGAGGGAGACGTCCACGCCGAGCCACGCGGTGAGCACGTGGTAGATGGAGGCCGCGGTGACCTGCATTCCGGGGTAGATCGTCGTGCCCACGGGCCTGCCCAGCGGGTACCACACCGAGTGATCGTACCAGGTGAAGAACTTGGTCCATCCGTTGTCCACCAGGTACTGCGTGGCGCGGAAGTTGAACCACGGGTCGAACTCGTGGATCACGCGGCCGTACCGCTCCACCGCGAAGAGTCGGATCTGGAAGGAGGTGATCAGCGACAGGGTGACGATGACGACGCGCACGGCGGTGAGGAGCGTGTCCCGCAGCGCCTTCTCGGACGCCTTGGTCTTCGCCAGTTTCGCCGCCTTGGCATCATCGATCGCGGGGTCTGGCGCCGTGGACTTGCCGGGGGTCCCGGCCTTGCTCGGCGTCGACGACATGGCGCGCGATCGGAGATTTGATGGGATCCGCGGCTTCTCGAAATCTCTCAAAGTGAAAAAATTGAGAAAATAGTTTGCTAAAGGAACCTTGGTCGAAGAACACCCACGGGCGTCGATCACCGCAGCCGGTTCAGCCACCCGAGCCACTTTGACGTGATCCCAAACCGAGCCCGGAACACCCGCGCCGCCCCCGCCGCGTCCACGTCCAGCGCCACCTCCACCGGCGGCCTCGAATGCTCCGTCCACTTGTTTGGAAAGCTCCACAGTTTCGCCCCCGCGTCCATCACCGTCTGGCCCCGGCACAGCCCCTCGGTGGCCACCCGGACGCGCCCGAGTTTGCACCTGAACAGATCCTTGCGGAACGCCAGTAAGATGGCCGCCGGATCGTGCATGAATATCCCCTCCTGCCGCACGGTATCGCGGTGAAACTGCATGTAAAACTGGGAAATGTCAAACAGAAAGTTTGTGTGCGGGTGGTTCGCCGCGCGCATCGCCTCGATGTCCCGCGTGGTCGTCACCAGCTTCTGCGTCACGTCCAAGCCAATCACGGTGACCCTCGCGCCGCTACCGTAGAGCTCGTCCGCAGCCTCCGGGTCGCCGAACGCGTTAGCCTCGGCGCACGGGTTCACGTTGCCGTTGACGAAGAACGCTCCGGCGAGGTGCACGATCTCGTGGAGCTTGTGCTTGATGGACGGGTCCTGGCGCAGCGCCAGGGCGACGTTGGTGGCTGACGCCATGGCCACCACGGTGACCTGCCCGGGGAACTCGTTCGCCTTCTCTACGATGAAGTCCGCCGCGGTCTTGCCCTCGACCGCGGTGAGCGTCGGCTTCGCCTGGTTGGTGTTGCCGAAGCCGTCGTCGCCGTGGACAAAGTCAGCGATGCGCTCCTTCTCGCCCCCGATGATGCTGGTCAGGGACCCCTCCACGACGGGGATGTCGGGCCGGCCGAACTTCTCCATCAGGAACAGCGCGTTCTGCGTCGCCATCTTGGTCCGGACGTTGCCGAACAGGGAGGTGATGCCGATGACCTCGACCTCCGGGCTCCGGAGCGCCAGCAAGATGGCCCAGCTATCGTCAACGCCCGGGTCCGTGTCGATGATTAGTTTGCGCACCCCGGGCTTGCCGTCCGAGGTCTGAAACATCGTGGATGCCGCTAGCTAGTAGAGGCGCCGCGAACGAGGCTGCGCGTGAGATTCCCCTTCGGTGGGCTGGTTCCGAACACCGCGGCCGGTCGCCTCGGTGCGTGTCGTGCGCGTGTCGGCAATGGTCAAGCCCGGATAAGGATTTGCTCGTCGCGGACATCTTCGAAAATCTTCGGAGAACGGCACCCGAGATTCTCAAGATCTTGAGGCGATCTACGGCCACAACACGAGGCGCGGGCGAGGGTCGAATAATCGCGACGGGCGGATCTCCCCCGGAAAGCACTCGGGACCGAACTATATCCGCGTGGGATACATCGAGGTACCCGTCGAGTCGCCTCGGACCCGGAGTGAAGTAGCTGCCGGCTACTTCAAGTCCCAAACGGGAACGCGGGAAATATTTGATTGACTCGGTTGACCGAGCCCCACCGCCCGAGCACAGCACGCGAGATGGACGACGCCACGCGTAACCTGGAGGACCTGAAGCTCACCCCCGATGAGGTTCAGAAGTTCGAGACCGCGTTCAAGGACCCGGAGTTCAAGAAGATGTTCGCCGAGTACGCCAAGGAGATCTCGGATCCGAAGAACAAGGCTGAATCCGACGCCTACCTCCGCCAGCTCGAGTACGAGAACAAGGTCGAGTCCGTGTACGGCAAGGGCGTCCAGCTGGTGATTCCCACCGCGGGGTTCGTGATCAAGACCGCGGACGACGCCGATGGTAAGAAGGTGTTCCTGAACGTGTGCCACAGCGACAAGTGCGAGGACGCCAAGGGGAGCAAGGTTGCCGGCGGGATGCAGTGGCAGGTGCCGCACACGCTGGGCGGATGCCACGAGGAAACCGACAAGTCCGGCGCCGCGTGCGACGCCTACGATTTCGTCGTCTCAACCCACACCTTCGAACTGTGCCAGCGGGACGACCGCATACGGAACATGGTCGTGGAGACCGCGATCGAGGCTGTGAACACGGCGCACGATCGAAAGTGCCCGCTCAAATACACCCTACCGAAGAAGACGTTCGTCGGGCCCAAAACAGGGCCGGGGGTCCAGGCCATCAGGGACAAGGGCGACAAAAGCCAAAAGGGACTCAAACAAGGCGAAGGGAAGGTCACGCCGGGCGGGAGGATCGCGCCAAAGGGTGCACCCGCGGGTGCACCGAGTGGGAAAGAGACGCCGGAGCCGGCAAACAACGCCAGCGCGTTTAGCTTTGACAAGGCTGTGAAGCGACCGGACACTTCACCGGAGACGAAGGAACCGGAGGGTGAGTGCGAACCCAAGTACTCCATCACGCACAGAGATGAGGGTAGCGACCTGTCCAAGGGATTCGGCCGGGGTAACTCGTCGAACGAGGTGTCCAAACGGCGGGACACGCGGCCCAAGCAGTTGGTGGTTCGCGTGACGACGCCGAAGATCGAATCCATCGCGGGCGCCGAGCTGGACGTCAGCGAACGACGGTTATTCTTCCAGGTCCCGGGCAAGTACCGGCTCGACATACCGCTGCCTTTCGAGGTGGACGGCGACGAGGGGAAGGCCAAGTTTGATAAATCTTCCAGAAGGCTCGAGGTGACGCTTCCGGTGAAACCCGCGAAGGTTGAACCGCCACTTCGATTCACAGAGCCGAGGATGGCCGAAGAGGTGGACGCAAAGGTGGACGCGAATGTCGAGGAGAAACCCCTGGTTGAAGAAATTCCACCCGCCGACGAGGTACCGGAAGAGGAGGATCCCGTGGGCAGCGCCCCCGCGGTCAAGGTTGACGACGCCGAGGCGCGGGCTGCCGCGTCCGCCGCCGCGGCTGTTGCGGCCAAGCGGGAGTTTGAAGATCGCCAGGGCGAGACTGAGAATCAGCGCGTGTGGCGGGAGATGCACGAGAAGCGCGCGCCGGAGCCCAAACCCGCGCCCCCGCCCGAGCCGGAGCCGGTTGACGTGGGGGATGACGTCGACGGGTTCATGTCCGCCGCGCGGTTCGCGGGTGCCAAGCCGGGATACGTGTACAAGAAGGACGACCGCGGGCTGGGGTATTACCTCGACAAACCAAAACAGAAACAGCCAGCCGCCTCGGCACCGAAGGACCCAGCGGTGCTCCCTTCGCCGAAGCCGAGGTCGACGGTGCCGGACGTGTTGTTGAATCCGGAGCCGAAGAGCGGGAGGGCGACGGAGCCCGCGCTGGACGATTCCGACGCCGAGGATGAGGAGTGGAACGAGGACAAACTGGACGACGACTTTCTCGGAGTCGGCGGGGACGTCCGAAGAGGAAAGGCAATCGCGAGCATGTTCTCGTGCAACATCGACGACGAGCTCGATTGATCACCTTTATTAGCGCTAATATTTGTATTACAAGTCCACGGCCCGTCAAGGCCTCAGACCGGCCACAGCCTTCTGCAGGATATCCCTCCGTATCTTCGGGTAGTCTGGGTGTTCGTGCAGCACTTTTTTGCACACGTCGATGCAGTCCACCATCCTCTTCGACTTGAGGTGGCACCACGCGAGTCTGAACCCCACCGCGGGATTGGACTCCCCGCAGAACTGCCAGGCCCTGTCGTAGTTCTCCCCAGCCTCCACGTAGTTCTGCTCCCACTCGCACACCTGCCCGATGAGCTCCCAGGCTTTGGCGCAGCTCCTGTTGTACTTGAGGCACTTGTGGCACAGCTCGATGGCGTGGTCGTACTTCTTCCCTTGCACTTCGATGTCCGCCATCATGAGCCACGACCGTTCAAACTCGTCAGCCTCGGACGCGATGTAAGGCATCTTCTCCACCCGCTTCAACTGATTCCTCGCCTTGGGAACCTGCCTGAGGAGCATGTGACACGTGCACACCGCGAGCACTGCCGGGACGTTGTTCGGGTCCTGGATGATCAAGTCACCGAGGATGTTCAGCGCCTCGGCGATGGCGTGGTGATCCTTGCTCATCATCCGCGCGTAGCACTCCAGTATGGCGTGCCTCGGTTCCTGCCGCTTGTTCGAGTGCAGCTCCGAGAGAAGTGACTCGGCGGCGGCCACCCGGGCGCGATCGTCCCCGCCCCCGTCCGTCAACGCCTCCTCGTCCCAGAGGTCGGCGGACTCAGGCGATAGGTAAATCTTGACCATCTCGTACGTCGCGTCCGGGCCCCACGTCATGTCCCTCCTGGACATGTTGAAACTCCTCAGCGCATCCTGGGGCTTGTTCTCGAACTTGGCCACCAGAGCCTTGCAGTAGTTGAGGCCGCAGTCGTACTGGGCCGACTCCTTCGTCGCCGAATGCGCGAGCTTGATGAAGCGTCCAACCTCCTCCAGCCGACCGCACCTGCGCAGCAAGTGCACGAGCTGCGCCAGCGCCCTGTAGTTGCACGGGTTCTTCTCGAGCAGCTGCGAAAAGTGGTAGATTGCGGTTTCGTAGTTTTCCTTTTGGAACATGAGCTCGGCGAGCATGAGGGAGGCTTCCTCGTTGTCGGCGTCGTACCTGAGCACCTCAGAGCACGACTGCTGGCACGCGTCGATGTCCCCAGAGTTGAGCCTCATCCTGGACAGCGCCAACAGCGCGGGCACGTTGCTCCTATCGTTCTTGAGCGCTTCTTCGTAGAACCCGAGCGCGGACTTGACGTCGTGGCGCGCCTGGTGCAAACCCGCGATCTCGACGCAGAGCACCGACATGAGCCCGATTTGTTTTCTGTACTCTTCCCGATCAGCCCTCGCCCTCGTCACCAGCGTCTTTCGCATCGCGTGTGCGCGCGTGAGGGAGTCTATCCACCCCTCGCGGTCCTTGATCCCCTCGCAGACCTGCGCGAGCATCCGGGCGCACTCCACCCCGCGCTCCAACGACGCCGTGTCCACCGCGTTCTCCAGCCGGTTCACCAGCTTTGCGAGCCAATCCTCCGCCTCGCCGAATCTCTTCAGGCGGATGTACAGCGCGGATAGGTCCATCTGCAGGTCGATGGCGTCCGGGTCCAGGCGACACGCCTCTTCCATGTACTCCACCGCGGGCTTGAAGAAGTGGCACGTCACGTACGCCTTGGCCATGGCGCGCTTGAACCCCGGATCGTTAGTTTTATCGAGCTTGGCGGCGTACTCGTAAGCCTGGATCGCGTATTCGGGCTCGCAGATGGTGATGAACGCCTCGCCCAACGCACTCCACGACTTGGTGTCGTTCGCCTCACGCGCGAGCTCCTGGTAGCAGTGGATGTACTTTTCGTTGTCGTCACGTTTCTCGAGGTATATCCTCGCCAACGCCATCTTAGCCTTGGCGTAGTGCGGGGATTCGCGGGTGACGCGGTTGAGCAGCGTCAGCGCCTTCTCTTCGCCGTCGCCGCCCTTCTCCATGGCCATCTCGCAGCTCGCGATCATGATCCGGACCTCCTCGGGCGTCCCGGCGAACTCTGAGGATGCCGCCCTGAGCTGCGCGTCGGCATCAGCGCCGCGTTCGAGCTTGTGGAGCACCTCGGCGAGCATGATGAAGACTGTTGCCCTGTCCTGGACGGATACCGGGATTGTTTTCTTACGCCTAGCCTCCTCCTCCTGCCGCGTCGTGAGAGGGCTTCGTACCCCAGGTAGTTTCATCGCCGCATCCAGCTCCGTCAGACCCCCTTCTAGGTTACCGTCCAGCACCTTGCACTGCGCGCTGATGATGGAATACATTGGCGATTCGCGAACCTTGAAGTTACTCGCGACTGCCTCGTCGAGAGCCGCCTGCGCCGCGATGTGGTCACCCTTGGAGAGGTGGATCCTGGAGAGCACGAGGTGCGCGTCCGCGCACGCCGGGTCCATCTCGAGCAGCGACTCTGCCGTGCGCACCGCCGCGTCGTGCGCACCGGCGACGTATCGCGTGCGCATCAGCAGCAACTGCGCGGAGAGCAGCCCGGGCGCCTTGCCGCAAACCGCCTCCATCAGCGCCGTGGCGCGCTCAATCCCGGGGCTCATCGGCTCACCCTTACCTCTGGGTTCACCGCTCTCCTGCGACAGGTACAGCTCCGCGCACTGCAGTAGGAGGTCTGGGTCCATGTGGACGAAGTAATCGTACGCGAACGGTTTGCGCTGCACCGACGCCACGTGTTCGGTGAGGAGGCCCTCCAGCTCACCAAGCGGAGTCGCCACGTCGCCGTTGACCTTCGACGCGTGGAGCGCGGTGAGAAACGCGAGCTTCACCGAACGCTCCGACGCGACGTCGTTCAGGAATTCGAGCTGCTGCGCCGCCTCGGAAATCGCCCCATCGAGCAGCTGGCAGTGTATGGTCCCGTAGAGGGAGGTGAGGTCGTCCAGCGTCCCGTCCCGTTCGTCCACCCGCGCCGCCTCTCTGTACAACCCGATCGCTCCCGCGTAGTCACCCGCGAGCTGTCGTTGGTACGCAGCCTCGTTCATGGCGACCACGTCCTCGGGCTCGATCGACCTCGCGCGATGCAGCATCTGCCCGCACACGCTGAGCACGTTGCCGTCGCCGCCCGCCACCCGCGAGACGTCGCGGGCGCAACTGACAAATAAACCCGCGTTGCGCCCCTCGAGCGCGTCCAGGGCGTCCATGAGCTCGCTCATCTTACCCCGCGCCCGGTGCGAGTTACCCTGCACGGTGAGCAGGTAGAAGGCGTGGAGCCGGAGGGCGTCGATGTTGCGGTCGTCGCGCTCCAAGAGACCCGCGGCGGTTTCCAGCGCCGCTTCCCAATCCCCGGTGCGCATCTGCATCTTGGCCTTCTCCGCGACAGCCGGCGTGAACGAAGGGTGCGTGACCGCCACCTGGTTGAGCGCGTCCAGCGCGGCGGCAACCTGCCCGCTGCGCTCCATCACCTTGACCCTGCCCATCAAGGCCTCCAGGTGTCCCTCGCCTTCGTCGGCGTCGAGGACTTCGTCGAACCATCGCTTCGCCTTTTGCGTCCGCTCGCGATCGCTGTCGGTGGTTCCGCCCGGGGTTGGCGGCGCGCCGAGGCCGAGGTCGTCGTCGTCGTCCTTACCCGCCGCCTCGGGCGCGAGCTCGATCCATCCGAGCAGGGTCTTGGCGTCGAAGGCGTCGCCCCGCGCCATGCGGAGCGCGCGTTCAGCCATCCCTTTGGCGCGCCATGAGTCGGGCCCGCCCGCGAGCGCGTAGAAGTTGGCGCAGGCGAGCAGCGCGCGCTCGTTGGCGTCGCTCTCCTCGCGATGCATCCTGTCCTCCAGAGCATCCACGCTCTCCTCGTCCACGATCCTCGCCATCTTGTGCGCGTGGATGCTCGCCGCGACGCACGCCAAGGAGATCTCGCGGCGCTCCATCAGCGACTCCAGCTGCGCGATGGCCTCCGAGTAGGAACCCTCGAGGATCAGCCCGAACGCGCGCCAGAACGAGAGCGTGGGGTCCCCCGGCCGTGACCGGAGGGCCTCGCCGCACACCGTCTGGACATGCCGCCCGTACCCGGCGCGGGCGTAGTAGTTCACCAGAGCCCGCACGTCGTCCCCCGACATCGTGCCACCGCGACCCTTCAAGTGCAGAAGGATCGAAGGGTTCAAATCCCAAATCAACAACGAATCGTGGGTGGAAAACGGTTCACAGTTTATTGTCGCTAACGTCTTAGTACTACAGGTCGACGTTCGCCCTCCACGTCACCTTCCGCTTCGATTTATCCACAGCCTTTGGGGACGGCGGCGCCATCGCGTCGTCATCCCGCGCTCCACCCGCGAGAGAGGGCAACTCGAACAGGTCGTCATCCTCCTCCTCGTCGCGCACCGAAATCGGAGTTTCCAAACCGAGCCCCGGCTCCGCGGCGAGCGACTCCAAGGTTGGCTTCTTCTTAATCTGCCTCGGGGGCTGGAACAACGTCCCGGTCCTGAGCGCCTCGCCCACACCCTCCATGCCCACGTGCCTCGCCACCCTGCCGAGCTCACCCGCGAGCGCCACCGCCCTAGCCTCGGCCATCCGCGCGGTGGCCTTGGCGCCCCGGCACGAGCTCTTGACCCTCTCGATCTTCCCGTCGACGGCTCTCAGCCCGGCGTCCGCGCCGTGCGCGAGTGCATCGACACGTTCCCTGAGCCTCGCGGTCTCCCCGCGCGTGGCGGTCACCGCGGCGCCCAGTTCTTCGGCGTGCGCGTGCGCCCCCGCGGCGGTGGACTCCGACTTGACGGCCCGCTTCAAGGAATCGTCAACCGCCTTGCGAGTGTCGACGAAACCACGCTTCAGCGCCTTGACGTCGGAGCGCACCTCGGACATCTGCGCGCGGTACATGTCCTGCTCGGCGCGACCCGCACCCGTGGTCCGTTTATCCACGGCGTCGATCCGTTTCTGCAGTCCCCCGAGCTCGGTCTGCACCGCGCGTACCATGTGCCGCAGGGACTTGACCTCGACGAGCTCCTCGGTGTTTTTCTTACCCATGGACCGCGAGATACCGACGGCGGCGGCGACGGTACCGGCCGGGGCGGTCCTCGCGAGCGCGCTCACGCCCCTTTCCAGCTCCCCGAGGTGTCTGTAGATCTCCGCAGCCTTGACCTTGGCCGGGGATTTGAGTCCTGGGCCGGAGCCCCACGGCGGCTGCTGCGTCTCCGGGGTGAGTCGATTGGCTTGTTCCATCCGGACCCCTTCGGCTCGAAGCATGGCGTCAACCTTACCGTGCACGTAGGACAGACGCGCGGCGACCTCCTGCGTGGGACCAACCTCGTCGACACCCCTCGACACCGCGTTCGCGACGGCGTGGCGCTCCTCAGCCTCGTGCGCAGCCTTGCGAAGGCGCTGAAGCTGCGACTCCATCGCGATTTCCCAGCGCCGTTGCGCCGCCTGCGTCTCGGCGACGGCGACGGCGTCCGTGGTTTGCCCCATCTCGCCCTCGATCCGCGCGCGCATCTCGCTCTCTCGAATCTCGAGACGGCGCGATTCCTCCCGCTCGACGAGCGCGCAGACCGTCGCGAGTTCCGCCGCGAGTTGCCTATCCGCCGCGGTGGCCAGGAACGCCGGGTCCGAGCCTGGGTGCGGCGACATTGACTCCGCGAGGTCCTCTAAGGGTCTAATCGACGGGTCCCCGAGCTCGATGCCGAGCTTCTTCGCCTCGTGTTGTGCAGCCTGCCTCGCCCTCGCGGCCGCGGTCTTGGCCTTGGCCATCGGGGACACCGGGACGGGACTTCTGGACGAGAGCCCGAGCGCCGCCGCCGCCGCCGCCGCCTCCTCGGCGGTGACCCCTCGGAACGCCCCACGCATCGTGGACTCGGCTGGGTGCTCCGCGGGGGGCGGAAGGCTGTCGGGCGCGCGGGGTCGGGAGTCGGAGTCGGGGGACCTGGGCGCGATCGTGGTCGGTGTCGAGGGTGTCCCGAGGTCACCGCCCCGACCCTCAACCGCGGTGAGCCTCTTTCGAAGTTTTTCAACCTCATCCGCCACCAGTTCAGCGGCGCCCGCCGCGGATGCCGCCGCGGAGATCGCCGCCGTGCTGGCCGCCTCGGCGTTGGCCGATGAGGACGCGGCGTTCTCATCCGACGTCGTCGCGTCGACCCTGCTCTGCACAAAGTCCCGCTCGATCTCCTCGACGCGGCGGTGGAGGGTCTCGATTTCACCCTTCATCGCGTCCACGGCGGCGGAGTTCAGCGAGGAGGCATCGACCACGATCCCCTCCGCCTGTTTCTTCTCAGCCTTGTTCCAGCTCGCCGCCACTGACGCCCTCGCGCGCGTGCGCTTGCTCTCCTCGAGTGCGTCGATCCTTCGTTCAAACTTTTCCCGCGGCGTGAGCCCGACTTCAAACTCGGCTCTCTCCCGGATCTTGGTCTCCGTCTCCTCTTCGCCAGCCATGGCGGCGTCCAGGAGCATGACCTCCATGTCCACGAGCCGCTGGCGCAGGGTCTTGAGGTCCAGGGATTCGAGCGCGTTGAGCCTGGGCGCGACGTTCTCCTTGTCGAGGTACGCCGCGGTGGACGCCGCGGCTTTGGCCTGGCGGACTTGTTCCTCGTGTTCAGCCATCCTCTCTGCGTCCGTGATGCGGTGCTTTCGAAGGTCCGCCACCTCCGCGGCCAGGTTGTCGACGTCCACCACGATCTTACGCGGGGCCTTGTCCTTGAGCTCAACCTCCATCTCGGATTGGCGTCCCCGGATAGCCTCGACCGTCTCCGCCGTCTCCGCGGCGAGGGACGAAATCTTAGCCTGCACGGCGGCGATGGAGGACTTGACGGACGACACGATCGCTTTCGTGTCCTGGATGTCGGCGATCTCCTTCTTGACCTCGTGCACGCGGCCGGCCATGGCGACGGCGAGCTCACTCGCCGTCTCCCCGTCCGCCTCGAGATTCTCCACCCGCTTGAGCATGTCGCCGAGTTCCGGCTTGAGTTGTGAAATTTTGGACTCGTGCGCCTCAAAGTTGGCGAGTGAAGCCGCCGAGGATGCACGCTGCAGCGACTCGAGCTCGACGACGCGCTTGTCGAGGGTCTCGTTGTCCACGACGAGGGCCTGCGACATCGTCTCGGCCTGAACGAACGAATCGCTGAGCTCCTGGAGGCGCTCCTTGACCGCGTCGAGCTCACCCCTTAAACCGAACGACGACCCGCCCGGTGTCCGAGGGGACCGTCCCCCGGGTGTCCGTCCCCCGGGGCTCCTCGGGGACACCGGCACACCCGCCGGGGATGCAAACTCAGTCTCCACGTTCATCGGGTAGTCCCCCGCGGCACCCCCCGAGAGCTCGAACATCTTCGCCTCGACCTCCGCGATCTTCCCCGCGAGCCGGTCCTCCACCTCGGCGACGGCGTCGAGCGCCAGCTCGTGCAAGGTCACCTGCCTCTCCTCCGTGATTCGCTCGCTCGCGTGGCTCTCCGGCGGGACCGGGGACTTACGAGCGGGCGACGGTGTCGGTCGTCTCGGCGAGCCCCTGACGGAACCACCGAGGGTACGCCGGGTGGGAGCCGGGGTGGCCGCGGCGAGCGCGGCGGTCTCCACGCAGGACTCGGCTAAATCGGCGATTCTGGACTCGACGTCTGACAGCCTCGCGGCGACCTCAACCTCCATCTCCGCCACCCTCGCTCGCAAGCCCGGGACGGCCTTCTTGGTCGCGGCGGTGCCGGGGGAGGTGGTGGTCGCGGCCTCGGCAGCCTCCGTGGCGACCTCCTCGGCGCGGCTGAGCCTCATGCCGAACTCACCAATTTTCTCCTTGAGGATCTGAACCTCGGTCGCCGCCGCCGCCGCCGCGGACGACTCCGCGCGGATGATCCGGGCCTCCAGCTCAGACGT
>Ga0213862_10000389_pt1 | contig 19092 bp, 12 predicted proteins | sample PICome_7_FD_160092 | JGI IMG/M metagenome (GOLD analysis project Ga0213862, IMG submission 160092) | Coastal seawater microbial communities near Pivers Island, North Carolina, United States - PICO266 | ecosystem: Environmental > Aquatic > Marine > Coastal | place: USA: North Carolina... | reverse complement strand
AACAAGTGTACCGGTTGCTGTCACTACTGTAGCTCCTTCGTTTATTGTTGCGGCAAGATTTTCAAAAGTATAAGTCCAATCAGAGTCAAAAAGCATTCTCTCTTGACCACCTAACACGGTCTCCGCACTTATTGGTTGTGCTTGAACAGCTGATCCAGTAGTAGCGTTTTTTATAGTAATACTAACACCAGTGTTAACAGCGGCTATAACTGTTCCACTTGGTATTCTAGAGTTAGACCTTAACCCTTTAACGTAATTCCAGTCTTGAACCTGCATACCAACTTTCAAACCCTCTGTGCTGGCTAAAGGTATAGTATTACCAGCACCACCACTTGTTGTGAGCTCAGCATCTAAAGTTTCAAATTGCAGTTGACCTGTAATATCATCTGCAGTAGGCTGTCTGTCTAAAGTCATTGTGTCACTGTTGTTTGCTTTTGTGTAAACAAACGTAAATGGGTATCTTTTTTCTAACTCTTGTAACTCTGGTTGGTAATCAGTATTGAAACTACCAGAAACAGTTACCCCTGTTTTTGTTGCTGGTTCAAAAGTAGATCTCACAGAAGCAACAGTCTCAAACTGTAGTTCGCCAATAGCATCTGGCACTGAAGCCTCAAGAGCTAGAGTACCAGCTGTCATAACAACACTATAGTTTTTACTTTCCGAAGTTGATGGCATGGTAACACCTAACTCCATTCCATTTTTTATATTTTCTTGTGTGAACGTTAACGTTGTAGTTTGTAAGCCACTAGCTTTAGCAACCCAAGTGTCATCTGAAAACTTATAACTATGCGTGTAATCGTCACCATTAGCATTTTCTTTCAAAACCTTTATGCTGACAGTACCAGTTCCACTAGTAGATAAGTTTATAAACTGAAGTTCAGATGGTGAAACCGTGGGTTTTGTTACAGAAACATTTGTTAGTTTTGATGATGAAGATCCAATAGCTCTTTCTATATAACTAAATCTAATATCATGAAGATGAGCAGCAAAACCTCCTTCTGGCGGTATTGGATCTGGATCTAAACCAGGCACGTTAATAGGTGGTGTGTAAAATATTTTTACATTAGAAGATTGTATATAAGCGGAGTTTGCGCCAGTGTAGTAAGTGTCTGTTACTTGCCAAGAGTAATACTGCTCCCAACTAGCGTTAGCCAACCTAACAACATAAAACACTTCAACACCGTTACCAGCACTAGACTGTGGCTCTAAATAATTACCATTACCTGCAGCCACGTTATACTCAGCCACAAGCGTAGTTTGCCCTTCAATAACAAAACCTTCGTGTCTTTTTGATGTAAAACCACTAGGCACAAACCCTGTTATTGTGGTTTCTGTCATATTAGGTGTTGTTATATCTACATGTGTTACTGTTACTGCCATATTTATTATTTTTAATTTATTTAATCTGGTACACTAACTACAAAGCTACTGTTACGACTTACATTACCGTTAACAGGCGGTAGAATTACACTTGACTTAACATCGACATCTACAAAGTAGTTGACCGGACTAGCTGGCATAGTAAGACCTTTGTAATAAACTTTTACCTCAACCTGGTTAGAAGGCCCTTGCTGTCCTAAGTTTCTAAACTCAACTTTTTGTATACCAGATACTATAGTGTTTCCACTAAAAACTGTATCAGCATTCCAAGAAACAGGTGGTGATGCAGTTGCACCAGTGTGTGCTGTGTGAATGTAAACAGTGTTCCAACCAGTTCCGGATGTAGTTACATTATTGTTAAGTGTGGGTACTTCAAAGTCTTCAGCAGACATATCAAACCCAGAATATTGTAGCACACCAAAACCGTTGTTTACAACGTTAGTTATTGTAAACACTTGTTCTCCATCAGGAACTGTTGTTCCTTGTACAAACTCTGGAAATACAGTTGGATAAACAATTCGCCAAGATGTAGCGTCAGCCGTAGAATCCCAGTTTATATTATTAGCAGCATTGTGGTTCCAAGGTTTAGCCGTTAATTTGTAAGGCGCAGAAGGAGTACCTGTGTTAGAGGTGGCTGTACTAGCTCCAAGACCTTGTACTGAAATTTCTCTTCCATCAAGATTTGATAATGTTGTAGCAGCTCCTTTTATAGTACCAAACCACTTACCCTCTTTATCTCTAAACTCTATGTTTTCTGTTTCTTGAAGGTTTGTTTTTATATTATCAACATACCAACCAGCGTCTGCCGTTAGGTTTTTGTAGTCATTATCATTTATGTTAGATAACGTTACGCCAGCGGCATTAACAGGTGAAGATTGTAAGAAAGGTGTTATTCTAGCTTGTGTACCCTCGTAATTTAAAGTGTTAAAACTTTTAACAGATCCTGGACTGTCATTAAATATGGTCGTTATGTCAGAAGTGTATTGAACACCATAAAAATTGTTTCTCGTAGTGTTAGTGTGATGTTGCCACATACTACCTTTTTTAAACGAGTAGTATTCGTTGTTTAAACTAATAGCTGTTTCAGGATCAAAAGATTTAAAACTAGTCCAACCTTTAACTCTTTCACTATAACTAGCTGTTAATTTGAAATCTGGCCTGTACTGAGTTTTGTATACAACAGTTTTTAAAGTTAAATTGTATTCATCTTTTTTGTCATCAAAAGTACCTTCTGCGTGTGAAACGTCTTTTAAGTTATCGTTAAAAAAGTCTTTCATACCTATTTCTGATATAGGTGTTATAGCACTTCCAGACAAATGTAAAACTTGACCTCTAGTAACATCACACCAGTACATCGACGTTGATGTTACAGCTAGTGAGTCAGGGTATTTTGATATTCCATAATCACCCTGTATAGCCACAGCTTGTCCTAACACAGCCGCATTAGAAGTAACATTAGCGCTTCCATCAGCATTAAACAAAGCGTCTTTATTAGTTAATATTTTTAAAACCTTATCCTCACAAAAAACAGTTGTGTCAGTATCTCTTGTTACTAAAGCCTGTATACTTCCATGTCTAGGGTTTAAGTCTTTTGTTATTGGCTCTGCTTGAATAAATTGGTTTAGATTATTAATTCCACTAGTTGAATTAAAAATTCCTGAGAATATTAAACCAGAAGATTTATGTTCTTCAGCGTAAGGTGTTGCTAAAACAGTCGATGCTTTAACACCATTATCTAGTCTGGTTGCGTTATAATCATCTCTAATTCTATCAGACTCTACACCGTTACCAAATCTCCAACAGTTGTTCCAAGGTAATAGAATTGGTTGAAAGTGTGGAGCTCTCCAAGGCTGCCAACCACCTGTTAGGTTTGTAGGTGATTTACCAGTCATAAGTTCTATAGTAGCTAGCGGCCCAGATGGATTTGAAGCTGTACCTGTATTTGTTGCCGCGTACGATCCACCACCTGGTTTACCTACATATAAGTTTATTTCACTACCATCGTACCTAGTTATTGTTACAAAACTGTCGTGTGCTATAGTACCGTTAGTCTGTGATATAGTTATAAATGTTGTGTCAGCATTACCCGTAGAGCTTACAGAGAAAATTTTATATGGACCATGTTCTACATTTGTAAGTGTCTGTGTCACACCATTAGCGTCTACAAAAGTAACATCACCTCTAACCATTATAGTTGAATAAAGCGGTATTAACAACTCATTATTAGTATGGTCAACATCTAAAGGAAGTGATCCAGAAGCCTCATAATATATGTCTAAGCCAACATCTTCTTTTGGTTCTGTTTCCCAAATAGCAGGATCGTCTGTTGATAGACTAGCACCACCACCACTAGTTGCTATATCTACTTCTAATATATCTATACCAGTAAAACTTGTACCATCATGTTTTAAAGCAGAAATCGGATCAAAAACAGTATAGTCTATAGTTGTATTATTTGCCCCAGGAGTTGTTCCATCTAATCTTTCAAACTCTATACTAAATATATGTCTTTTACAACCATTTTCTTTGCTTTTACACCTGTTGCACCATGTTGTATTTCTAACAAAGTTACCAACTTGTGCTCTACCTTTTCTAGCAGTAATTCTGTAAGGAACTTTAGCAGGATCTGATCGAAATCTAAATATACCACCAATTTTCCTCATGTCCGAGTAAAACTTTTTCATGTCAGTACTGTGGTCGTTATACCAACCTCTAGCACCAAACCATATTTGAGCTTTACCATTATTAAGCATTTTTAAACCCCTAGATGATGATCTGTTACCACCAGGGTGAGAAGTGTGTAGTCCATTGTGATCACCACCACCACTTTTGTGCGGCCAACTACTTGTGCCTGTTTGGTAATTTATATCGTCTTCTTCAAACTTTGCTCCGTCAATAAAAAATTTAGAGCTAGTAGTTGATTGCCAAAAATCTCTAGTTTCTCCTAAACCACCACAATAACCAAACTTATCACCACTATCAAAACCTCCTGACGCACTCCAATTGTAGTTACCATTGTTAAATGCACCACCAGATCCTGGTAGCGACGGGTGTGCTCCCTCAGCCCATTGCCCTGAAGAGTTAATTGTTGGAGCATATTTACCAGGTGCAATAATCGAAGCTATACTATGATTATTAACAACTATAAAATTCGGATCAGACTCGTCTATTTTTAATATATGTTTTTTTAAAGCCGCATCTCTTAACACTTTAACAAAAAACCTACCGTCAAACTCAGGTTTGTGAGCTACAGTATCTTGTCTAATTTCTAAACTATAAGCAGGGTTTGTTAAATAAGAAAAATCAACACTATCTCCCCAAACTTCATCTAAATTAACAATGAAATTGTTTGAAGATGTATCAACAAATTTAGTTAAACCAACCCATCTAGACGTAAGCACGTTAGTAGAAACCACAACAACTCTCGCGTATATCATACCAGCAGGTATTCTAGGTAAAACTTCAGTAAAAAAGTTTTGCCCAAGAGCATCTTTCATATCTGTTGGGCTTGCATATACTTGTTTAACAGCTGCTAAATCAGGACCGTTCCATGCTGTTGTACCAGTAGCTTGTTTCCATATAGGAAAGTTACCTAGTATTTTTTGAGTTGTTTTTACAAAAAGCGGAGCGTCTTCGGATATAGCGACTACTTTATATCTAATATCATCAAAGACAGGCTTGTCATCGTCGTGTTCATTTTTTAATATTAAAAACGTTTCTTCGTCCACCTTGTTTCTTTCAGCGGATGGAAACGATAGCCAAACATTACCATCTTCAGCATCATACCATCTATCTTGTGTTAGGTTATAATACTCGTTAGAAGTTTCTTTTATATAGTACCTTAAATACTTAGCCCAGTTAGGGGGCAAAGCGTCAGAAGAATAATCAAGTTTAACTTTAAGTTTGTTTTGATAAGTTGAATACTTTTTTTCTAAAGATATTGACGATGCTTTTTTAGGTACAAGTACTGGCGTTTCTCTTCCATATTCGTCAGAATAAACAACACCTAGTTGGTATGTTCTCATTGATTTTAAAGAAGGGTAAGGCTCTGGAACTTGATTGTATCTACTTACAGATAAGACATCAAGCTTTACTTTACTAGTTATGTTGTAGCCCTGCTTATAGTTTCCATACAATAATCTATTACTTGTTATCTCTTGAGCTTTTGCAGACTTAGGCACGTTATCCCAAGGTCTTAAAATTTGATTGCTAGGTACTACAGCATGTATCATTTCTGTAGTTAATATAAACGAACCTCTATTTCTATTACTAGCTTTTCTATCTGGCCACTCTGGAGATCCATCTTTTTCTAATAAAGTTTTGACTGTGTAAACAGTTGGTTTTCCATCTTCTTTATATAGCAAGTCTATACCAACAACATCTCTTGGAACTAAGTCGCTTTCATGAAAATAGTCTGTTAATTTTATACTTCTAAGAGTGTTAACCATACCTGTATTATAACCTTCTTTAGGTGTGTAATCATAATCACCAGGTAAAAAAGCAACAGAAGTCCAAGGTGCGAAAGTTGAATATTCACCATCGTCAAACTTATATCTATATGAAAACCTAGGAAACTTAAATTTAAACAAAGGTTCTTTGTCTTTTAATCTTATAAAAAATTGTTGATTAGAAGTTGCTATATTTGAAGCTATACTTACTATGCTAACCGAGAAAGCTCCTGTTATAGGGTTGTTTTTACCAGCAGCACTATTATCTACTTTCACAGTAACTTCCATTAAATCTTCACTCCATGTGTCACCTGATATAGCACTTGAATCAGCGGTTAGTATTAACTCATCACCTACTCTAAAATCTACTGGGTCGAAAGTGTGTATAGTCAAACTACTACCCGGACTTAATGGATCTCCATTGCCGTCTACAAAATTCATTGTTTGCAAAACACCACCACCAGAAGCTCCAATAGCTGAACTAACAATATTTGGAGTTGGGTTTAAGTTACCCGGAGTAGAGTCTGGAGTTCTGTCAGCAGAAGTTTTGCTTAAATGTAATTGTAAAGGAAATTTAGGTGATTTTTTAATAACAGTAACATGCTCTCTTATAGTGTCTATTCTTGTTATTTGAGCTCTATTAGTAGCTAACACATACATGTTTGCTAGATTTGGATGTTTTAAAACTAACCTAGTATGAAAGTGCGCATTGTTATTGTTTATGTTTCCAGCTGTATTTTGCGCTGTAGCTTGTGTTATACCTTGATTTGACGCGTGAGAAGTTAGTTGTGTAGAAGTCCAACCAGGAGAAATAGAAAGACCACCTGTACCGTGTATTGATTTGGTTATGTTTATTTTTTTTGGCTCAGTATAACCATCTGTCCAAAACAACATATCTTCTACGTGACTAATTGCATTTATTTTTACCTTGCAGTTAAACTGCAAAACTCTACCTTTAGTAACACCTTTGTTAGGAACAAAAGTAACAGTGTCATTAACAGCTACAGGTATATTAGTAGCCCCAACCCACCATTGATAGTCGTGATATATCTTCCAAGTTCCAGAACCAGAGTGTACAACGTCTTTAACTATAACTTGGTTAGTTGCGTTTATATTAGGTCCACCATTACCTGTAAAATCACCTACAATCATCATACCAGTTCTAACACCAGTAGTGTTTAAAACACCATCTCCGTTGTCACTTATTTCAAAATAATTAGCACCAGCAGTAGAGTTAGCAACGGTTATAGTTTCTTTAACTTGAAATATATCAACAAAAACATATTTTGTAGCTTGAGTTTTTGTGTCGTATTCTATTATGTAATCCTTACTAATGTTGGGTATATAGTTATTAGCAGGATCACCCTCGCTAGAAACAAAGTAGTATATTTTATCTTTTTCTGGAACAGCGTAAGTACCAACACAAGTTGAAAAATCACTAGGCACCAAACCATTAGTTCTTTCCGTGTTACCAAGTAAAGTCTGAACAGTACCAACATTAGATCCTTCCGAATTTGATATTTCAACATTGTTAGCGTCTCTATATTGACCTGGTCCAAGAACTCTTTCGTCCATGTCCTTGTTCATCTTTGCCTGCGAGAAGTTGCGTTTTAACTCAGCCATGTTTTATTTTTATTTTATTATTTTACCAGCGCCTCTCATAATTTGACGAAGCTCTTCTATCTTCACGTTAGAAAGTCTTATCTTTGCCTTTCTAGTTTCTGCATATTTTTCTTTTTTAAACCTAGCAATCATTTGTTCAGGAATACCAGCCTTTGCTTCTAAACAACCTACTGTTATCCATTTTATAATAGCTTCTTGAGCAAACTTAGGGCAGAATATCTGCCCGTCATAACCAACGCCATCTGATATGTATTGTATAGTTATGTACTTACCAACATTAGAACTACTAAAGTGTAATAAGCCTTTTCTTTGATCTATGTAAAAACTACCATTTGACTGTGCATACTGTGGGTCTAAACCATATCTTCCACCTAAAGTCATATCAAAAAATCCATCAGCATAATCTTCTACTTGTTGGTTTGTAGTTGCGTTTGTTGGGTTTTTATAATATGTCCAAGTGTATGATTCAGATGCCTCTAAAGAAGCTCCAGCATTTGGAGCACCACTATATGTAAAGTGGTAATTAGCATCTTGTAGCATTGATTTTGGGTTAGATGTTTTCCTAGCGGGATATAATAATCTTTGTATACCACCTTCATCAACCCACGTAATTTTTACATAGTTAACGTAATCTTGTGGTAAAGGGATAATCAAAGATGGTGGTATTTCTACCTCAATAGCTTTTGTAGAATTAAAAGTATCATAACTCAGCTCTTGCATAGCTCTCATCGCATGATAATTTACATCACCTTTTTTAGTACCTTCTAGTATTTTACCATCAGTACAATAAGTTGCTACGAAATCATTAACTACCTGGTTTGCACTTATGAATTGATAACTACCATAATTCTCATCGCCAGAGTGTTGAGTTCCATCAGCACCTTCGTAATATAGTTTTTCTGTTGCTGTTATTAAGTAATTTGGCATGTTTTATTGTTTTTCGTTTGTGTTCTGAGTTTCTTCATTGCTTGCTATTTGCACTAGACCTGGCTTGTTTATTGTTATACCAGCTAACTCTAATATTTTTACAACTAAATTTGTTTCTTCTGATCTATGTAAGTTAAAATCAACCGATAAATTAGCATCATATAAAGCGTTTTCATTAACAACAACATATGCCCAATTAACAGGAGTTGGTGGTGCAGCAATAACTTCTACAGAAACACCTGATGTAATTGGAGTTGTAGCTGCGCTCTCAGCATAAACAGATATACTTCCATCAGAATTTTCATGATACAAATATCTAGCTGGTTGTTGATATACTTGGTGAAATGGTGAAGCAGCAACAGCATCCCAACTTTCTTTTATAAAAGGTCTCATGTCCCATTCTGTTTTTTGTAAAGGTATACGTTCAGCACCTGTACTAAAAAAGTACCTACCGGTTCTGTAAACAGAGGCTGCTAAAGCTGGTCTACTTAAATTACCATTACTATTTACTAAAGCAACAGGAGTTCCTTCGTATATAGATAGCTTTTCTCTTATTAAGTTAACCATACTACTAAAGTCTGGCTCTACTGTTGTATTTTGTGTTGGGGAATTTGTAGGTTCACTTTTTTTAGTGATGTTTACATACTTAGCTAAGTCGTAGAAGTACTGTTCGAATATATCGTGCTGCGCTTGATTAGCATGTAAGTTAAATTCTTGTGGCGTAATATAACCTCTTTGTTCTTTGTTGGCTAAAGCTAAGACTCTTTGATAAACCGTGTCTATACTTATAGTTGTTGTTGCATTTACAATTGGCATATTTTATATTTTTTTGTAGTTTACGATCGCCCCGTAGGGCGACCGCTCTACAGTTTGATTATTTTAATCTTTTTTCAATGCTTGAATAAACTTCCATTCCTTCATCTGTTTTAAACCAAGCGGCTAAAGCATTATATGGATGTTCGTCAAACGGAACATTAAGTAGTTTTCTACCATTAGAAACCCAAGTGAATGTTCTTTGATCTGATGATAAAGCTATTAAACCCACTTCAACAGCTTTTATACCTTTGTTTCTAAGCTGAACATTATCGTCATTAGCTAATGTTATAAATGTTTTTGGATTGTTCTTAGCAAATATTAACAAATCTCTTTTAAGTTCCTTAGAAGTCATGTTAGACACCTTAGAACCTATTTCTACTCTCATTATTGCTTCAGCTAGTTCAATATCCATATCTCTAGCTATAATCAAAGCATCAATTTCCATATCCATAACTTCTAGTGTGCTAGCTGCTTTGGCTATAGGTTTTACTTCTTCGTAAAGCTTGTTTAAATAAGGGTGATATAAAGATAAAACTTTTTGTAACATAACCTTGTCTTTAGGAACAAATAAAGCTCCGTTTTCAAAGATAATATGCATAGGTCTATAATCTCCTTGCATTTCGTCTACAAACACTGTTTTTTGATTTTCAGTTGCTAGTATTTCTCTTTGGTAACCTTTTTCTTCATCAAACCAAGTTAATCCTTGATTTCTAACTGTATATGTTAAAGGTGACTTGTTGTTTTTTAAAACATAAGTTCTACCTTTTATTTCCCAGTCATCAACTCTTTTACCTCCTAAATCAGCTTTTCTAATTTTTACTGGTTGTGGTTTTTCCATAACCGGTGTTTCAACTTTTGGTTGTTCTACAACTTGTGGAGTTGGTTCCACTTCTGTTTTTTGTTTTTTTGCCATAATATAATATAATAATAGTTAATAAAAAAAAGGGGAGGAGTTTTCCTCCCCTTTCTAAAGTTTAAAGGATATTATCCTTTTAGTAATACAAAGTTGTTAGCACCTTGTACAACTAAACATCTTTCAGTTAAGAAGTGCATTTCCATTGCATCTAAAGATGAAGTAGTAGCTCCAACCGAACCAGTAGTCCAAGTCTTCATTTGTCTACTTTCCATTTCAGAAGCTCTGTAACGTACGTGTAAGAAAGGTCTCTTAAGATTCTTTCCTAACGCTTGGTCATATACAGAAGTTACACCAGCAGGAATAAATACTCCTCTGATTGCTTCAGCAGCATTATTCTTATTGATAAGACCTCTTGTAGCAGCATCGTTTAAGTATCTAAAGTCAGACTTGTAGAAATCGTAAGATCCACGTCTAAAACCAGAGAAACCTAAGTTTAATGCCATATCTTCAGAGTTGTTGAATACTCCAAAAGAAGTACCACCAGCACCATAAGAATTCATTGAAGCTAGCATGTCGTCTATTTTAAGAGAAGTACCTCTATCTAAGAACATCATGTTTTCTTCAATAGCACCTTGAGTGTCTAATTGAGCTAAAGTAAGATCGAAATCTAGTAAGTTCTGTGCAGCAGTTCCTAAGAATGCGTTAGACACGTTACCTCTAGTTTCCAATGATTGGAATAAACCTTCAGTACCATCAGCAGCACCAGTCTGGTTAGCAGATCCTTTTTTCTTAGCTTCTAATAATGACATCTCAACGTAGTCAGAGAATCTAGCTCTAGTATCACCAGCAGCTTTTAAGTACCATAGGTAACCGTTTTGTCCTTCTTCACCAGAAATTTCAACCCATCCAATTTGAGAAGTATCAGAACCAGAAACCTGGTAAAAATCTTTCATTATGATTGGCTTGTTGTTAAATGTAGCGAAAGCTGGCTCGTTAGCAGAAGTTCTACCAACAGTTCCTTTATCAAACTCAGAACCTATAACTAACACAGACACATCGTTTAACTGAGCAGTACCTCCAATTGCTGCAAGTAAAGTACCAGCAACATCGTAAGGTACAGCAGTTACATTAGCACCAGTAACTCCAGTTACATGTGCAGTTGCAGTAGCAGTACCACTAGCACATGAAACTAGTAACATATCACCAACTCTAATACCGTGATTAGCACCGATAGTGTTTCCGTCAACATCACTAACTATTGTAATTACGTTGTCAGCATTGGTGTTACCAGTATCAATATCACAACCTTTGTATGATAAGTGTAATCTACCTTGCTCAGACCAAATAACTTGATCAGCAGCCATAGACTCTTCAGCTCCTACTTGTGAAAGGAAACCAGAGATTGTTCTTTGTCCGAACACCTCAGCTTCTTTCTCCATAAGATCTGGTAAATATTGTTGTGCCCAAGTCGCAGTTGTAAAATCAACATACGCAGATGGTACAACTTGTTTTTGTGCAGCCGGTGTAATATCACCAGCTCCAGGTATACTTATTAATCCCATTTTTATCTAATTTTTAAATTTATTATTTATTTTTAATTTTGAACTTTAAACCACTTGAATTTTGACCAAGCACTTTGAACTTAACTCCACCAACTTCTCCACCGTCGTATGATTGTCTAGCAGTATTTATATTTTTACTTTTAGCAACCGTATCTTTAATGGCGTCAGCTTTACCTTGTTCATAGAAATGATTGGCAATTGCATCAGCGTTCATAGCCGTAAATAATGATTTATGATAACCCTTCGCATCGGACATTGTATTATTTTTGTCAAGAAACTTTCCTACAAAATTATTTAAGTCACTTTGAGTGTCTCTTACCTCATCAGCATTGTTAACATTAAACCTAAACTTTTTATCCCCGATGTTATATTCAAAACCTTTGAATTTATCGTTAAAAACCTGCTTGGTTTTATTTTGAAAAGCTTCGGTCTGTTGTTTAACAACCTTTTCATTTTCTTGTGATTCGCTTTCGTATCGATTAAAAAAGTCAATTGCTTTCTGTTGCTCATTAGTGAGCTTTGATCCAGCTTTAACTTCTTCATAATACTTAGACTTTAGCCCGTCTAGGTGGCTTTTAGCGTTGGCAACTTGCTCTTTTAACGCTATTTTTTTTCTTTTAATATCTTTTTCATCATCTACTTCTTCGTCATAAGAAAACTCTTCTTCTAATAAAAAGTTTATTTCTTCTGATGTTAGATGAGGTTTTGTTTTTTGATAGTATTCTTCTAAAACTACAGAGTCATCTTCTTCGCTATAGTCTTTATTTAAAGATACGTATTCTTCTAAAGTACCTCCAGTTTCTCTCATAAACTCTACTACCTTTTGTATATTTTCTGGCAGTGGATCACCTGTAGCTTCTGATTCTGCTATAGCTTCTTCTATTTGCTCTTCAGCTTCAGTAACTTCTTCTTGTGTAGAATCTTCAGTTATTTCTTCTAATACTGATTCATCTTTCGGTGCTTCTGGTTCCTCTGGTACTTCTTCTTGTTTTTCTGTGGCATTGGCATTTTCATCGACTCCAACCACTCCCTCGTTGTCAGTGTTATCTTCTGCAACTTTAATTGTTTCTGTGGTTTCATTTGTTTCTGGTTCTATTGGTGTTGTTAAATCTATTTTTATTACGCTATCATCTCCAGCGCTTTCAAACTTTGTTTCATCTACAGGTGTTTGTTCTACCTTTTCTTGTGTAGCCTCCTCGGCTACTTTGTTTTCATTTTCTTCCATAATATAATATAATTAGTTACTTGTTAATCCTCCTATGCTTATTCCAGATCCCGCTCCCATAGTATCATTACCTGCAGACTCAAACTTTTTAGGTGTTTGGCTCGCTTTTTTTAATCCATCTTGTAATTTTACTCTTTCGTCTTTACGATCTTCTTTGTAAGCATCACTCTTTGTTGGACCTTGTTCTAGTTCTTTTAGTTTTCTATTTATTTCAAACTCGTGATCCATTAATTGTTTTTTCATTTCAGCCTCTTGCTTCATGAAGGCTAGTTTCATATCATTTTTAGCTGTTTCTAATTCTATGTCTGATTGAACTTTAGCTTGGTTTTTTTGTATCTCATTTTGAGCAGCGGCTTGTTGAGCTTGTTGATTAGCTTCAGATTGTTTTTGTATATTCTCTTGCTGCATTTTCTGATCCCTTTCTAACTTCTTTTTTCTTTTGATTTTTAACATTTGATTAGCCATTTTTAAATTTCTAATCTCACGTAAATCTATAGCATCATCTAAATCAATTAGTTTTTGATTTATAGCCATTTGTATGTTATTTTCTAACATTTGCTTTTCTTCTTCATCAGGCATTAACTCTATAAATATACCAAAGTCATATAGATGTAACTCAGACATTTCAGATAGTGTAGCCACGTTATGAGCACCTATAGCTTGTATAAAAGCATCTTTTGTTGGTGAGTACTCTATAATATCAGATATTCTTAATGACAATGCTTCAGCTGTTTCCGCTGTTAAAAATAATTGTGAGTTTAATATATGTCTTGTTGCTACATTTGAGTTTGCAGCTGCTAGTTTTTGTACGCCAACTAAAGAGTTTTTGTCTGGTGTACTAGCATCTCTAGCTTCGTTTAAACCAGTCACATCTCTTATCATTTGTAAGTAATAGTTGTAAGTCTGTATTAAACTTTGCATTTTTTGCCCACCAGATCCATTTGCTATTTGTTGTATAGGCATCTTCCCTGGGTTTGGATCTCCTTCAGATGTCATTGATCTACCGATAACAGATCCTGTTTGGAAGAACATATTTAATGCTTCTTGTGGATTATAATTAGTTCCATTTCCTAGATCTATTTCAGCAAGGCCATCAGCGTCCATATAAACACCATCTGGAACCATACGTGATAACACTTGTTGTAACTTTAAGTGTGTTAACTGTATCATATCAGCGAAACCAGTAATTCTACTAACTAAAGACTGTATTTTACCATTGTACATTTGCGGTGCAACTAAAGAGTAATTCATTTTAACTTTATTAAAATCACTTTTGTTTCGCATCATGTTTTCTGCTTTCTTCCATTTAAGTAAGAAATCTGTACCTAAAACTATAGCTCCTTCAAATAAACACTCCACAGATCTTTGCATTTTAGAATAATCCATCATCTTATCTTCTGGTGGATTAAATTGATCTGTTTTTTCTATAGCTCTTTCACCTCCTGTAGAAGTTGTTTTAACCTTATAAACATCGTTCATATATGTTTTGTAGTTAAAATATAATATCTGAACTTTATTAATATCAGCATCTTCATGCCTTGGGTCACCAGCTTTTAATCTATTGTGTTTTCTTTTGAAGTTGTTTAAATCATTGTCCGTTAAATGTGGAAACTCTCTAACTAATTCGTTTATTGGTATATTTTTAACTTCACCTATATAGTATATATCGTCAAAATACGGTGATTCACTATGTGAATAAATTATATTAGCAGGGTCTACATATTCTACTTTAGCTCCTTCAGACCAGTTAAAAGTTGTTTTAACGCAACCAATACCACAAACTGTAAGGTCATATAAACATCTTCTTTTTATTAAATCATACTTACTACCCTCAAGCAAAACATTTATAGCTTGTTCATTAGCTAATTCAACTTGTTGCTTGTAAGTTAACTGCATATGTAATGCTAACTCTTCTTCAGTTTCAGGTAATAAGTCTGGATCGTTTTTGTATAAATCTATATTAAGAGTTTGTTTAGCTGTATCGTTAAACTCTCTAGCTCTCATATCTTGTAAAACGCTCTCCATATACTCAGTACGTTTAGCCATACCGTATTCATCTTGTGAGTAAGCTTTTATATCATAAGTTCTTTGCGCCATACCATTAACAACAATATCAACAAACTTAGGTATAATAGGCACTGGTGTCCAGTCTAAATTAAGATATGATAAGTCACCGTTAATAGATAACTCATTTTTATATTTTTGCACTGATTGTTCTCCTCTAGCGTATTTCCTTAGATTATGATATTTTGTTTTACTTAAAGAATACCTATTAGAAGAAGTACCTTCAAACCACTCTCTTTCTATAGCCTGCGCTACTTTGAGCCCATACCCTGAGCTCATTTTTTCAGCGTCGCTAACGACTTGTGAAGGAAAATTTGTTATAATAGACTCTGCCATATTATTGTTTAATTATTTTTGAATTTATCCCTGTATTGCTATACTTAGCTATACTAATATTTAATGCCTGTTTTTCTATAGGTGCGTTAGGTCTGTATAAATGTCTATTACAAGCCATTATAGCTAAACCACTACTTATAGCCGCATCAAATTTTGTTCTTTTGTTTATGTCGAATTTAGCCCAATCATTCAACGTTTCGTTGAAGTACATGTTACCAGTACTACCATCGCTTTTTATACCTACATGGTCTTGTATATACATTTCAATTGCAGCAGCGTGAGCCTGCTTTATGTCTTCACTTGAGTTTGGTATACCACCTATTTCTTTTTCTGCTACAGATAATTTGTTCCAAACTTTATCAGGTCTGTTCATACTATAACCTCTATAACCGCGTCTTCGTAAATAATATAATAAACGTGGTTTATTGTTTTCCGCAAGTAGTGGCATTCCATAAAATACTAACGCCATTAAAACATCTTCAAAAAATATATCAGCTGTTTGTGGCCTAGCTACATATTCTAAAAAGAATTGATTTGGTGGAGCGTCTTCCATGCTAAACTTTGTTAATCCATGCAAAGCACCTTTAGAACCTTTACCATCTACTGTTCCTGATATATCATAACTATCACAACCAAAAGCTCCCATATGCTCATTACCAGGCCATCTTACGTTGTTTTTTAGTAATATTTTGTTTTGCATATGTTGAGGTGGTGTCCAACTAACTTTAAACCTACCTTTATTGTCTGGATAAAATATTACTTTAGAATCTTTTACACCATTAACCCATTGAAAGTTACCTTGTGTTATACCAAGAGTTCTACCTAATTCCTCGTTATAATCTATCTGTTCGTATAATTTAACTAAGTTAAATATACTGTTTTTTGTTTCATCTCTAAATGCGTGTTCTGTAGTTCTTGGAAACTGACGATAAAATTCATTTAAAGCATCTGAATCGTTTTTTAAACCATCAGCTTCATTTTGCCAGTTCTCTACTACACCTATATCTATTAATTCCCCATGTGGATCGAGGACTTCATCACTCGGAGTATCGAAGACTGGACTTCCGTATTCATCAATAAATCCTTCGTAGTTCCACTCCATTGGGATAAAAAGAGAATATAAACCAGACGCTGTCTGTCCATTTCTGTTTCGTTTAGTAACGTCTGATGCATTATATAGTTTTTTAAAGTTATCACCTCCTTTGTCTAAAGCATTTGATGTTGATCCCATCATACACTTACCTATAATCCTACTACCTAACCTTAAACATGTTTTTGTAACACGCCAGTTGTTTAATATATTATCAGGTCTTTCCCACTTACCACTTTCATCATGAACTAATAGCTTTAACTTTTCACCATCATAACTATTATCACCCGTGTTCTTCCAGTCTATCGTTGTATCTAGTCCTTCTAAGTCTTCTATCTTTTCGTTTGCAGTTATTTTCTTTCTTGTAAACTTACTAGCAGGAACTCTATATGCTAGCTCTGACTTTGGTCTATCCATACCATCTTGAATAGGTGAGAAGAAAAATGGATAATTAATACTAATTGGCACAACTTTATCTGTAAACATTTTCTTCGCATCAGCACCTGTTTTAGATAGTATACCAAACCTTGCATCACTTGATATTGTAGCTTGGTTAACTGTTTCAGCTGATGACATAAAAGAAAAACCAGATCGTCTGTTTTTAAGGTAACACATACCATAACATCTTTTATCTGCTTTACAAGCTTCCCAGAATATATAGAATAATCTATTAGCTTCTCTGAAGTCTGGCGCACCTACATCTATCTTGCTCCATTGTAAATACATATAATGCGTACCTGTTATATATGTAGCCTTACCGTTGTTGTTAAACCAAAAACCTTCTTCTCTACGTTTAAACTCTGTGTCTATATAGTCAAACCATTTAGCTTTGTTTTCTTCAGGATATGATCTCCAGTCGAATATGTTTTTAAGTCTACTTAATTGTTTAGGGTACTCAAACTGTTTCCACTTTTTTTCTTTATTGCTATACACATCAGTTTCTTTTGGTAAAGCAATTTTAAAGTTTTGAATATCATATATATCACCTATTTGTCCAGTTCTAGATATAACTACAAGATCGTGTTCTTTGTTATACCCATACTTCCACTTTTTACCTTTATTAAGTCTACTTATAGTAGTCTTCTTTATAGGCTCTACAATACTGTATAAATTTTGCTCGTACATTACTTAGATCTATTTTCTGCAAAACCTTTAAACACTTTAACTTCAGTTTTATTTTCTTTACCTTGTAATATATTTTCTTCTTCTTGTATTCTATTTAATATTTCAAAAGCATCAAATATAGCTAGTTTCTTTGTAGCTGCAGCGTTTTTTAATCTATCTGCTGATATATCGTCGTCAGAATCTACAATAGCTTCTTTAGCTACTTTTATAAGCTCTTCAACCGCCTTATGCCCAGCTTGGATTATATTCTTCTTCGTTTCCTTGATATTCATATTTAATTGTAATAAATTTATAGTGAATTCTATATAGTCTTTTACCATCGATAACAAATTCATATTCTAGCTTTGGTAAAAAACCTACTAAACTACCGACCTCAATATCATTTGAGTATTTAACAATACCAATTAAAGGTCTTTCTTTGTTAGTGTCGAATTTATCGATTGACTTTATTGGTTGTATAAAACAATAACCTTCTAACGCTTTCCAACCATTTCCTTTATTATAAGCATATATTAAATCTTTATTAATAAAATACTTATCTTCATTAAAAAAACTTTTACTGTTTTTTTCTTTATGCCTAACATCTTGCCACCTTCTAAATATATTGTGGTGAACTATGATAGTATCTCCTTCTGCTATATCAGTGTTGTTTATCAGTGGAGTAGATATTACAATAGCTTCTCTGTTTGTAAACTGAAACTTTTCGTTATCTGTATTAACTATTAAGCTTCCTCCTTCTACTTCTTTACTATTGTTATATCTACTACCTTTTGGTTTTACAACAAAGTCGTAAATACTATTCATTAGTATTCTAAATTATACTCTACTGAAACAGCCATGTTTTTATTAAAGTCTTTCCAAGGTATTACTTTTTTACCTTTTCTAATATAAACACTAAACTTTGTTTCTTCCTCTATAATATCACAGATAGTATGACCACCATACACTTCCTGTCCAACAGAATAGTGCATGGCGTCATTTTTATAATCTTTACCTATAGATATTTTACGAATCAGCTTTGACATCTTCTTTTTCTTTTATTTCTCCAGTATTAATATCAATGTCTACGTCTCCGTATTTTTCATTTAATGTTTTTTGAAGTTTACCTATTTCATCTTGCAGGTTATTATTTATGTGTAATAACTCATGCTTTCTCATCTCGATATTACCTAACTCCATTTTAATTCTGTTCATTTCTCCTACAATTTTTTGTACAGGAGTTAATTCATCAGTTGTTAAATGAGTTGCTTTAGACTTTAAGTCTACCATCTTTTCTTTTTTTGCCATTTTATTTAATTTAAGTTAATTTATTTATTTATTTATTATGCTGCTACAATTGTTCTTATAACACCATCTCTAGGGACTTGGTTTGCAACGCTATCTACATCAATATCGGCATCGCCCCTAGTATGATCTAGTGAACCGACTTGAACAGCGAATACTGCAGTTGATTGTACAGTTGGGTTTGCTGCATCAAAATATCCTGTTATTTTCATAGCATACCAACCACCTACCGTGCCTGACTGGTTATTTGCGTGACGAGTTCTATCTAATATACCTCTTGCTGGAAGCCTTGATCTTCTAGAACCGTTAGATCTTGAAAAAACCCAATCATGTACATTTGGAATGCCGTGAAAATA
>Ga0213862_10000384_pt1 | contig 19206 bp, 17 predicted proteins | sample PICome_7_FD_160092 | JGI IMG/M metagenome (GOLD analysis project Ga0213862, IMG submission 160092) | Coastal seawater microbial communities near Pivers Island, North Carolina, United States - PICO266 | ecosystem: Environmental > Aquatic > Marine > Coastal | place: USA: North Carolina... | reverse complement strand
CAACAGGTGTGTTTGAATGATTATATGAAACATTTAGTAAAGACTTACCAATGGTAAAAAACAAAGCTAAAAGAGCAGCAATTCCACTAAGTTTAACCCAAATTGGAATAACCTTACGATCATCTTCTTCTTTTAGTTTTGTTTGAATATTTTTCCAAACGTCTGATGAAGGATCAACCTCAAAGTTTTTAAAGCTATCTTTAAATAAATCGTCTATATTTTTTTTAACTTTCATTAATCCTTGAAATGGAGGTATTTATAATTTAATTTTTTTCTTTGTAATAATCTTCAATTTTTACTTTCAAAATCCCCCTTGCTCTTGCAAGGTTGGATTTGGAGGTTCCCACTGAAATTCCGACAAATTCAGCTATTTCTTTATGTGAATAATCGTCTAGGACATACATGGTAAAAACCAATCGATACCTGTTAGGTAGTTCCTGGACGATTTTTAACAAAAAATCCAAAGGAACTTGATTATTCTCAACTTCAACAACCTCTTCTTCTTCAATCTGTTCTTCATTAGAAAGATGAAATGTTTTCTTCTTTCGATATTTTTGAAGCACTGTATTGATGGCTATTCGTTTGATCCAGCCCTCAAAAGAACCCTTACCCTTAAATTGCTCAATTCGTTCAAAAATTGTTAGAAAAGCATCCTGTAAATTATCCTCTGCTTCATGATAATTTGGGGAATACTTTAAGCAAACAGCAAATAATATACCCGAAAATTTCTTGTATAAATCTTCCTGAGCTTTTAAATCTTGCTTTTTACAATTTGATATGAGCTCTTCTAATGTCAAACGTAGTACCTTAAACTTTCATAAATGTTGAATTAAACAAACACAAACTAAAAGATATCTACAAATAATAGATACCTAATAGATAAATAGGTTGCGTAAGAAGAAAAAAACTATTTATTTTCTACAATTGCTTCTTTTATTTTTTGCTCAAGCTCATCCATTAGCTCAGGATTATCTAGAAGTAAAGACTTAACAGCTTCTCTTCCTTGACCTAATTTTGTGTCATCATAACTAAACCAGGAGCCGCTTTTTTTAATGATTTCAAAATCAACCCCAAGATCTATAATTTCGCCAACTTTTGAAATCCCTTTTCCATAAACAATATCAAATTCAACGGTCTTAAATGGAGGGGCAACTTTATTTTTAACAACCTTAACTCTTGTTTTATTACCCAAAACCTCACTATTTGTATTCTTTATTTGTGTAGATCTTCTTATATCAAGTCTTACAGATGCGTAAAATTTTAGCGCATTACCTCCTGTTGTCGTCTCAGGATTACCAAACATAACTCCAATCTTTTCTCTCAATTGATTGATAAAAATAACTGTACAATTTGTTTTACTAATAGATCCTGTTAATTTACGTAAAGCTTGAGACATTAACCGAGCATGAAGTCCCATTTTAGAATCTCCCATTTCCCCTTCAATTTCGCTTTTAGGAGTTAACGCGGCTACAGAATCAATTACAATAATATCTATAGCTCCAGAACGAATTAAATTATCGGTAATTTCTAATGCTTGTTCGCCATGATCGGGTTGCGAAATAATTAAATTTTCTACATCTACTCCAAGATCTTCTGCATAATATCTATCAAAAGCATGTTCAGCATCAATAAAAGCTGCTATCCCACCTTTTTTTTGAGCTTCAGCAATTGCGTGTAAAGTTAAAGTAGTTTTACCCGACGATTCAGGCCCGTATATTTCGACAACTCTACCTTTTGGATAACCTCCTACACCTAAAGCAACATCTAAACCTAAAGAACCTGTTGGAATAACTTCTATGTCTTCATTGGCTGTATCTCCCATTTTCATTACAGTGCCCTTACCATATGTTTTATCTAATTTATCTAAAGTTAACTTTAATGCTTTTAATTTTGCGTCTTTCTCGTTGCTCATAAGTCTATCTTTTTAATTGAAAATGTTAATGTGCTAATGTACTATTTCTTTATTAGCAGTACAAAGGTAAAAACAAGAAAAACAAAAATACCTTAACAAGGTTTATCTAGAATTAATATCTTTACTCCTGGTATAAAATCTTTACAGATTTTATAAGGTTTAATCAACGTCTCTTATGTAATTAAGGGCTTTATATATAATTATGGGCTGTACAAGTTGTAGTTCTGGGGTTGATGGGCAGCCAAAAGGTTGTAAGAACAATGGCACATGTGGATCCGATGGATGTAATAAGTTAACTGTTTTCGATTGGTTAGCTAACATGTCATTGCCAGGTGATCAAAAACCATTTATTGGAGTAGAGGTTCGTTTTAAAAACGGAAGAAAGCACTTTTATAGAAATACAGAAAAATTATCTCTATCAATTGGAGATATTGTTGCTACTGAGGCAATATCTGGACACGATATTGGAATTGTTTCTCTTACCGGTGAGCTGGTAAAAGTACAAATGAAAAAGAAAAGCCGTAATGAAACCGTTGAAGATCTTCCAAAAATATACAGAAAAGCAACTCAAAAAGATATTGATATTTGGCAAACAGTTAGGAATAAAGAAGCTGAGATTCAAAAAAGATCTCGTGAGATCGCAATTCATTTAGGATTAAAAATGAAGATATCTGATATTGAATATCAAGGTGACGGATCTAAAACAACATTTTATTACACTGCTGAAGAACGAGTAGATTTTAGACAATTAATAAGAGATTTTGCTAGTGCATTTAGCACAAGAGTTGAAATGAAACAAGTTGGCTTTAGGCAGGAAGCTGCAAGGCTAGGAGGTATTGGGTCTTGTGGGCGCGAGTTATGTTGCTCTACCTGGTTAACTGATTTTAGATCTGTAAAGACAGCTGCAGCCCGATATCAACAGCTTTCTTTAAATCCTCAAAAATTAGCAGGTCAATGTGGTAAATTAAAATGCTGCCTAAATTATGAACTAGACACCTATTTAGATGCCTTAAAAGATATTCCTAAAAGTGATATTAAATTAGTTACTGAAAAAGGAATTGCTATTTGTCAAAAAACAGATATTTTTAAAAGATTTCTTTGGTACGGTTATGAAAAACAAGGGGTAAACTGGCATAAAATCAGTGTCGATAAAGTTAATGAAATTATTACACTGAACAAAAAAGGTGTAAAGGTTTTAAGCTTGGAAAAGTATGCAGTAGAAGAGCATATTTCTGAAACAAAAATATTTGAAAATGTTGTTGGTCAAGACAGCCTTACTCGTTTTGATAAACAAAAATCTAAAAATAAAAGAAAAAGAAATAAACCCAAGAATAAAAAATTCAAAAAAAATGTCTAAACTTTTTGCCATTTCATTTTTTCTAATCCTGATTTTTTCATGCGAATCAAAAGCTTTAATTAGTATGAACAAAGAGTTGTCAGGAGTGTGGAAAAAACAAGAGATTATAACGTTTAATCTGCCAGAGTTAGATAGTTTGAAAGGTTATAATTTATTTGTTAACTTAAGAAATACCAACGATTATCAATTTAATAATTTATATTTAATTGTTTCGATGAAATTTCCTTATGGTAAAATAGTCACAGATACATTGGAGTACAAAATGGCAGAACCTGACGGGACCTGGTTGGGAAGTGGAATAGGTGATGTAAAAGAAAATAAGTTGTGGTTTAAAGAAAATGTTTCTTTCAAAGAGAAAGGGACATATAAAGTTAGCATATCCCACGCTATGCGCAATAACGGTGATGTTAACGGCGTTAAAAATCTTGATGGCATTATTGATGTTGGATTTAGTGTTGAAAAAACATTTTGATAATTTATGACTAAGCGTAAAACATTTAAAAAGAAAGGGAAACCAAAAGCTCAACATAGAAATATTAAACTATTTTGGGGATTTTTTGGAATTGGACTTTTTGTTGTTTTTTTAGTTTTTTTAATGGCTTCTTTAGGGTTTTTCGGGAAATTACCCGATGAAACTAGTTTAGAAAATCCCGAAAAAAATCTTGCTACTGAAATCATCACTATCGACAGAAAAATTATAGGAAAGTTTTATAAAGAAAATAGAACTCCAGTCAATTTTAAAGAGTTACCTGAGCACCTTATAAATGCACTGATAGCTACTGAAGATGTCCGTTTTTATAATCATTCTGGAATTGATGCAAGAGGAACCCTAAGAGCTATTGCATATTTTGGAAAAAAAGGAGGCGCTAGTACAATTACACAACAATTAGCAAAATTGTTTTTTACTGAAAATGCTTCAAAAAACATAATGGCAAGAATTCTTCAAAAATCAAAAGAATGGGTAATCGCGATTAGACTTGAGAAACGTTATACAAAGGAAGAAATTATTACAATGTATTTTAATGAATATGATTTTTTAAATCAAGCGATAGGTATTGAATCTGCTGCTCATATTTATTTTGATAAGGCTCCAAAAGACCTTACTATATCCGAATCTGCAGTTCTTGTAGGGATGTTTAAAAATTCATCATTATATAACCCCATTCGTAATCCAATAGGGGTAAAAAATAGAAGGAATGTTGTTTTAAGTCAAATGGCAAAATATAAGTTTATATCGGAGAGTATTAGAGATTCTATTCAAAATACTGAACTAGAAATAAAATTTACTCCTCAAGGACACGATAAGGGTATTGCTACTTACTTCAGAGAGTACACCCGAAATTTCATGCATGATTGGAGTAAAAAAAATTTAAAAGCAGATGGCACAGAATACAATATTTATAGTGATGGATTAAAAATTTATACTACGATTGATTCTAAAATGCAAAAATATGCTGAAAATGCTGTTGATAGTCATATGCAAAACCTCCAAAACGAATTTGATAAACAAAACAAAAGCAATGACTTAGCTCCTTTTAGAGAGGTTACAAATGAAGAAGTTGATTTTATTCTTAAATCTGCAATGAAAAGAAGTGATCGCTGGAGAGAAATGAAAAAGTTAGGAAAATCTGAAAAAGAAATTAAGGCAAGTTTTTATAAAAAAACCAAAATGCGAATTTTTTCCTGGAGTGGTGACATTGATACTTTAATGACTCCCATGGATTCTATAAGATATCACAAGTCAATTCTTCAGGCCTCTTTAATGTCTATGACTCCTCAAACAGGTGAAGTAAAAGCTTGGGTAGGAGGAATCAATTATAAATATTTTAAATATGATATGGTTAGAAAAGGAAAACGTCAAATTGGTTCTACTTTTAAGCCCTTTGTATATGCTACAGTAATTGATCAAATGCATATGTCACCATGTGATACCTTACCTAACACTTTACATACAATTGAAGTTGGAAAATATGGCTTAAATGAGCCTTGGACCCCAAAAAATTCGAGTGACAAATATGGAGGAATGTTGACTTTAAAAGCTGCTTTGGCTCAATCTATTAATACGGTTACCGCAAGACTTATTGACAGAGTTGGACCAAAACCTGTGCTAAATTTAGTTGGAAAAATGGGAGTTGATACAAAAAAAATATTAGAAGTCCCCTCTATTGCATTAGGAACTCCTGATGTTTCCTTATATGAAATGGTAGGTGCATATAGTACATTTGCTAATAAAGGAGTTTATATTAAGCCCTCATTAATTACTAGAATTGAAGATAAAAATGGTACTGTTTTATATCAGCATGTTCCAGAAACTAGAGATGTCCTAAGTGAAGAAGCAGCCTATGTCACTATTAGTTTAATGGAAGGTGTTACACAATCAGGATCTGGTCAACGATTAAGATCAGACTGGGCATTAGACATTCCTGTTTATAAGGATATTATTACTGGATATCCTTGGAAATTTACAAATTCTATTGCGGGAAAAACAGGAACAACACAAAATCAAAGTGATGGATGGTTCATGGGGGTTGTTCCAAATTTAGCAACTGGAGTATGGGTAGGGGGTGAAGATCGTTCCACTCATTTTTCTACAATCGCTTACGGGCAAGGAGCTTCCATGGCACTCCCCATTTGGGCAAATTATATGAGAGATTGCTATAATAATGAAACTCTAAAAATTTCAAAAGATGACTTTTCGGTTCCAGAGGTTCTGTCTATAGAGACGGACTGTGAAAAATGGAAAGAAAATCAACAAGTAATAGAAAACGAATATCCAGATGAGTTTTGACTTAAGTCAAACAAGGGTTTTAATAATTTAAAAAATATGTTAATAACTGCCATTTTATTTATCGTTTTTGGAATTTTGAAAAATATGGGAAAATGTATTTCCTAATATCTGGTTACAATACCATGTCAAAAGAAGAAAAAGAAAAATATGATATTGAAGGGATAGCAAATCTTTTCAGAAATGTTATGTTCGTAATGGCTTTTGCTATAATATTAGGTATTCTTGTTGGAGACTTAACTAAAAATGGAAATATAGTAAATTATGCTTTTTTGATCGTTATGGCTACTGGAATTCCTTACTTGTTAATAAAATCTAACTCAAAAAAATATAAAAAATAAAATTCTAGCTATGATTAATAAAACTGTCCCAAATGTTCAAGAGGCTTGCCGAGGTGTAAAAGATGGAATGACATTTATGTTAGGAGGATTTGGATTAAGCGGAATTCCGGAAAACACTATTGCAGAACTGGCAAGATTAAATGTAAAAGATATTACTTGCATATCTAATAATGCAGGAGTGGATGATTTTGGATTAGGGTTATTACTACAGAAAAAACAAATTCGAAAAATGATTTCGTCTTATGTTGGAGAAAACGCAGAGTTTGAGCGTCAAATGTTAAGTGAAGAATTAGAAGTTGAATTAATTCCTCAAGGTACTTTGGCTCAGCGTTGTAAAGCTGCCCAAAGTGGAATTCCTGCTTTTTATACTCCCGCAGGCTATGGTACTGAAGTCGCACAGGATAAAGAAATTAGAGTATTTAAGGGGAAAATGCACCTTTTAGAATACGCTTTTAATGCTGATTTCGCATTTGTAAAAGCTTGGAAAGGTGATGATGCTGGTAATTTAATTTTTAAAGGTAGTGCGCGCAACTTTAACCCAAATATGTGCGGGGCTGCAAAAATTACAGTTGCTGAAGTGGAAGAATTAGTTCCTGTTGGGTCTCTTGATCCCAATCAAATTCATATTCCTGGGATTTTTATTCAAAGAATATTTCAAGGAAATAAATATGAAAAACGTATTGAACAATTAACGGTAAGAAAGAAAATTTAATGGCATTAAGTAAAGAACAAATAGCTCAAAGAATAGCAAAAGAGGTTAAGGACGGTTACTACGTAAATTTAGGAATAGGAATTCCAACTTTAGTGGCAAATTTTGTGAGAAAAGATATCGAAGTAGATTTTCAAAGTGAAAATGGTGTTTTAGGCATGGGGCCTTTCCCTTTTGAAGGTGATGAAGACCCAGACTTAATTAATGCAGGTAAACAAACTATTACGGCATTACCCGGAGCTTCTTTTTTTGATTCAGCTATGAGTTTTTCAATGATTAGAGGGCAACATATTGACTTAACAATTCTTGGTGCAATGGAAGTATCTCAAAATGGCGATATCGCTAATTGGAAAATTCCTGGGAAAATGGTAAAAGGAATGGGAGGAGCTATGGACTTAGTTGCTTCTGCAGAAAATATTATTGTAGCAATGATGCATACGAACAGAGCTGGCGATTCTAAATTATTAAAAAAATGTAATTTACCCTTGACAGGCGTTAACTGCGTGAAAAAAATAGTAAGCAATCTTGCAGTGCTTGAAATTGTCAACAATTCCTTCCGTCTTTTAGAAAGAGCTTCTGGTGTGAGTATAGAAGAAATTAAAAAAGCTACAGAAGGAAACCTAATCATTGAAGGAGACATCCCAGAAATAAAGTTTTAACCATAAGTTAAAAAATAAATTTCAAATTCCCTTTGGGATAGATTCAATTAATTTTTGAGTATATTCTTTATTAGGATTTGCGTAAATTTCGTCAGCATCACCAATTTCCTCAATCTTTCCATCTTTCATAACCAACAATTGATCCGCCATAAACTTAACAACAGCTAAATCATGAGATATAAAAATGTAAGTGAACTCATAAACTTCTTTTAATTCATTCAATAAATTAAGTACTTGAGCTTGAACAGATATGTCTAAAGCAGATACAGATTCATCACATACAATCAGCTTTGGTTCCATCGCAATGGTTCTTGCAATACCAACTCGTTGTCTTTGTCCTCCAGATAATTCATGTGGATACCTATTAAAAAAACTAGCATCCAACTCTACACTTTTTAAAATACTAATAACCTTATTTTTTCTTTCCCTATCATTTTTACCTATTTGATGAACTTTCATAGGTTCCATGATTGTTTCTCCTATTAACATCCTCGGATTAATTGATGAATAAGGATCTTGAAAAATCAGCTGAATATCTTTCCTAAGGTTTCTCAATTCATTGGAAGATAAAGTTGTGAGCTCTTTACCTTTATATTTGATACTTCCACTTGTTGGTTTATCCAGTTGTAAAATAACCCTACCTAAAGTTGATTTTCCACATCCAGATTCTCCAACCAATCCTAGGGTTTCTCCTTCAAAAACCTTAAAACTTATATCGTCAACTGCACTAACTATTTTCTTTTTATTAAAAAATCCAGCATTAGAATAATATTCTTTTTTTATGTTTAAAATTTCTAAAATAGGTCTTTTAGTATATATTTTTTTATGTTTAAATGCTCTTTCTTGTGGTGTTACTTCAATAGGGATAAACTCTTTTTTAGCTAAGGAGGTAATAGTTGGTAACACTTTTAGTCTTCCTTTCAATCCTGGTCGAGAAGACATTAAAGCTTTTGTATACGATTTTTTTGGAGCTTTAAAAATTTCTTGAACAGTCCCTTCTTCAACAATATTTCCTTGATACATAACTAGTGTGCGATCAGAAATTTGTGAAACTAAGCCTAAATCATGAGATATAAAAAGTAGGCTCATTTTAGTCTCTTTTTGAATTTCTTTTAGAAGAGCTATGATTTCTTTTTGAACCGTTACATCAAGTGCAGTTGTAGGTTCATCAGCAATCAATAATTTTGGCTTACAAGCTATTGCCATAGCAATCATTACTCGTTGTATTTGTCCTCCACTAATTTGATGTGGATAGTTATTATAAATCTCATCAGGACGAGGAAGCTTTACTTTCTTAAATAATGAAATAACTTCTTTTTTTATTTTTGATTTGGGTTTTTTTAAATGTAAGCTAATAATCTCAGAAACTTGTTCCCCACAAGTCATAGAAGGATTCAATGCAGTCATTGGCTCCTGAAATATCATAGCAATTTTACTTCCTCTTAACTTCCTTACATTTTCATTAGTTAGGCTCAACAAATCTTGCCCCTCAAATAGTAATTCACCCCCTACTAAAGATTCTTTTTTCGATAATAGACCTAGAATTGTCATCGCAGTCACTGATTTCCCTGAGCCAGACTCACCCACAACACCAAGTATTTCATTTCTATTAATATGAAAAGAAATAGAATGCACGACCTCAACACTATTTTTAGTATTTCTAAAAGAAATAGATAAATTTTTAACGTTAAGTAATAAAGATCTATTCATTACTCAAATATAAATAGTAAATAGCTTGAACTCAATTTTTTTATAAAAAACTATTCAAGTATTTTAGATTTTTTTTGGTAAACTATATTTCTTTGTTCTAAATAACTAAGAAAATAATAAAAACAAGCTTCGTGTTTACCAACCAATTCCGGAGGAAAAACTCCTTTCTCTGAAAACTTGTCCTCTAAAATTATATTGGCTGCAGCTGCAGCAGTATAGCCTGTAGTACGGGCCATTGAAGAAGTTTTTGTTTGATTACAATATTGATCGTATAATGTATATACCACCTCTTCAGTTTTTCCTGCTAAATTCTCCCCTTTTAATATTATTCGCATCACCGTAATTTCTTCCTCGGTATCGCCTAACTTCCATTCATTAAATAATATTTTACTGGTCACATCTAATGGTGACACTTTAGTACCATTAATCTCAATTTTGGCAGTATCAAAAAAACCGCTTTTCTTCAATACTTGAACATATTCTACGTGCCCAGGGTATCTTAAGGTTTTCTCTTTCATATTTTTAATATGAGGCATGGTAAAAATTATAGATCGCAAGCCGTCTGAATTAAAGGACTCTAAGGTGCCTACGCCTTCAAATTCTATATATTCACAATCTGTTAGCGCATCTCTTGTAATCATTTCTCCATTCTCAATATATCGTGCTGGACGAGTATATTCTTCAATAACGTCTACTGGAGAAAAGGGAGCCTTATAACAAAAAGGCCATTTTTTTACTTTGGGTAATCCCCCTACTAAACATTCAAAATCTGTAAGCTTCATTTTCTCATTATAATGCCCTAAAATAATATTATCCATACCTGGAGCGACACCACAATCTACAATAGCTGTTATATTTTTATCTTTTGCTAATGCATCTAATTCTAGAGAGTTCTCTGAAAAGAAGGATATGTCAACAACATTCATTTCAGCTTCAATAATTGACTTAAGGGTTTCAAATCCAAGAAACCCTGGAACAGCACAAACTACTAAATCAAAACCTTTGATAGTTTTTTGGAGGATAGATTTCTTGGTGACGTCTAGTAAAAAGGTTTTAAGATTATTGCATTTTTGATAAGCTTTTATTAAAGGATCTTGATTAAAATCTGTAAGACTTACGTTGTGTTTTTTTGACAGGTCAATTGCAATAGCACTTCCTACCATGCCAGCTCCTAAAACGATGATGTTTTTCATAAATTAATAAATAAAAATTAAAATTGATAATTAGCAACTATTCTTGTTACTGAAGAGGTATTCAAATAACATTAAAGTTATAATCCAGGAATCAGAATCCAGGGCATTTCAGAAAGATTATAATATTGATTTTCTATCATTTAAAATTTTTTGAGAAAAAAGTCTGATCCGTCAAATACACCATAAGTGTAATGACTTATCCAATCGCCTAAATTAAAATAAGTAGAACTATCACCAACTTTAATTTCCATGGGCAAATGTCTGTGGCCAAATATAAAATAATCAAAGTGTTTCGTTTCTAATTTTCTTTTAGCGTAAAGGGCTAACCATTCTTTATTATCTCCCAAATATTTTTTGTCTTCGGTCCCAGATATTAGTTTATTTTTTACTGATAAATATTGAGCTATTCTAACACCTATATCTGGATGCAACCAACGGTAAATCCATTTTGATAATGGATACATAAAGAATTTTTTCATTCTTTTATAACCCTTATCGTAAGGTCCTTTGCCATCTCCATGGCCAATTAAAAAAGACTTCCCATTGAAAGAAAATTCTTTTGTATCACGGTAGGTTGAAATATTTAATTCTTTTTCAAAATAATCATTCATCCATAGTTCATGGTTCCCCACAAAAAAATAAATAGGAATTCCGCTATCAGATATTTCAGCAAGTTTCCCTAGAGTTCTTACAAATCCTTTTGGTACTACCATTTTATATTCAAACCAGAAATCAAATAAATCTCCTAATAAAAAGATAGCTGCTGCATCCTTTTTTATTTCGTCCAACCACTTTATAAACTTTTTTTCACGTGGTAAACTTGCCTCCTTAGTTGGAGCTCCTAAATGATTATCACTTGAAAAGTATATTTTTTTTCCTTTTGGAATTTGCATGGGTTAAATATAACGAATGTAATTAAGAATTATCAGATGCAAACCACTCTGCGTAACTAGTGTCTGTTTCTTGCAGCTTCAAAGAATGAAGTTGAATATGTGATGGTAATTCGGAAATGATAATATTTGCAAAATCAATTATCATCATTTCAGTTGTAGGTTGATAATCAACTAATATCACATTATGGTCTCTTTTTTTTAATTCTTTTGCTAATTCAATATGAGGCGTATTTTTATTAAATACTGTTGAATGATCAAAAATATCTACTATTTTCTCTTTTACTATTTTTTTGAGATCACCAAAATCTATTACCATACCTAATTTAACATGATTAACTTCTGAAATAGGATCCCCCATTACCGTTACATAAAGTTTATAACTGTGACCATGTAAGTTCTTACATTTACCGTCATAACCATATAACGCGTGTCCTGCTTCAAAAGAAAATTGTTTTGTAATTCTGATAGTGCTACTCATATATTCTGAAAATAAAGCAGTAAAGATACTATTTTAATGATAAGAATTTGTTCATAATTGACTTATTCATTTTTTGCTAATGAATAATATTTTACTTTAAATTTATAAATTAAAGCAATAGCTCTAAAAGCAATCCAAACCACTAGCGCAACCCATATCCCTTTTAATTTTAAATCTAAATAATTGCCTAAATATAATGTAGGTATAAATCCAAAGAAAGTAGCAGCGACTAATATATTTCTAAGGTATTTCATTTCTCCTAGACCTTTAAATATAGCATCTAAGGTAAATCCTAAAGCATTAAATGGTTGAGAAATTAATACGATAAAGAAAATACTATAAAAAGTTGTCAAAACAAGTGTGTCCTTAGTAAATATTAAACCTAAATGATTATAAAATAGGACTCCAACTGAAACTAATAATAAACTAACAATTAAGTTATAAATATTAACGCGTTTGGTTAGTGTCCATAAGTCCTGATACATTTTAGCTCCCAACAATCTACCGCCAAGAATATTTCCCGCAGCACCATATCCGTCAATAAAAAATGCCGAAAATAACCATAAATTAATTGCTATTGTATGAGCAGCTATATACTCTTTACCTAAAGATGTTGCTTCACGTACAGCTAATAATAAAGCTATATTAAGGGCTATTGATCGTATAAATAAATTAAAACTCATAGTTACTAGTCGTTTTAATTGTGGATGTAATACTCGCTTTAATCTTAAGGAAACGCTAGTTTTGTAAAGCAAGAGTGATAATGATAAAATTGCCATTATTAATTGAGCTATTAAACTTGCCCAAGCAGCTCCTTTTACTCCCATTGGGGCTATAAAATTATCCACTCCATAAACTAAAATAATATCTAAGACTATATTTATAATTGCCCCACAAAACGCAATAATCATTGGCCAAAATGTGTTTTGAAGTCCTCTAAATATTCCGAAGATAGCAAATGTAAACAAGGTTAAAGGAAAGCCCCAAATTCTAATATAGTAATAGTCTTTACTTAAGGTTAATATTTTCCCATCTGCCTTTAGTACTATAAAAATTTCCTCAATAAAAAAATAAGTAGGAAATAAGACTATAAAACTTAGTAACACGTTAAATAATATCGCTTGTGCTGGAAAAAATCTGAGACTTTTTAGGTTTCCTGCACCTAAATTTTGAGAAATAATTGCCGAAATAGCACTTCTCGTTTGAGCTAAAACCCAAATAATAGTGGAAAGAAAAGATCCAACAATTCCGACTGCTGCAAGAGATTCTGTCCCAAATTCTGAAATATTTCCTACAACAGCTGCGTCAGTAGAAGATAATATAGGTTCCGCAATTCCTGCAATAATAGCAGGCAATGCTAACTGCTGAATTCTTTTAAATGAAATATCTATTTTTTGCATAACCATTCATAACAATAAAAAGGGAATTCGCTTTGTTTTGGAAAATAAATATCCCCTAGCCTTTTAAAGCCACGAATCTCATAAAACTTTTGATTTCTAACATTTTTACTAAAGGTGTCTAGTCTTATAGAATTATAGTTATTCCTGGTAGCATAATTTTCAGCAAAGTCCATCATTTTTTGAGCATATCCTTTTCCTTGTTCTTTTGGATGTATTGCTAATCTGTGTATGTACAAACTATTATTATTCTTCGTAATCCAATTAATAGGCTCATATTCTTGGTCCATAACAGGCGTTAATACCATACAGCCTATTAGTTTACTATTGATTTTCAAGATAAAAAGCTCTTCTCTATTTATATCTTTAATAAAGGCTTTTTTGGAAGGATAATCTTCATTCCATTGATAGATTCCTTGATCAATCATATGTGCTGTACAAGCCTTAGTTATTGATAATATTTCAAGTAATTCGGCCTTTTTTGCTAATCGAATCATTTAATCGTTTTATTTTCTCAAATTTATTAAATCCGTTACAATAATATAGGAAACAATTCTGTCTTCATAAAAAACTTATTGTTTTAAAAATCAATAGCAAAAAAAAATTAATAAATTATTGGTAAATTCATTTATATAAATATATTTACGGTATAATAGAAAATAATACCATATGGAAATTATAGATAAAGCCTTAGAGTTTGAAACCAGAAAACTTTCTTTTCAAACCACGAGCGACAGAATAGTTGCTTCTAGAGAGGTAAAGGCACTTATATTAGGTGTAAATGAAATCTATAAAGAAAATAAAGATCCTGAACTTATGGACTTAATGAAGCGCCTTACAGTTATCAAAAAGAAAATAGAAGTTAGACTGAAGGGGCGTTCACAAAGCTAATTTATTTAGAAAAGAAATAGAATTTTCAACTACTTTTTTTAAATCTTTAGGTAGGTTTTTTCTTGTCCATGGGTGTCTTGCCCCAAAAGAGTGATCTGCTTTTTCAATCACCTTTAATTTACTTTCTGGATTCCATTGATGTAAAAGTTTAGCTTCTTCTTCCATTACAGTAGCGTCTGCTGAGCCTTGAATTATTAGCATTGGGACTTTTATTTTTTTAACTGCAAGCTCAATAGTAAGGCGTTCTTCGTTATTCATAAAATCTTCAAAAAACTGGAAATAATGAGGCATCTTTTGTTTTGTACGTGAATTTTCTATAAAGATAATTCCTTTTTCTTTCCAATTATTAAAATGACTGGATCCTATTGAAAACCTTGATTTAAAATCACTAACACCTCCCCAAGTAATTACACTTTTTACTCGCTTATCCTCAGATGCTTTAATTAGAATAATTCCTGCGCCTCTACTATGTGCAATCAAAGATATGTTGAAGGGGTTTAACTCATTATTAAAATTATTATTTAAACTAATTAGGTTTATAACTGCATCTAGATCTTCTAACTCCTTGCTAAAATTATTATTTGCAAAAGCCTCAAGGTCATCGAAATCTACTGGGTTTTCAATTGTACCACCATTATTAGAAAAATTAAATTTTATAAAGAAAAAACCTTCATCGAAAAACTGTTTAGCTACAAGATTCCATGCACCCCAATCTTTGAAACCTTTATAGCCATGACAAAAAATAATTACAGGTTTTTGAGTGTTAGTTTCCTTATAAAAAATATCATAAATAATTGGTTTTTTGTTTTTCCTCTCTAAAATTAAATTTTTTTTTATCATCTACTCAACCTCTTTTTCTTTAAATGGAATTTCTTTATTACTAATCTCAATAATTAATTTTTTTAATTCAATTATATATTTATCAAGAATCTCTTGAGTGATATTAGTTTGTTTAGGCTTTCCTTTTTGTGTGAATTTAATAAATCCTTTTTTTAATCTCTTAAATGAGATGATCCCAGCTTCAATATTTTCATAGCTAGAAGTTTTGTTTGCCATAAAAGCGTATGATAACACCTGAATAACCTTATTATATTTATAATCTAAAGTTAAATCTCCCCAATCACTGATTTCTAAGTCACGCGGCTCAACAACGCCTGTTTTGTAATCTATAATCCTTAAGGTACCGTTGTATTCATCAATACGATCTACTTTTCCTTTAATCTTTGTGTCAAAGTCAATATCACAAATTGGGAAATCAGATACTAATCTACTTTCTATATTTAATATTTTAATTTCATTCCCATTTTTAATATCATCAATTTCATAATTAATAAAGTTTAAAATAAAATATTTTGCTACTTCAAATATAATTAGGTTTTTACCTTTTTTATAAGTTCCTTCCTTATAAGTTTTTTTAAATTGCCTTTCGACCTCTGAACCAATTTTAATTTTCATTGCCTCCAATGTATCCAATTTTAATTTTTCTCCTTCCAGTGGTTTATAAAAACTCTCTAATGTATCGTGAACTATGGTTCCTAAAGTATTTGCAGCCACTATTTCTTCTATCGTTTTGGTTGGGTTAATTGCCAATACTTTTTGAAGATAAAAATCCATTGGATTCCTAATGTAGGATATTAGAACAGAGGGTGAAAAGCCTTCTTTTGCAATATCTTTAATTTTTTGAACTACATCCTCGGTTTTCTTTATGCTACTTAATTCTAACTTATGGCTTTGATTATTATAACTTATTATCTTTTTAGTAATTTTATGTCTTGGATTTTTTTCAAATTCTATTTGAGAGATAAATCTACTTTTTTCTCCACCACCTAAACCATCCGAAAAGTTATTATAAAGTAAAGTTATGTTTTCAGCTCTGTGCAACAATCTGAAGAAATGATAAGTGTAAATAGCATCTTTTTCTGAAAAGGTTGGTAGCTTGTATTCTTTTTTTAAATCATAGGTTATAAAAGAATTGTTAGATTTACCAGAGGGTAAAATACCTTCATTTAAAGAAGCAACAATTATATTTTTAAAATCCAAAACTCTGGTTTCAAGAACTCCCATAATTTGAAGCCCATTATAGGCATCACCTTGATAATCTACAGTTGTTATGTTTATGATATCTAAAAATACTCTGTGAAATGTTTCAATGCTTTTAAAATGTGTAAATTTATTATTAAGATCTTCTATTTTTTTAAAGACATTAAATATTTGATAAAGTGCTACTCTCTCAATAAATAATGCACTAGTATTTTTTATAAAATTGATAATTTCTAGACATACAGATAGCCCTTTATTGCAGTTATCATTCCAAGTATCAAAAAGAAGATTAATAATATGACGATCTTTATCAGACGATAAAGATATTAGTTTCTCAAATGTTAAATATGTCAAATTATTTACTGTAATTTTATCAATAATATTAGAATAGTCAGGGCAGAGTTTAGTGGTGACTGGATTGTTTAATATTTCAATAACATCTTTAAAGTAGTACTTGGAATTAGAGGAATTATGGAGCTTAATTAGTAAATTAAAAAAACCTGTTATTGGAAATTGTTTCAGGTTAACTCCCATTGTGATATTAACTTTATCAACGTTTTTCGGGATAGAATAAAGTAGTGGGATTAATAAATTTTCATCTGCAAGAATTATAGCTGTTTGGTTTAATTCTGAAACAGTCAGATTAGAAAGTAAATCTCCTATATGTTTTACTTGACTTATATTTTTTTGTGCTTCAATGATATCTATTTTCTTAGGTAAACAATAATTATTAGAGATATATAATACCGAATTTGATTTATAAAAATTCCACTTGGATATATACTGTCTTATAAAGTAAGAGCTATTATGAATTTTACTATCGAAAAAATATTGATCAATATCCCAATAAATTCTGTTGTGATTATCTTCAAGAAATTCTTGAATTATTATCTGTTCTGCATTGTTAAGGGCATTAAATCCTATAAAAACATGAGTTTTATTGTTCTTGTTTAATTTATAATGTTCTATATTTTCAGCAGCCTCTCGATAAACAATACCCTGATATCCTTTGTTTTTATGGAGTAATTCTGTTTTAAGTAATTTGTAGAAAAAAGGTAAACTATTCCAAAATTTTAAATAGTTTTTTATCAATTCGGTTGGTTCATTTTGTACATCCCAATAATTAATGTTTTTGATTTTACTCAAATAATTAAAAAATGAATTAGTTGGGACTAAGTGCCTATCTAATTCACTAAAGTCATTCAGAAGAGTATTTGCCCATGTTGAATAAACCTCAAAAGTATCTTTTTCTTGATTAGAGACGACCTTAAGATAAGCTTTGTAACTCTCAAATAGAAGTTCAGTATTATCAATGATTTCTAGACCAGAAATCTCTTGAATAAACTCCTCAATACTAATAATTTTAGGAGAAAAAATTGTATTGTTATGAGATGATTTTAGATGATTTAGTAAAAACCCACAGGCTCTTTTACTTGGAAGGATAATTATGAGTTCAGAAATATCAAATGTATCCTCTTTTATTTTATTGAGCGTCTCTTCTAAGAATGTAATCATCTCATAAAAATAAAAAACGCCTCGACAAGTCGAGGCGTTTTTTGTAAATATATTGTAGGATATTATTTAATATGGCTAATTTCAACTCTACGGTTGTTAGCTCTACCCTCTTTTGTTTTATTAGAATCAAGTGGATTTTCTTCTCCATAACCAACAGAATCTAATCTTCCTGCGTCAACACCTTTTTTAGTAAGGTAATCTACAACTGAACTAGCTCTACTTCTTGATAGTTTCATATTGAACCCTTCGCTACCTGTATTGTCTGTGTGACCTTCAACTAGGAATCTAGCATTTGGATATTCTTCCATAATACCATATATATTGTTTAATACACCAGCAGATATGGTTTTTATTGTAGACTTTCCAGTATCAAATAGAATTGTTTTTGCGTAAGAACTCAAAGCTTTTCTTATCGCTTCTGAAACTTCTGGACAACCGTTGTTAGCAACAGTCCCAGCAGTATCTGGACACTCATCTACGTTATCTGTAACACTATCTCCGTCACTATCTGGCCATGGACATCCATTGTTTTCATTTGAACCAGCATCTGTAGGGCATTCATCTTCGTTATCAGAAACACCATCCCCATCTGTATCTGGACATCCATCGTATTCAGCTAAGCCAGCTGTATTTGGACAAGCATCTAAATTATCTATTATGCCATCACCATCTGTATCTGGACATCCGTTAAATTCAGGAAGTCCAGGAGTATTTGGACAATCATCGCTTCTATCTTCTACACCATCACCATCTGTATCTGGGCATCCGTTGAACTCTTCTAAACCTGGTGTTTCTAGACATTCATCTTCGTAATCGTAAACTCCGTCTCCATCGGTGTCTTTACCGCCAAACTTAAATTTAACACCAACAGTGTGTTGGAAATGAGGTATTCCATAGTTATCTTCAAATGAATGCTTGTATGTTGATTGTGCAGATACTGCTAAGTTTTCAGCAACCCAGAAGTCAACTCCTAAGAGAGCATTAGCAGTTCCAAATCCAATATCGTCAACCCATGTATAACCACCACCTACACCAAGATATGGTGCAAACCAGCAATCATTCAATAATTCCCTTAAACTATATTTTACTTCTGTATCTACCCCTATATATGATAAATCGTTAACTTCTTCATCACCTACTCTAGAAATCTTATTGAAAGAACCAGCAACCGCAAACGTAAATCCGTTATCTAGATATTTTCCAATTTTCAATTCAGAAAGTGTAGGAACCATATTCCAATGGTCGTTTGCATTGAAGAATTCATTAAAAATGCCACCTTTTGTTGTTATTGGGTATCTTCCATCATCAGTTTTTTCAATTGGGAAA
>Ga0213862_10000382_pt1 | contig 19375 bp, 8 predicted proteins | sample PICome_7_FD_160092 | JGI IMG/M metagenome (GOLD analysis project Ga0213862, IMG submission 160092) | Coastal seawater microbial communities near Pivers Island, North Carolina, United States - PICO266 | ecosystem: Environmental > Aquatic > Marine > Coastal | place: USA: North Carolina | collected... | reverse complement strand
TGATTATAACATCTGGAGATTTTTCACGGGCGACTTCAAGCCCTTTAGTTCCGTTCACACAGCTAATAATAGCATATTCTTCGCTTAATTCGGAGGCGATGTAATGGTTTATTTCAATATTATCCTCAATGATTAATAGTTGGGGCTTGTCTCCATTTTTATAAGAAATAACTTCTTCCCTATCATTGGCTTGATATTTTGGCAAATCTAGGTTTTCTAAGATAAGTTCTTTATCATCAATCATTTGATCGGACGTTAGATGTGCGGTTCCTAAAGGTAATGTAAGAGTAAATGTACTTCCCTCATGCAGCTTACTTTTAACAGTTAATACGCCACCGTGTATTCTTGCTAAACTCTGAGAAAATGATAACCCAATTCCAACCCCTTGATTTTTTTTATTTTGATTGTCAGCTTGGTAAAAGCGGTCAAAAATATTTTTAAGTTCGTTTGGTTTTATTCCTAAACCATTGTCTGTTACACTTAAGGCGAAATATCCCTCTGGATAGTTTTGGTTTGGGTTTTTCATTATAACCTTGATGCTTATGTTTCCACTATCGGGAGTGAATTTAACCGCATTTGACAATAAATTATGAATTATTTTTTCTAATTTATTGACATCTACCCAGCCAAATATTTTCTTTTCTGGAAGATGGTATTGGATAGAAATATTTTTTTTATCGGCCAATGAGTTAAACTGTTCACTTATTTTTTTGACGACGCTTACAATATTTATATGTGCACAAGCGAGTTGTGTTTTCCCTTGCTCTAGTTTTCGGAAGTCTAACAGCTGTTTTGTTAATTTTAAAAGATAATCTGCGTTGCGTTGAATAGTGGTGTATGATTTTAGCCGATCTTCTTTTTTAAGTGTATCAATTTTACTGATGAGTTTTTCTACAGGTCCAAGTATAAGCGTAAGTGGCGAGCGTAATTCATGCGATATATTGGTAAAAAACTCAAGTTTTGCTGCATTTAATTCTTTTTCTTTTTCTTTTTCTAGTCGATCAAATTCTAGTTTGCGCTTCCGTCTAATATCAATTAGTGTATACTGCCCAAAAAGGAGCAAAATAATGAGACACAAAAAGAAATAAAGGATTTTGGTGAGTGTAGTCCAATACCATGGTGGATAAATCGTAATCTTCAATGAGGCAGGTGCTGCTGACCAAGTACCATTGTCATTACTTCCAAAAACATAAAATGTATAATCACCTTCGGGTATATTGGTATAATTGGCAATTCTTAAGGCTGACGAAGTTTCAATCCATTCTTTATCAAAACCATCAAGTTTGTACTTGTACTTGTTCAATAAGGGGTTGTCATAGTGAAGCGCCGAAAAGCTTAGTGAAAAGTTATTGGCATTGGCATCCAAATAAAGATGCTCTGTTTGCGTAATACTGTTTTCTAAGTATATGTCTCCGTCAATGACTTCAAGTGGCTTTACAGGCGTGTACATCACATTTAAGGCTGTCAACACAGTCTTAGGGGCAATATCTGTTAACGTGTTGTTGTTTGGCGTGAATACATTTATTCCATTAATCCCTCCGAAAACCAATTCGTTATTTCCTCTTTTAAGTGCTGAAATTTCACTCATTTCTGGATTTTGCAATTCGCTAGCTAGATAGGTTTGATAGGTTTCGTTTTTTGGATTAAAAGCGATTAGGCCATTGTTGGTACCCACCCATAAAATACCATTGCTGTCTTCGGCTATAGAATTGATGACATCATCTGGAAAAAGACCATTTTGTCGGTTAAAGCGTTTAAACCCGGTTACCGATCCATCTTGCGCACGAGTCATTTTGTTTAGTCCACCACCTATAGTGCCAATCCAAAGGGTCTTGTCTGCACTTTCAAAAATTTGTAGGGTGTAGTTGCTTCCAATGCTGGTCGCGTCTTCTGGGTTGTGTTGATATGAAACAAATGTACTTTTGGATATATCTGTACTATTCTCGTCCAATTTATTTAGACCATTGTTGGTTGATAGCCATAAAACACCATAACTGTCCCTGTAGATATCACGAATAATCTTTCCGGACAATTGCTTGTTTTCGTTAGGAGAGTCTATAAATGTGAATTTAATATTGGTTCCCTTAGCTGACCATTTTGCCAAACCCAGACCATGACCGTAGTAACCAATCCAGAGTTGTTTTTTCCCTTCACCCAGAACAGAGTGGATAGCTCTGTAAAAAACATTATTACCATCTGTTTGGGGTTTGTTGTATTTTTTAAAACGAAATGATTTTGGATCGGTATTTCTGTTTAAAAGTAGCCTGTTTAGCCCTCCATTTTCTGTTGAAAACCAGAGTATCGAGTTGTTGTTGTCGATAATGTTTTCGGAAATTGAAAAAACTTTCTTTGAACTGAGTCCTCGACTGTCTTTGGCGGATGTAAATGCATGAAAATTCGTGTAGTTTTTATTCTTTCGACTTAAGTAGCTTAGTCCACCCCCCTCTGTTCCAATCCAGAGGTTTCCAAACTGATCCTCGTGTAAACTCCTGATTTTATTTCCTCCTAAACTGTTCGGTTTGCTGTCCTTGTTAAAGTGACCAAAGCTAAAGGTGTTGTTCGTTTTCTTGTATATACCGCCTCCGTTAGTTCCTACCCACAGGTTACCGGTTTTATCTAAACAGATAGATTTAACAGTATTGTTTTTAAGGGTTAGGAAATCTAATACCTCAAAGTCTATCGTGTCTACACGAAGTTTACCTCGAGCATAGGTAATTGAAGATAACCTGTCTTCGAGCACACACCAAAGTACGCCTTTTGAATCAACAGCAGCTGCTTCATCTGTAACGGAGACAGCTATAGTTGTCGTCGACTCATCATCTTGTTGATGGCTTACACGATCGTCATATAAAATCCATTTGGATTTGTTTGCACCATCAATTCCCTTTACAAAGTAGTCGTCTCTATGTGGTACATAGGATACGTTTTGTAAGCCTGTTTCTGTTTTGGTATATTGAAGGGCATATGTTTCTTTGCTTGTTTCGTAAAAAACAGTTTTATCTTTGGTGTATATCCTTTTAGCAGCATTTTCCTTTTGTGCCTTGTCGACCTTGCTTAAAAAAGCAAACTCCATTTCATCAATATTTTCTTTAAGTAGTGCATAGCAAATTTTGGATCGGAACTGAACCCACAATACACCATCTTGGCTGATGGTGATTCTATTTGAATAACTACCCATTTCTGGAATGACTGAACTAAAACTTTTGAAGCGTTCCGTTTTTGAGTGATACATAGTTAGTCCACCATCGAGGGTTGCGATCCACAAATTGCCATAGGTATCCTTTTGGATGTCTTGTACTATTCTACCAGAAATGGTAGTATCATTACCACTAATGGGCTTAAATACTTCAAAATTGTATCCGTCAAATTTATTAAGTCCATCATTCGTCCCAAACCACAAGAACCCCTCATCGTCTTGCGTGATGCAGTTAATATCGTGCTGTGACAACCCATCTTCTGCAGTGAAATTTTTAAAAAGATAAGGCTGCTTTTGACTGTACCCCAAAAAACAAGTAAGTAATATAAACTGGCACAGAAAAGCAGTTATTTTATTCACGGGAATCAGATAATTTTTTTTTTATTATTTAACTAAATTACATTTATTTAATTGAAACTTTAGGTAAATGCTAACTAAAGCCTTTTTATAATATAAATATGATTATGTGATGTATAAAAAAGAACATTACTGGTAGAGCTTTGGTATTAGTTTTTTGTTATTTGGTTGATAATTAAAAAGTAATTCCTTATTCAAACACCACTAATGATAATGAGAAAATTAATAAATATAGGAAACACCACAAGCCAAAAGCTTTTCCGCCATACGGTAATTACACTCATTGCCCTGCTGAGCTTTACAGGTTATGCGCAAAACACTATTGTTAAAGGAACAGTTATTAGCGCTGAAGATGGCCAGCCTATTCCAGGTGTAAACATACAAATTGAAGGTACGGAAATGGGCTCCTCCACAGACTTTGATGGATTTTATTCTATTGAAGTAACTGAAGGATCAACCCTTGTCTTCACATACATGGGCATGTTGGAAGCCAAGGTTTTGGTTTCCCAATCCACCCACAACATTATCTTGGAATCCAGTACCACGGGATTAGACGAAGTAATAGTTGTGGGATATGGAACCATGAAAAAGCGAGAGTTAACAGGTGCTGTAGCATCTGTCAAATCTGAGGATATTGTCAAGACAGCAACCTCAGATTTTGCTTCTTCCTTGCAGGGAAGGATGGCAGGAGTTAGCGTCAGGCAAGGCAATTCGGCTCCAGGTGAAAATGCGCAAATCACCATTCGCGGGATAACCTCATTCCAAGAAGGCGGCTCTGGCCCCTTATACGTTGTTGACGGAGTTACCTACATCGAAAATCCAAATATTACCCCTCAAGAAATAGAATCAATTGAAGTTCTGAAAGATGGTGCTTCAGCATCTATTTACGGTTCCAGAGCATCTGGAGGTGTTATTCTAATTACCACCAAAAAGGGTGAAGAAGGTTCCATGAATGTCAGCTTGGATTCATATTACGGAGTCCAAAATATAAACTCGGGTATTGCTTTAGCAAACACAACAGAGTCATTATACATAAACGATATTTTGTATCGTTATCAAGAAACAAACCAATTTAATCCACTTGATTTTAATAAAGATGGTCTACTGTTCAATACGGATTGGATGGGAGATTTGCAGGTGGATATGGCACCTATTCAAAATCACTCTCTTAGCGTAAGTGGTGGTAAAAATGGACTTACATATAACGTAATTGGCACTTATTTTAGTCAAGATGGCTCGCTGTATAATTCCGATTACGAAAAATATTCATTGCGCTCCAACACCTACTTTAAAAAGAACAAGTTTAGTGCGCAAGCAAACCTCAGCGTAAACATGAGTGATCAGAACAAGGAGCCCTATGCATTGATTTACGATGCCATCCGACTTCAGCCATACCGCAGACCTATTGATGCAAACAGCGATAGCTTTACAATCGGAGGAACAAGCCCTGAAAATATTTCAAACTTCGCAGGTAAACTCAAACAAGAGAATGAAACCAAAATTAACTCGTTTAACGGAAATGTTCGTTTAAATTATGAAGTAATAGATGGATTAAAATTAGGTGCAAATCTTGGAAAATCACATTACAGCAAAAAAGATCGGTTTTTTAATCCTAGCTTTTTAATTTTCAATGAAGAAGGAGTAGAAAACCCCACGGCAAGTAACTACAATGCCCAGCTCAGACTTGGAGATGGCACTAACAACAGAAGTATTGCTGAATTTACTTTAAACTACAACAAGAGTTTTAAAAAGCACCATATCAAGGTACTTATTGGGAATACGTACGAGAAGTCCTCTTATGAATTTTATAGAACAGGCGCAGACAACATATCCAATAACATAACTCCTGTGCTTGGTAACGGCGAACCCATAGTGGCAACACACTTTATCAATAAAACCAATAGCATATCCTATTTAGGAAGGATAAATTACAACTACAATTGGAAGTACATGCTAACGGCTGTTGTGCGCCGCGATGGGTCTAGTAATTTCGGAGTATCTGAACGTTACGGACTATTCCCCTCAATTTCTGGGGCATGGAACTTGTCAAATGAGCCATTTTTTAGCAGCTTAAAAGACAAAATATCCTTGGCTAAAATTCGCATTGGATACGGCACTACAGGCAGTGATAGAATACCTCCATACGCTTTTAGCCCTGTTGTTATTTCTAATGTGGATTATCCTTTGGGTGGCAGGAGCAATTTGGCATCGGGTATGACTCAGCCAGGATATGCAGATCCTAACCTGAAGTGGGAATCCAATATCAGCAAGAATTTTGGTATTGACCTTGACTTTCAGCGTGGAAAAGCGGGCTTAGTAATCGATATTTACAAGCAAGACAAAAAAGACATGTTGCTCGCTATCGTTCCTCCTATTTCTGCTGGTTCTACACCAGTTAGTGGACAAACGTATGATCGATTCCTTACCAATATTGGAAATTTACAGAACAAAGGAATCGAGATAGCAGGACACTTGAATCAAGACTTCGGTTATGTTCACGTAAAGTTTGGTGCCACATTTACCAAAAATGAAAATAAAGTAGTTAGCCTTTCAAGAGAGGGTGAGTTTATTTTTGATGGCTATCCAAATATAGTTCGTACAGGCCAAACAGAACCTGTTGCGGTGCTTGAGGCGGGATTGCCTGTTGGTGCATTTAAGGTTTATGAGACTGCAGGCACGATCAAAACAGATGCAGAGCTAACTGCTTACCAACAATTGGTACCTACAGCACAAAAAGGAGATTTACGTTATGTAGATGCCGATGGTGACGGTTCGCTTACAGCAAATGACAAGGTATACAAAGGGTCATACCAGCCAGACTTTGAATATGGATTTACAATCGATATGGACTGTAAAGCTTTTGACCTCTCAGTCCAGCTTTATGGTGTTGAAGGAAGTACGATTTACAACGGCTCTAAGCAATTTGCCTATAGCATGAAACGCCACAGAGACTTGGTATACAGTTGGTCAGACCTAAATCCAACGTCCAATATACCTACACCCCGTTCGAATATTGAACACCCCAATGTTCAAACATCTACCGACTTGTTTTTAGAGGATGGTTCATTTTTACGAGTGCGAAATATTATTCTTGGTTATTCACTCCAAGAGGATATCCTTAAAAAAATAGGGGTTGACAAACTGCGTATTTATGTAAGTGCACAAAACCCTATCACAATTACCAATTATACAGGTTTTGACCCTGAAGTTGGAAGTAACAATCCATTCACTGGCGGATTGGATCGTGGAAACTATCCTGTTTCTGCTACATACCTAACCGGATTATCTATCTCATTCTAACAATTAAACAACCAGATATGAAATTATTCAACACATACACTTTAACAATAGTTGGAATTCTTTTCTTCCTAAGTTGTGATAAAGACTATTTAAATATTGAAAATCCAAACGATCTGAGTGCAGCTTCGTTTTGGTCAACTGAGGGTGAGATCCAAAAAGGTCTCATTGCTACTTATGGAGCCTTACAGCTACAAGGCATGTTGGGCGGTTCGTCATCTATTCAACACCCGGTTCGTTCGGATGTTGGTCGACCCAATAATTGGAACGCAAATGCGATTGGACTCAACACCCTTACGTACAACGAAAACACACAAATTGTTAGCAATCGTTGGCGTGATGCCTATATTGGTATTTACAGAGCCAATCAGGTGCTTGCAAATATGGATAATGTGACCATGAGTTCGGCTGTTCGTACACAAATTGAAGCTGAGACGAGATTCTTACGTGCATTCTTTTACAATTCGCTATACAGAGGATATAATGGCGGTAGTGTCATTATTCACACAAGTGTTCCAGATATGAGAAATGATTTTTACAAAAAACCATCTCCTGCAAGTGAAGTAAATGCGCTTATTCTTCAAGATTTAGAATTTGCATATCAGCACTTGCCTCAGTCCTATGGTAATAGTTCTGATTTGGGAAGGGCAACTTGGGGAGCGGCAACTGCTATGTTGGGTAAGTTTCACCTTAACGAGCATAATTATGAAGGTGCTAAAGGGTATTTCAAAGAAATTATCGAGAGCAATTTATATGCACTAACGACAGATATAGGCGACAATTTTGATGAAGAGCACGAATTTAACAGTGAGTCTATTTTTGAGGTAGCCTTCTCTATCGATGCTAAGCCAGGAACTTCATTTGGTGCTCAAGACGGACCTACGGGCTCAGAGGCTACAAATAGAGCAATTGGTTTAGCAACAACTCAGGGAGGTGGGTATCGAACTGTTATGCCGTCTTATTACATGACAATGCTTTTTAAAAATGACATCATGGATATGACAAATCCCATTAACGCTTCACGAACGGGTACGGCACAGTACTCGATTCGGACTTCGGTATCAGTGGCCATAGCTGATGACGATAATACAACCTTATACCAACGTTCCTCAGACACTGGAGGTGCCTACAACAACAGTGAAGCGTCTTATTTAAAGAAATTTCAAAACTGGCATTTACTTCGTGAGAGCGATCAAAGTATTTCTGGAATTAATGAACGTGTGATTCGTTTAGCTGATGTTATGTTGCTTTACGCAGAATGTATCCTACAAACAGACGGAGACTATGCCACTGCCTTAGAAATGGTAAATGATATTCGAACACGCGCAGGTGTTGTTCCTTTGGCTGAAGCAGATTACGATACTGATTCCTTAATGGAGCACATCATGTGGGTGGAACGCCCTCTTGAACTTATGTTTGAAGGTCATGACTTGCGCTGGGAAGACCTCACGCGTTGGGGAAAAGTAAAAGAGCAATACACCCGCTTGGCAGCAAAATCTTATGTAATAAGCGACAAGGTTCTTTTTGAACATGACCCCGCAGTACACGGTACACTGAAATTGGTAAAAGAGTTTGTTGAAGCTGCTAACGTGTATAGTCCGGAAGTACATGATTACTTCCCAATTCCTGCAACGGAACTAAACTCAAATCCAGACTTTTTAGACTAATGCTATGAAAAAATTGAATGCGTTTAAACCAAACCAAGTGATGAAAAAATACATCTACAATACAATACTTATCATTCTTGTGATGAGCGTAATGCTTTCTTGTGAAAAGGACTATAATACACCCGAAGCCAATCAGTTTTCGGACGCTGTTGCAGTAGCGTCTGGGAACAAAAGAATTGAGCGTGGGAATATAACTTCCTTTGCCGATTTGTCTAAAGGAGTTACCAGCCGGACGTGGACAATACCTGCATCGGCAACGATAACAAATATGGACGGCCAAACAACCGGTTTTATCACTTCAGGAAGCGTAAAATCGTACTCAGGGTCAGATTTAGATTTAATTCATGTTCGTTTTGATGAACCCGGAAATTATGGAGTAAATCTAAAAGCAGATTTTGAAGTTGACTCAATTATGCTTGACACCACTTTTAATGTGACTATTTTGGATCATATTCAAACAAAACTCGAGATCTTGTCTATAGATTCGGGATTTTCTGAAATTAAGTCTGATCAAATTACGATGTACGAGGGTGGTACAATCAACTTTAAAGACGCATCCTTAGGCACACCAAACAGAAGAAAATGGACCCTGCCCGGCGGTGAGCCGTCTTCAGCAGGCGGAATCAGTGTTGATGAAGACGAACTTGTTAAGAACATTAGTGTATCCTACCCGTCAATAGGTGTCTATGACATAACGCTAGTCACTTGGCGTCAATATCCAACAGGTGTTATGGATACCTTGCATTTAAAAGATTATGTAAATATTGTTGAAAATATAGATCCACCTTCAATAAAGAGCATAACCGAAAATGAAACGGGTGTCATTCATCTTGTATATGACTTACCGTTAAAGTTAACCAGTGATATAGTGTCGAATTTGACGCTTACCGTTGATGGAACTAGCGCGGTAATTTCCAGTGCATCAATAAACGCTGAAGACAATCGAATTGTTGACATCACTCCAGCAGTTAATATCCTAAACAACCAAGGCGCCACACTATCATATGATGGAAGTGGCGGTCTGATGCGTATAAATGATATTATGGCACCTGCATTTACAGATCAAATCGTAAATCTATTTTTACCACCTAACTTTGCTGGCGATGAAGTATTTGGATTTGAAGACGGAGGAGCAGGTTGGTCTCCACCATGGGTATGGGACAGTAAAGGAACAACTTCCTTCCCAGACGATTTTGCAGCGTCGGGGACCTACAGCATGCGTATGGAGGTAGATTCTGATAAAAAAGTCCGTGCATATAGTAGAAAAAATCCCAATAAAGGGAAGTTGACTGGGAATTTTGATCTAGTGGCTGGAAAAAGTATAACTATTGAATACAAAGTTTGGATCGATCCATCTTTTACTTCACCAGGGCTTCAGGTTGAACTCTTCCGCGGTACTAAGTGGGAAGCTTCTGTAGGGTTTTACGCTGATGTATCAAGCTTACCAAGAAGCGAATGGGTAACCATTAGTTTCCAAGGAGTTAAGAGCTGGGCCGTTACGGACACAGAAGACTATTGGATGTCTATTCGATACAATAAAAAAGGAACTATTTATATAGATGATATAAAGGTATACGAACCCCAATAGGTAACTTCTTTTTAAAACATCACGAAAATGCGTATAAATAACAGAGGAATATCGATTGGTTACTCATCTCTATTTATGTGCTTTTTCACGTGTTTCTTAAGTGCGCAAAGTACCGTTAGGGTTGAGGCAACAACACAACGCTTTATAGGAACCGTCTCAGAATTAGATCGCTCAAAGTTTTTCGTTATTCACTCGGCACCTTTTGCGAGCAAGCCTATTCACCAATCTTTTTATGAGGAGTATAATGTTACGCCCTCTGGGAGAGGTTTTTATGGCCCAGGTATTGATGCCAAAAAGCAAAAAGGACAAGTTGGTGTTTATCCAAAGGCAAAAGTAAAAAAAGGCAAAAAAATTAAGGCATTAAGACGTTTTGTTGCAACAGAGCATCCACGAAACTTGTATAAGGAAGGTATTGATATAGAAGCTCTTTCATATTGGGCTGTGCAGTATTTTAAGAACATGGATGACGACAAACGTCCATTGTGGTATGAGCCTATGAACGAGCCTTTTGTCCACGCTAAAGACTTTTATGACGAAAAAGACTGGGATCCTGTTGCCGAAGTTCGTGTCAAAACTGAAATGTCTAAGATTTACCGTGCCATTGCAGCCAAAATTCATGCTGAGCCTAGCTTGAAAAACATGAAAGTAATGGGCTACGGAGCCGCTTGGCCATCTTTTGAGTTAAAAGATTTTAATAACTGGAAAACAAATATGGGTCTCTTCTTGGATATAGCAGGAGACGAAATGGATGCGATATCCTATCATTTGTACGATGGGGTAAATCAGGCTGGTCAAAACAACAAGCGCCAAGGAAGTAACAACGAAGCTATCATGGACATGATCGAAACATACAGCATGAACCGTTGGGGCTATGTGAAGCCACATGCCATAACAGAATACGGAGGTATTGTCAAAAATGAATTTACACTTGTCAGAAATATGCAGTCTATTCGTGCACAAAATGGAATGATTTTTGGCCTGATGGATAGAGAAGATCGCTTAGAAATCTCTATTCCATTCAATACGGATGAAGCCAAGTGGCATATTACCGAAAAAAATAAATATTTACCATATAAAGCCGTTTTATGGCGTCCAGAAAATATTGGTGTTCCAAAAAGCGAAATAACAGGTTGGGTGTATACAAATCGAATTCATTTCTACGATTTGTGGAAAGATGTAAAAGGAAAACGCGTATCCGTTTCTACATCAAACCCAGATATACAAGTACAGGCATTTACACAAGACAAAAACCTTTATGTAGCCTTAAATAATTTAGCTGAAGAACCACAAAAAATTGATTTCCAACTTGAGGGAGTTGAAGAAAGCTTACAAAGCATCTATGTAAAATCCTTAACGGTATTTGAAGATGATCTACCACGCTACTACGAAACGACAGTTCCATCAATTCCAAGTGAATTTTTTCTTGATAATGCCGAAACCATAGTATTGGCGTATACACTTAAAAAGCCAATTGATTTTTCTAGAAAAGTTATCGAAACACGCCATTATTCTAAAGAGTTCCTCATTCCAATTGAGGCGCATAAAAAGATGGCTTATGTTTTTGATAATGTCAACCCAAATAAGCTTGTCGCAGCGACTTTGCGTATGAGCATTGGGCGCACACATGATTTGTCAAAGCGACCATTAATTGAAATAAACGGTACTACTATTGCAATCCCTTTTAACTGGAAAGGATACGACCAAGCGAATCGGAAAAAGTTTTTTGGGGCTATTGATATTCCGGTACCAACTGAACTGATAAAAGAAAAGAACAATGTACACATTCGTTTTCCAGATAGCGGTGGTCATCTAAGTACTTTAATTCTGGATGTCAAAATTCTAAATGAATGAAGTGTAATTACGTAAAATTAACAATGGCCATACTCTGTTGCTTGCCTTTTTTAGTAAAAGCCCAGAGTGTAGTAAATTTCTCCGCTGCTGAGGGGTTTTCTAATGGCGCAACGCTAACTTCTCAAACAAATTGGAGTGCAAGTTCATGGATAGTGGACACGAACAATGTGGGTATGGTTACTACCTCAACTGATTGGAAGCGTGCCGCATGGCAAAAAGCATTTCCACTTACAGAACCAGGGGATATGATTAAGGTTCGTGTCGAATTAAATTTTTCCGGAATTATTAATGAAGTAAACAAGCCACTCTTTAAAGTTGGCTTTAGTGCATCTGGTGATGTAGAATTTACGAACCCAGAGGCAAATACTGTTTTTTTATCTGTCATAAATGACGCTGATTACTCATCTCCTATACTCCACCTAAGACACAATAATAATTCAAACGCACTAACGCCTGATGCTTATTTGGAGCTTGCTACCAGCCAAGGAGCGACAGCGTCTGACGATTTAGCCGTTGAAATAACACTCACTCTTGGCCAAGACGCTTCTTCTTCAACGGTTGAAGCTAAACTAATAAATGTAACAGACGCTACGGAAACGGAATTAGGGATGCATACTGGAGTAAAAGCTGCAGTATTTAGTGCTGCCCAATCTGGCTTGTACCCATTTTTTAGTTCACAACTTCTGAGTGAAGGTATCTCATCGGTTGACAGTAATTCAAGCTATGCCGTAAACGTATCAAAATTAACGGTAGAAGCATACTCAAAAGTTGTTGTAAAACCTGCTGTCAAACGTTATCTTGGCGATACTTCTGCACTCGATAGAGGAAAATATTTTAATCTTCATTCTACAGGTGGTAATGATGTTGAATACAATTTTTTTACAGACTACAATGCTACTCAACACGGACGAGGCTTTTGGGGACCTGCAGCTTATGCGGTTCAGCAAGAAAGTCAGGTAGGTGTTTACCCAACTTCAAAATCTGGATCAAGTGATATTAGAGAGGTAAGTCGTTATATTGGAACTGAACATCCTTATAATATTTATCAAGAGGGAATAAATGTAGAAGCCCTTTCAGATTGGGTGGTTGAGTATTATAAGAATTTTGTAGGAGTTAACTTGAGACCTGAATTTTACGAACCCATGAATGAGCCTTTTGTTCATGCCCGAGACTTTTACAATGAGCCAGATTGGGATCCAGACGCTGAAGCTAGAGTAAAACTAGAAATGGCACAAGTATTGAGTGAAATTGGCAATAAAATTCATGCTACTCAAGAACTGGCCAATATGAAAGTGATTGGCTACGCCGCGGCTTACCCATCGTTTGAAAAAAATGATTTTTCAGTTTGGCATCAAAATATGAAAATGTTTATGGATGTAGCTGGGGCAAATATGGATGCTTTATCCATTCACCTTTATGATGGAGTCAATCAAATAGGTCAAGACACCAGACGCTCTGGAAGTAATATAGAAGCTATTCTGGATTTGATTGAAAGTTATAGTTTCCAAAAGTGGGGTAGCATTAAGCCTCATGTAATTTCTGAATATGGAGGTATTGTTGGAGGCTCCTATTCCGACATAAGTAATGTTCAATCGATTCGGTCCCAAAACGCTATTCTTTTTGGCTTATTTGAGCGTCAGGACATTACCGAGCTGACTGTACCTTTCACAACTGGAAAATCATCATGGCATATTACAGAAACTAATAATTACTTACCCTACAAAGCTGTTCTTTTTAAGCCAGTTCCTTTAGGAGTACCTTTAGATCAGGTTACGAGCTGGGAATATACAGATCGTATTTATTTCTATAAATTATGGAAAAATGTTTCTGGCAACAGAGTTGAACAAAGATCAAATAATCCCGACATTCAGATTCAAGCATTTAGAGATGGAGAGAAGTTATATGTTGCCTTAAATAATTTAGATGATTTTAACAGAAGTGTTTCATTGGATGTACAAGCCGTCCCAAATGTAATTTTAAACGATGTGAGAATTAAATCGCTGATTATCAATCAAAATGAGAAGGCTCAATATACAGAACAAACAACATCAGATATTCTAACCAGTTACAATTTAGCTGTTAATGAGACAGTAGTATTGGAATACACATATGATTCTGCATTTAACTACGATACTTCTCTTATTTCGAATAGATATTATAGTAATGAATCAACCGTACAGCCCATTGTTGCCAATTCATCCATGACATACACATTTTCTGATGTGCCTACATCTTACATTGGTTATGCTACCTTACGTATGAGCATTGGTCGTAAACATGAAAAATCAAAATCACCCATTATATTAGTTAATGGACAAAACATTAATGTTCCTTCAAATTGGAAAGGATACAATCAGATAAATAGAGATAATTTTTTTGGAATGATCGAGATAGATGTTCCTGCAGAAAGTATACAATCTTTTAATTCTGTTACTCTTGAATTTCCAGATTCAGGTGGACATTTGAGTTCGTTAGTTTTAATAACCCAGAGTTACGACCAAAATGTGTTGGATACTGAAGCTCCAGTTATTACTTTAATAGGTGAATCTACTATTTCTATTAATCAGGATGAGACATATACAGAACTTGGTGCCACAGCTACAGATAATCTAGACGGAGATTTAACAGCCTCTATTATTATTGAGAGTGAAGTAGACTCAAGCTCACCAGGAACATACACGGTTACTTATAATGTAAGTGATGCAGCTGGAAATGCTGCAACAGAAGTTATAAGAACTGTAAATGTTAATGACTCGAAACTATCATTAAATACAACAACTAAATCTACAATTACAATTTATCCAAATCCAGCTAGAAAGAATATTCATATTGACAAAAAATATACAGGCAAAGAACTTAGTTTTTTTACACTCAATGGAAAAGAGGTATATAGAACTGTTTATAACGGAAATTATATAGCAGTTGGACACATGGCTAGGGGACTTTATTTGGTGCGATTAGACAATATTTATGCAAAGCTGGTTATTGAGTAAAAATATCAAGATGTGGGAGTTAAGACTTCTTGTGACGATTTTATTTTTTGGTCTTAATGCCCCATACATTGGATTTGCTCAAGGCAAAACCCCTTTTTTTAAAAATAAAGATGTTATTTGCTTTTTGGGTGATAGCATAACACACGGAGGTCAGTACCATGAGTTTTTACAATTATTTTACGCAACAAGATATCCTGAACTAAAGCTCTCTTTTCACAATTGCGGTGTTTCTGGCGATAATTCAACTGGCATGATTGAGCGCTTCGAAGAAGATGTGATTAAACACAATCCCACACACGTATTTGTTATGACGGGTATGAATGACGTAAACCGTGCGTTGTATTTCGAAGGGACGGTAAGTGATAGCATTTTAACACAAAGAGCCAATGCCCTAGCTACATACAAACAGAACACTACCCTGCTCGCTGAGAAAATTTTTGAAAATAATGCAAAGCCTATTTTTTTAACTCCTTCAATTTATGACCAATATTCTAAAATTGAAAAGGAAAACAATCTAGGTTGTAATGATGCACTTATTGAGTGTTCCAATCACCTAAAAAAATTAGGGGTCAAATACGGTGCGCTCGTTATTGACTTAAACACCCATATGAGAAAGCTAATGGAGCATGAATTAAAAAAAGATTCTTTGTTTACCATTATTGGAAAAGACAGAGTTCATCCTAGTACAACAGGGCATTTTATCATGTTCGATAAAATAATATCAACACTTGAGTCCGAATCATTAATATCTAAAATAGGAATTGATTTAAACAATCCCCAGTGTTCTGTTAGTTCAGAAAACGTAACACTTCATAATATATATTTTTCAGATACCTTAATTTCGTTTCAGGCAAATGAAAATAGCTTGCCTTATCCTGTAGACGATTCCCTTAATAAAGCTTTGTCATTAACTTCATTTAGAGATATTTATAAAAGACAATTATTACAAGTTGATGGGTTAAAAGATGGAATGTATAGCTTGTTTATTACGAATGCATTAATAGGTCGTTTTTCATCACAGGAGTTAAGCACTGGCATAAATTTAGCAAAAAAAACAAATACACCACAGTACAAACAAGCACAAGAAATAAAGTGGTTATGTTCAGCCTATCGCCAAACACAATATCGACTTCGTGCAGTCGCCTTTATACGGCACAGTTATCTTAATGATTACACAGGTCCTGAGGATATAAGTCCAAAGCAACAACATTTAGCAAAAAAACTTGAAAGCATTGCGGACAAGCCCTATTATAATTACATCAAAAGAAGCATTAACGATTATTTTGAAACACTGCCCAAAGTAGATTCTCTTTTAAAAAGGAAGCGCGAGCTTTCTGAACAAATTCATTTGTTTAATAATCCCAAAAAGCAAGAGTGGATACTTATTAAAAAATGAAAATTGACGATATGTTTAATAATTAAGAACATTTGTGTGTATAACCTTATTATTAATATCATTTATTGTATAAATATTAAAAACTTATAATTATGAAAATTTTTTACTTAACCATTTTAACTTTTTTCCTAAGTATTTCAGTATATGGGCAAACTGTTGTTGATTTTACTGCTGAAGAAGGCTATGAACAAGGTGCTTTGGACAATAATGCTGATTGGGGTGGTGCCAATTGGATTGCTAGTCCTAATAATTCTAGAATAGAATGTGCTGGTGGCTACTCATGGGCAAGATGGGGCGTCCCTTTTACGGTTGATGGATCTGAAATTACTTTCGAGATTCATTTTAGATTCAATATTGATTTACCACCCGGAAAGTTAATCCTAAGAACAGGATTTAACAATGGTGGCTCAAGTTCAGGTACAATTGCCAACATACAATTATCAACTTTAAATGATGGGTCTCTTTCTGTAAGAAAACAAAATAATGTTCCTGTTGATGAAGGTTATGCTGGGCTAACTGATTTTCAACAAGATGATTTAGTTTTAAAAGTTACTATAACCTTGGGAAGTGATGCAGAAAGCTCTACTTTATCCGCAAATATTACCAATACTACAGATGATTTACAATCTAATATTGCTTTTATTAATGGAATTCCAATAGAAGTATTCACTGCTGCTACATCAGGTGGTATTTCTGGTTTTATTCATGCGCAAGATGCGATCGGGGGTACTAGAAATATTCTTGTTGACAAAGTAATTATGACTCAGGGGAATACTTTAGGCTCAAGAAAAGTCTTTATTCCAGAGTTTACTTTATTGAGCAACCCAATTGGTGATACAGTTGAAATTTCTGGAATTGAAATTGGCAATGTGATTAATATATATACTGTTACTGGTGCAAAAGCGAGTACCCACGTATTTAATGGAAGTTCTTTAAATCTAAGCCATCTAGATACTGGTGTCTATTTTATGGAAACACCAGGCTTCGCTACCAAAAAAATTATTAAAAATTAGATATTTAATATCACGATAAATAAAAACTTAAAAAGGAAATAAAATTATAACGGTATAACGGTTATTTCCTAAGTAATATCACAGATATATATTTTTACTAGAAAAAAAGCAGCTGTTACCTCACATCAGAAGATGCAGCACATAATTTTAATTTATAATGCGAAAATAATTTATAGTTAATTACCGGTTATAGCCAACTAACGGTTTGCAAATAGTTCAATAATTAATCAAAACGCAAACGATTGGTGTTTTCATAAGCATCTCCTACTATCGTAAGGAAACGATCCATCATTTCATCCCTCTTTTGTGGTATTTTTTCTGCCAAATTATTTTCTTGTGAGGGATCATCAGCAAGATTATAGAGCTGAAATTCACTTCCATTACCAGTTTCAATCCCTTTGGTCATAAACATTTTGGGTCCCGGGTAAGGAGGGATTAATACCCAATCTGCGTTGCGATAAGCCGTTCTAGATGTTGCCTCTAAAATTATATCATTTCTACCAACCTCGGTTTTTCCAAGTAATAAACCCATATGGTTTTCGCTATCAGATTCAGGCAGGTAATAATTAAACATAGCCGCTAAAGAGCCTAGCCAATCAAGTTGAGATATAATTGCATCCGAAACACCAGGATTTATAGTTCCCTTCCAGTAAGTGACAAAGGGGACACGAGTCCCAGCCTCATACAAACTGTATTTACCACCTCGCAAGCCCCCCGAAGGGGTATGTTTTCCTAATTTTTCAATAGCATCATCTACATAACCATCATCCAAAACTGGTCCATTATCACTTGATAAAAATATAAGCGTATTTTCAAGTAAATCTTTTTGCTCAAGCGTTTTAATCAATTCTCCAATGCACCAATCAGCTTCAGCAATAACATCACCCCTTGGACCCATTCCTGTTGCACCAATAAAGCGCGGGTGTGGTGTTCGTGGCACGTGCGGTTGTTGAAACCCGTAGTACAAAAAGAAGGGTTTATCTTTTTTCGTTGTTATGTAAGTTTTAACTTCTTTAAGAAAATCATCTGCCATATTTTCGTCTATCCACCTTGCGCTTTGCCCACCTTTCATATGTCCAATTCGCGGCACACCGTTTACAAGAGTTCTATTGTGCTGGGCATCGGCTTTCATTTTTACTAAATGCGGTGCGTTTTCCCCCGTTGGCTCTCCAGCAAAGTTTTTTTGGTAATCAATTTCTATTGGGTCGTTTACGTCTAAATTATAAACGTCACCATTTTTAATGTAGACTGTTGGTACCCTATCTTGGGTCGCAGCCATGATAAAACTGTAGTCAAATCCAACTTCATTGGGTCCAGGAGCGATATGTGTATTCCAATTTACATTACCCATACCAAGGCCTAAGTGCCACTTACCTATTACTGCCGTTTCGTATCCGTATTTCCGCAGCATTTTTGGCAAGGTCACTTGAGTAGTGTCTATAAGCAGCGGAGCCGTTCCCGGAAGAATCTTTGCATTTCTATTGCGCCAAGGGTATTGACCTGTTAGCAAGGCGTATCTACTCGGCGTACATGTTGCGGAAGTAGCATATCCGTTTGTGAATTTACGTCCGTTATTTGCCAAAAAATCCATGTTTGGGGTGGCCAATTCGGTTGCTCCATAGGCACTTACATCTCCATAGCCTAAATCATCGAGATAAATGAAAATGATATTGGGTTTATCCAATGCAACTTTAATATCTTTTGTTTTAGTACTACAAGAGGCAAGAATTGTTGATAAAACGAAAATTAAGACTACTTTTTTCATTGTTGTGATTTAGATTTAGTTGTGATTTTTATGTCCGTAGATAGCAATAAAAGTAAAACACAGGACAGGTAATAAAAATGAAAGATTGATTTCAGAAATACCGATAATACTGACATCATTAACAGCATAACCACCAATATCAATAATCATCCCTTGAAGTTTTGGCATCAATGCGCCTCCAACAATTGCCATGACCAACCCAGCGGAGCCAATCTTACTTTCGTCTTCGGATAGTTTTCCGAGTGCAATTCC
>Ga0213862_10000381_pt1 | contig 19382 bp, 24 predicted proteins | sample PICome_7_FD_160092 | JGI IMG/M metagenome (GOLD analysis project Ga0213862, IMG submission 160092) | Coastal seawater microbial communities near Pivers Island, North Carolina, United States - PICO266 | ecosystem: Environmental > Aquatic > Marine > Coastal | place: USA: North Carolina... | reverse complement strand
ATAACTCAGCCCATTCAAAACCAAGGCTAAAGCCCCCAATGCCAGAACATAGGTCAACGTGTTTCATCATTGATCTAACTTCTCATCTAAGGAATCACACAATGAGATGATGCTTTGGGCTCTCTGAGCCATCGTTAATCTTCTTGGTGTTCTGTGGGCGTCTTTTAATAAGATATCCGCTGTTCTGCGAATAGCTTTAACGTAGACTTTTAGGTCTTCTTTATCATCCATGCTGCTCTCCTTTTGAAATCGATGTTTTTAGTTGTTAGAATGGGGCAACAGTCATATCGTCGGTATCGATGAGCCGACCTGTTTCTCTGTTGTATTTCAGTGTTCCGGCGAAGCCGACCTCACCAGTAAATCTGTTCTTAAGCATCACGATGTTTCGAGTGTCTGAAGTTGGATCTTCAGCATCGATCTCAAGGCCAATGCATTGATCTGCTAGCTGTGCGAGGGCGTGACTACCTCGTAGCTGCGATAGGTGAACTTTAGCTCCACCCTCATGTCCAGCCTCTGATTGAGGTCGTTTGAGGTGGCTAACCAGGATCATGCCTATGTCCACCTCTTGGACTAAGGTTCTAAGCCTCGTCATGACTTCATCAATCAACCGACGCTCATCACTGACATTACCAGTCAAGGCACTCACTAAGATTGAGACATGGTCTAGGCATATCCATTTACATTCGAGTACCTGGGCCATGTATCTGATGCGGTTTAAGATTGTCTCAAAGTCATTGCTGCCCCAGTGATCATAGAGATAGATCTGATGGTCTTGGGTAAAGAGATCATCGAAGCCACCTTTGATTTCATCTTCAGTGGCAGCCTCGTAGTCGACAGTAATGTTCTTATTGAGGTGAAGGCCAACGAGGCCCTGTAGTGTCCTCTTAGTTGTCTCTTCCAGCATGATCATACCGCACTTCTGGTTCTGGCGGTGAAGGTGGTAGAAGATCTCTCGAACTAAGGTTGATTTACCGACCCCAGATCCGGCTGCGATTGTCACGAGGCTACTCGTTCTTAAGCCCTTCGAAATCTCGTTGAGCCTAGCAAATGGGTAGCAAACGTCCGAAGCCGCGTCGGTCTGTGCAATCTCGGATCTGAGATCTAGTGCGGCTATTACACCATCTGGCCTATAAGGCTTTGCATTAAAGATGGCTTTGACTAATTCATGTTCTTCCCCTCGGACCAACAGTTCGTTGGCATCATGATTGTGTGGGAGAGTCACAATTGATGTTTTACCGAGGGGGAGAACTTCTGCACATTCCTGTGCAGCTGCTTGACCAGGCTCATCCTGATCAAAGCATAAGACGATCTCTTCAAAACCGAGGAGGTAATCCCAGTTTCTCTTGATCGACTTTTTCGCGGAGGGAGCACCATTAGGTAATGAGACACAAGCCCATGAGGGAGATTTTATGACTTGTGCCACGCTCATGGCGTCTATTTCACCTTCGCAAATGATTATCTTTTTACCTGTTCGCCATCTGTGGCTGCCAAATAGCGTCATGCCTTTGCCATTACCGAGGATGGAGAAGTTCTTGTCTTTGTCTCTGATCTTTTGAGCGACAACCTGACCCTTGTCATTGCGATAGTTTGCAATCTGCACAGCCTTGCCTTTGTATTGCCCAACGCGATAGTCGAACTTCTTACAGGTTTGATAGGAGATCTTACGGCTATCTAAGTTAGTCCAGGAGCCTTCAATAAGATCGATAGTTGGATCTTCGAACACATCGAAGCTACCAGCCTCTTCTTGACCTTGGACATGAGCCTGGCAGCTGAAGCAGTAAGTATGTCCATCTGTGTACAGACTGTTGGCGTCGCTGCTGCCGCATTTTTCACATGGCGTATGCGTTACGAACTCACTGTCGCTTTCTAATTCTTGTAACATATGCTCTCCCATTTGATAATAAAAAAGGGCCACCCATGAAGGTGACCCAGTAGTAGGCTGCTCTCTTGCCTTTCCTTATTTTGGTGTATTCCTTGCCTCTTCCAACCAGTTCTCCGGAATCCACTTATGTGAGTATATGAACCCGTGTTTTTCACAATACATCGCATAAGAAGTCGGGGAACCCTTATAGAGTTTCGCGTTCTGGTTGGAAAAGACAAACCTTATATCTATGTCAGGGTGTTGGTCTTTGATTAACAGGTGCTTATGCCTGTCTTGGGTTGTCCATAGACCTTTAGTCTCGACATAGAAGTTACCTAGCTTGAAATCAGGAGTGTATTTCGCTGATCTTGCCGGGACGACATAATTGATCTTGTCGGTTTCATAGAGGACACTAAGGCCAGCTATCTTAATTTGCTCAGCTATCTTGTCCTCTAATCCGCTCCTAAAACCTCGCTGCGTCTTCGATCTCATCCATGCCCTCATCGAGGTCACCTATGAACTCTCCATCTACGGCATCAAAGCCATCGTCAGCGCTTTGAACAATAGAAGATATTTGGACTTTGTTAATCAGTAGACTAGCCCCAGCGTTACCACTGTTTTTGTAGACATTGATGTACCCACCTATTCTCAGAACTGAACCAGCCCAGATAGCTGGGACCTTACTCATTAAGATAGGGTTTCCATCCTTATCGTAGAACTTTGGATCGTAGGCACTTCGACATTTAAAGAAGAGCTTTCCTTCATCATCAACAATGTCGGCACCAGCTCCTGTTTGCCAGGGCAGCTGGATCTTCTTATTGCCATCCATGCCGGCTTCTTTGATTGCCTCAAAGACTCTGGTTTTTAAAGCTTCGGCAGCTTTCTTGTCCTGGTTGATTTGGACTTTGTATTCACCGTCCTCTTTGAACTCAGTGTCCTTTCGGTTAAGGTAAACGTATCTGACATATCCTAAGTCAGTTTGAAATTTAGGTTTAGTGTTAGCCATCTTGGCTGTCTCCTTTGGTTTCCATTTGGAGCAATACAGAATTGTATATACTTTATAGGTGACCATGGAGTTTTTAACTGAAACAGTAGTCGCTTTCTAAGACCTCATAGATGTCTAAATCACCCTTTGGAGGTACTTCTAAAAGCCTTGCATCAGTAGGGTCATTTAACTGCTGCCTGACACCCTCTAAGAAGCTCTCTAAGGGGCACTCACCGGTGTATTGGCTGACGAATGCCTCTCTGACTATCTGGAACAAATCAATGGTGTTACAGGCCGTTGTAGCGAAGCTATCATGGATCACCATAAAGTCTCTAAGACCATGCTCATACGACAGTAATATTGTATTAACCATGTGAGCTGCATCACAACTATGAATCCAGTTAGCAGCTATAGACGACTTCGCTTTTCGACTGTCAGTTTTAGTTGGTTCTGGTCCTTTGACGGTAACCTGAGATCGCTTGTTAATCTTGGCTTCTCGATCATACAAATAGATGCGTACCTTCGTCTTAGTCCACTTTGTATAGTTCTGGACGGCTGGAAAGCCAGATGGGGATCTCCAACGACAACTCTTGTTTTCAAGAGCGAGTGTGTGAGCAGCTGCCTGGAGGAACTTCATACCGTCCCGAACTGAACTTAAGATCTTACCTATCTCCTCGTAATTGATATTAGCCAACCAGTTACAGTGTTTCTTTTGACTAACGCTGTCGCCGAAAGGATGGTCTTTGATAAGGCCATACATCTTATCCTTCTGGAGTTTATCCATAAGGTCCTCTTGTAGTTGGTTCGACATACCAATTGGTGTGGATGAGTATGAATAAACCATTGTGTTTCTTTTGGTTACACTTCGGCTTATCTTGTAGTCTAACCACCTCTTCTTAAACTCAGACTTCTCGGTCTTTATTCTGGAGGTAACGGCATCAGCTACAATCTTATAGATATCCTGGACTTCATTTGACTTGGTAAGGTTTACCATCGCTCCATCCTTTTTAGATCTAAGGATAGCTGCATAGTGTTGTGTGCCAGAGTTCGTACCATCGAGACTAGGTGCTATGTGACAGACATAGCTATCACCCTCGTCAAGGTAACCACAGTAAGCTTCACAAGCTGCGATAAACTGAAAAGGCTTGTCGGCTTTCTTCCAGATCTCAAAGCTCTCTTTCGGGTATCGACCAACCTTCTCTATCATCGCTTGGTTGTCTTCAACCCACCTTACTCTCTCTTGGAGAGGTTGCTTTGATATCTTATTGAAATCACCTACGTTTGCTAAATGGATCATAAGCCAAGCTGCTCCATACTCTCCCAGGGGTTTACCATCAGCAAACTGAAACTGAGCTTTTACACAGTCGTCTCGATGATAGTTAAAGATTGAAACTGGGTACAACCGGCCTCTGAAATCAAAGTTCCAAGGTAAGTAGAATCTATCGTAACCTAGCATCTCTTTAGAGGTCGCTAGGGTCTGTTGCATAATGCATTGGCTTGCTTTGACATCGAGGACGTTCTGTCTCCAATCTCGACCATCCTGACGCTTAGCTGCCTTTTGATTGTCGGTAAGACTAGCCCAGACTTCATCACTCAACTTCTCTGGCTTGGGCAACTCTTCAGAACTGGGGAACGAGCCAAACTTCTTAGATCCCTCCCAACACCAGACCACTGTTTCTAAGACTGTCTTGTTAATCTGAAGAGGTGTAGCCTGGAGTATATTAAGAGCTTTGATATACTTAGGTACTTCTCCAGATGCACATTGATCAAAGTCGTGCTTAATTGCTTTCATTTGAGCTTTAGATGCTTGCCTGACTAATGGAACCGTCTGATTGAGTGCCGGATCTAAGTAACAACCAGTGGACGTCGATACCCATGGTCTAGGAGGGCATACCATAGTTGAGAACATTGGCTCTGTAAAAGAGGCATCAAAGTTCCCATCCTTTACTAACTCGTAAGCAACATCAGTTAATACGACAAACCTCTTAGTATCTTTAAAGCTACCTGTCTCAAAGATCTCAAAGAGATCAGAATGCGACAACACTGCATTAAGCAATACTGATGCACATTTGACCTTCTTCTTCCTTGTCCATTTGTCCCTCTGGTAGCCAAACTTGGAGGCAGCTCTTAGGGCATTCCTCCTTCGGTATTCAAAACTAGAGTGACCAGAGGTAGCCTGGTTCGTCACAAGTTTACCTATGTGCCTATCGAACTCTCTTAAGCCAGCCGACCAAACCTCAAGCTCTACCCTAGTCCCAATTGCAACCAAGGTCTGAGTAAAGGTATTCTTAATACTCGCATGATTAAAACATTGGTTTAAACTTATGTAAGCTAAGATATCCGCATCTAGCAAAACTAAGTCATCAAACCATTCACTTTTGAAACTAGTGCATCTTTTGCCTAGTCTATGCTCTTCTTCTTTAATAGCTCTAGTTATCTCTGTAGAGACTCTCTCGATAGCATTAGTCACTAAGGAGTGTTCTACGTTTCTGTTTGAAGGATGCTGCTGATCGTTACGTCTGTGGTACCTCTCACGGCCCTCATTCAGCATACTCTGCTCTCTGTCGACCTGAGTTCTCTCAAGTTCTCTATAGTTATTCGTTGCTATACCCATTTCTGCTCCCGTTTAATCATTAGTATACTTTATAGGTCGCCATGGAGTTGACCTATGAATAAACAGACGATTTGAGACAGTCTGAGCGTCTTAACGATTATAGAAATAAAAAACCTCACTGGCCTTATTTTAGACCAGAGAGGTTACTGTGGGAAGTATCCATAGTTGACACTTCCGGTGTCAGTCGTTGACGCTAAATCAACCTATGTGTCGTTTATCTTCAATATACTTTTCAAAGTCCAGAAGCTTCTGGAATGCTAGTGATGTTTGGTGGAAACTATCATCGAAAAGTGTGCTTTCTCGTTTCACACGTTTAAAAAACTCAAGCATACACTGCTCTGTGGCTTCATAGTGAATACAAGGACAGTCTTCTGTCGGCTGATATTCTGTCGCCCAGCCAGCTTCAATTGCTTGCGCTAATATACGTTTTACTGTGTTTCGAGAAATTCCGTACTTATCAATGATTGACGATACAGTCGTCAGTCGTTGACAGTCTCCGTGATGAATGTGGGAGTTCATCAGCTCCATCCATATAGTGAAGGCGTTAAAAGATTGTCGAAAGAAGCGCACACTCGGCTCGGTTTCTCGTTCTGCCCGAATTGCAAAGCGCTTCAGTTCCCATTGGATCATTTCTGTGACGTAATCATGCACAATCTTATCACCAAAGAAGAATGCTAAGCCTTTCTGAGTAAACTTTCTCCAACGGTCTTCTTCCAAAGCCATTGTTGGATTTAAAACGTTAAACCAACGAGCGTCCTTGTGACGTTTAAAACGGACATTCTTATCTGTATTTATATTATCTTTCATTATGTTATGCTCCCTAAAACTGAAAGCCGCAAAGCTAAGTCTTTTATTGCTGCTAACTGGATTCATACTTCCTCAGTTTAATTATATAGTAACAGTTAGCAACTGATAAATTATCAGGAGGCCAACTGTCGTGATTATGATTGAGAGTAAGGCTAGGATATCCCCGACCAAACTCTGTTCTAATTTATTGATGAACCGCCTCATGCCGCTACCTCTAGAGAAGCCATCTGCTCCATGATATCTAAAGAGGTACTTGTGTCAGCGTGGACGTACTTAAGAGTAGTCTCAAGCTTACGGTGTCCTAAGATCTTAGCTACGAGTGCCGTTGGAACTCTAAGGTTATTAACAAGGTTAGATGCACAAGTGTGGCGGAATGAATGGAAGACAAACTCGTCATCAGCCTCAAAAGCACCGGTTCTCACCATCTCCTTTCTAAGAGCCTTCCAGGTGCGTTTCCAGGTACTGTCTTGGAACCCATTGTAGTATCCTCTATCACCGCTAAACAAGCGTCCTAGAGCCTCTCGTGCGATGATATTGAGGGGTACAGTTCTAGCGTCACCATTCTTGGTTTTAGCTAGGGTAACCGCGTCAGAACCAGCGTCCCAGCAGTTACCATAGTAGCCGACTGCTAAACTTCCAGAAGGGCAGCGGCCAGTGATACTAGCGATCTCGCCTCTTCTCATGCCAGTGTGAAGGCTAAGGAGGCAATAGTCTCTCATCCACGGCCTCTTCTCTTCAAGGTAGCTGATGATAGCCATAACCTCACGGTCACTATAAACCTTCTGCCTACTCTCAGGCTCTCTGTGCTTCTCAAATTCCATTGGAAAGCGAATCAGCCGCATCTTGTAGGCTTTTGTGAAGATCTTAGATACCGACGATAGATATCGGTTCACTGTTGCTGGACCCTTGCCCTTCGCTAGAAGATCATCCGAGAAGTAGACGATATCGAAGGGCTGAAAATCATCCAGTAGCTTCTCACCGTTAGATCTGAAGTCACCAAAAGCTTTCAAGTGCTGAAGGATCTGTGGGTAGTTTTTGGTCGATTCATCCCAGTAACGACTGGCGTTTTGACCGATGAATGCGTTGTATGTAGTCATGATACTCTCCCAAGTTGACTGTTACTTTTACTTGAGAGAGACGTCTAAGGCTGGATGCTTATCGGAAGTTCTCTAAACCCCGGCTTTCCTCTATTGAACCCCTGATTGTGGATCAGGAGGTCCCCCGTTCGAGCCGGGGAGGTGGTACCATGACCTTCAGATAAGAGCCTTGTCGGCCTCTCTACCCTTTGTACATAGGTCCTTGGACTTCAGATTACAAGAGAGGAGGTTGAAAAAACACCGGTGGTTTAACACCGATGTCTCTACGTTGATTGTCCAAAGGGATTAAAAGTAAAGCATTTGCCTTTAACATAGTGGCCTGTTGCTATTAATCCTTGTGCAATTGTGTTCATCTCATACTCACATCGTTCTCTCGTTTCAAAGAGATGGTCCTTCCTAATCATCACATCACAAGTAGATGTGTCTGTAACGACAGAACAGTAGAGGATTACAGCTAAGAACATTAACCGATAGATCTCATGCGTTTCACTAAGCGATCTGCTCTGTTTTTAACCTGAGAATACCACTTAGAATCGCACATCTCTAAGGCTGCCTTCTGGTAGTCACCAGCATCCACAGCCTTTTTCATGTTCTTAAACTTACGCAATCGTGGGAGGCCTAAGTTAAACATCATGTTGGCGACAACGTGCTGAGCTTCTTCGGGTAAATCATAGAAGTTCGAATACAGCCTCTCACAATCTAGTAAGACTGATCTCATGTCATCTTGGAATAGCTCCGCTACTCTCTCTTTAGAGACTGGTGTTCCAACGGGTTGGTCGAACTCTGGGTCTTTACCTTCGATACAAAGGTGTCCGATGCCACACGTTTTTAAACCGAGATGGTCTAAGTAAACTGTGTGCATGACACCCTCGTCCCTGGAGATCTCTTGATGTAACTTTGCTTCATCCATTTACTTATTCACTTTCTTTACTTTCTCTAGCGTTCTTAATGATCCTAACCCCAGCATACCCATCAGTACTGGTAGCATAGTGCTAGTATCAGCTTGAGGCACGATGATACCGAAGGGTGCAGCGAGGGGTGATATGAGGAAGTTAACGAGGAAGCCTATGACGCATACCCAAGCTGTAGCTGGACGCCAGGACGACTGAAACCAGTTGCCCTTAGCGTCTGCTTTGTTAACCTCAATCTGAGCCATAGCGAGATCTTGAGCGTGTCTTTCGCCCATCGTCGCTATCTCATGAGCAAGGCGGTTTCTCTCGTCAGCGTCAGGTATAACCTTATCGAGTAAACCTGAGACTGGACCGATGAGTGCGTTGAGCATTACTTCTTCAACTTCTTCTTAGGTGGTCGTTTCTTTGTTCCATAGCCCATTATCTTTCCTTTCTTAGTTTACAGATACATTTATCAATACAAGCGCAGCCGTCTTGGCAGATGCACTTGTCTCCACATTTACAAGTCGTCATTGTTTACCTCACTCAATTGCTTAAAGGGTTGTTCAGAGCGTATGTAATCCGGGCATCTAAGTCTGCTTCTAGGGTGTCCAGAGACTCATTAAGCTTTGTAATTCGGTTATCCATACGCCCCTCAAAAGCTGTTATGATGCCCCTCACAGTTTGAACATTTGATCTGTTCCTGGTGTCCTGTTGATCTAAGATGTTTGTCTGTTTAGCTAACTGAGTATCGACCCGGTCTGATACCCTCGTAAGATCCTGTTTAAGCTCCAGTTTGAGGTCGTAGACGGATGTCTGAAGTATTCCTAGCTGCTCCTTCATGGAGTTTACTTGCTCCCTCACGACCCCTTGTAGGGCTTCTGAGGTGCCATCTAGCTCAACGATTTGTTTCTCTAAGTAAGTCAGGTCTGGGGCCACGTAAGCGCTTGTGACCTCCCTTAGATCAAGGAACTCCTGGTACAAGGTGAATACCGACCAACCTCCTCCAGCAAGCGTTGTGAGAGCTGTGAAGGCAATTGCTAAACGACCGGCACCTTTGAACTTAACTCCGGCGATCTCTGCTTCCATATCTTTAGCTCCTAATTCTCGAAGACCATGTTTTCTTTTAGTTTACTTAGCTCGCGCCTTAGCTTCTCTAGTTCCAATTGTTTAATCTGGAGGGAATATTCCATGAGGCGGTGGCAATCGATCCGAGCCTTTGGTCTAGCTCCCAGGGGGAAGGTGATACGACTATAGACAGCTATATCACCAACGCGACCTCTTGTTTCATTTGACCCTTGGATGATCGAGGTCAAACCTATCTCCATTGTAGTGGCTGAGGATATTGCATTGGAGCAGCGTAAATCCCCATCATCAAACTTATCTGATGCGTAATTGCTACCAGCGTTGGGAAGAGCAAGAGATACTGAGTTGTTTACACTGTCGCTGAAGGCATAAGTGTACATACATCCTGATAGGAGGGATGCTAGTAGAAGTATTACAATTGCTCTCATTTGGTTATCTCTTTACTTTTGAACAGATCCTCGAACTTATTAGTGAAACTTTATTAGTGCCTTTGAATAGCTTGCTCTCGCTACATATATAGACAACGCGGTCAGCATCTTGGGATCTGATGTAAATCTCGATGACCTTAGATTTGTTTAGATCAATCTTTACTGTGCGGTGCTGTGACGCAAACTTGATTTGGTTCCAGTCCTCGTCAAAGACAGACAGCCCATACCACTCGACATCTTCCCTGGAGTTCCAGATCTTAACGACGGCAACGTGGACCTTTTCAATGTGACTTAAAACGAGGGTTGGGTAAGCTGGGGTCATCTCGTGACCATGAACAGGAAGACCAAGAAGACATAAGAAAGCTAAAGCTTTAAGTCGCAATACAAGTCACCGTCCACACTGATGTATAGTTGCCAGCTGGAAGAGCTTTTGAGTAGTTAAAAGCACTGTTTAAAACAAAGTTGGTGCTACCAGCTAAGGTAAGGCCAAACTCAGTATTGTTGTTATATACGACCTTGGCTCCCTCGTAGCTACTCATTCCTGATTGTGAGACTGCCCCAACAACGACAGACGAGGTCCAAGTGCCAGCCTCGCTGAGGGGTGGTGCGCTTGACCAGGATACAGGGGCTGTGAAACGGACTTTGTATGCTGCTGCCTGTAAGACATCGACACGGACGTTTCCTTTCACTCCTCCACTGCTAGGGGTTGTGTCGAGTCTTGTGCTTAAGGAGTTTCCATAGGTACCGTTTACTTCGGTCCATATGCTACATTTACTTTGGACTATACCGGTCATTGTGGATGTCTCAGCGTAGCTAAGCTTTGCAGATAGCATTAGAAGGCAGAATAATAATGCAAGTTTCTTCATATAATTAATTCCTTAGTTTTCAAATTGGGATTTAAACATTGTGTTAAAAGATGAGGAGGATGTCATCTCTCGGAAGGCTCTAAAGTTATCTTTGAACTCTCCACCGTCCATTACTAAGACTTCTTTGTAGACACCGCCATCGAGCTGTATTGTAGAGTAAGCATCAAAAGCTGTCGTATCACCTATTAAAGCATCTAGCATTGCCTGTTGTTTTACAGTGTTAACGACTTCTGCTGCCTTGCCTGTAATCGACAAGACTTGCTCAGTGGTTACTTCTTTCTCTTCCTCTTTTTCCTCTTCCTCAGCGACTTCCAGATCTTCTTCTTCTTTCTCTTGGTCAGCCTGGTATTGAAGCCACTCAGAGTAGTAAGGATCATCAAGAGGAGGCTCAGCATTCAATAGGTTATTATCTAAGAGATACTGATAGACGGCATCTTTGTAACCGGGGCACTCAGGATTAGACAATGGTATAAAGCAAGGGTCAAACTGGTAGCTATACTGTACCGTTATATCGCTTAGTTCTCCACCAGTAGTTGTAATGCTGCCATCGCCCCACAGAGATCCTAACGACGTAGGAACGATATCAAAGCCAACCTTAGTATTACCATCGATACCATTCCAATCATGGGTCTTTTCAAAGATGTTGCCTTCGCTACCTAATCTCTTGTTTGCAATGGTGACAGTGGCATCTTCTTCGCGGTCTTTAGTTATGGTGTAGCGATGACGAACAGCAAGTATCTCTAAGCCAGTCTGATCTGGGAGTAACTGCTGCATAACCCAGTGCCGACCATCGCCATTAGCAGCGTTGGCAGTAGTGCCGTAGGTTAGTTCTTCACTAGATAAGGAATAAGAGCATAAGGAACAAAGCACCAATCCCAGCAACACCGGCTGTAGTTGTCTTATCATCTTTTGACCACTCCTTGGTTTTTGGGTTGCCTTTGTAATGAGGTTTCTCGGTTGGGTTAGCGTCCCAGTAAGCTTGAGCCTCTTCTCCTATAAGACCCCGACCAGCTGGACAGGGGGTACCACTTCGCTCTAACGCCTCAAAGATTGCTCCGTCAGGTGCTGAACAGAGCAAAGCAATCGAGGCCACGAACATTTTCATAGACCAGAGCAGCTTTGCCCTCTTCAGTAATACGCATTCAGGCTCAGTAAAAACAGTGCCACCAGCTACTCCAAAGACCTGAGTTTGGATGCTCGCTGAGGTTCCTATGGTACAGAGATCGCTGTTAGAAGTTAGGAATGCTGGGGCAATAGCAGACGGAGGAGGAGACTGTATCTTACTGTTAGTATTAGAATTGACTGTACTATTAGTCGTACTGTCTGTGATGATAGTTTCACCTATTGCTGCCATTGGTAATATTAGTAATGCGACGAATAACAGTATTCTATACATAAGATGCTCTCTATTTCTGCTGCGCCATCTTCTCAACTGAAGACCTAATGGCTTTGATGTTTTCATCGATCCGAGCGAGACTAATGTTTTGATTGTTAACTGCTGTCTCCAAAGCATTTGTTCTAGTTTGCAGCCGGGCTATTTCATTGGCGTTTGTTTGTATGTCACTAGACATTGCTGACATTGACCAGACGATAGCCCCGGCTTGAATACCGAGGCCAACTAGAACTGTGAGTGGGATTGACCGGGTGATAGTGTCACCTCCGGCCATTACCAAGGCACTCCGGAACTATGAGTTGGCGATTTCTGCTCCTCTATTGAAGAGGCAATTGAAGCTTCAATTCCAGTCTTGTCTAGCTGAGCTTGTGCCCACGCTATGCAGTTCGCTTCAGTGACGCTGTCGTATGCTATGAAATCACTAGCAGTTGAGTCAGGTGAATGCCCTGTAGAGCCATAGCTTGTTGCAGAGTGGTCGCCATCGACGCCTGTGCATCTCCAATGGATGACGTTTATTCCACCTGTAGATATTGTGCGGTCAACTGATGGTATTGACCATGTGTATGTGACTGCCATTTGTTTATCCTTCTAACGTTGTTAGTCGTGTTTCAATATTTGCAAATCGTTGTTCGTTGTATGCGGCTAAAAAAGATAATAACTCAGGGTATCTAATGCCCATTCTAGTTTTAGAAACTGCATCTTCTGTACCTTCTTCCACTTCATTACCTTCAGAATCTACAAGCCATGTACTTGAGATAAACAATGAGTAATCACCAGCATCTAAACCTTCTGCTGTAAAAGCAGCTTGCACATCTTGGGCTATAATACCTGTATGAGTACGAGCATTATCACCCTTGGATGCAACTTTATCTTTCCAACGGAATGTCTTAAACAGTGCTGAAATACGTTTACCTACCAACATTTCAGTTGAAGTAAGTGCGGCTATGTCTTGCTTTTCGGTTTGGTCAGAAGTTTGAATTGTGGCGTTGGTGGCGTAGATGTTGTCGTATCTTGCCGAAGCTGTACCAAAAGAAATAGAATCATCTCGTGTTGCTCCTGTATCACCTCGTGCAGGAATAATAGTGTTAGAGCTATCAAGAAAGCGTAAACCTGTATCAGTTGTACCAATATATATATCAGTACCTACTGTACCAATACTACCTACAGCAGAGCCGTCTTTGTAGAACCCTATCAAATCACCGTCACTGTTGTTGCGGCGGAGATACATTGGAACACCACCAGCGCGAGTCACTTGAACTTCGCCGTGATCCATTATTTCCGTACCTGCCACTGCAAAATCAACAGCAGTTTTACCCACCAACACGTTGCCTGATGTGTCGATACGCATACGTTCTGTATTACCACCAGCATGAAAAACTAAGTGAGCAGAATTTAAATCATAACCTAAACAACCTATGCCTGCTCCAGACGTTGAAGCCCCAGCAGTAAGCTGTATTCTTGCTCCGTCATTGGCAGAAGTTCCTTCATTCTGAAATCTTGCAACATCAATGAGACCAGAGCCATTACTTCCTGTTGATCCGTGTAAAATACAACTAGGACTTGTAACTCCAATACCTACCCGATCATTACCACCATCAACAAATAACATATTAGCGTTGCCATTAGATTCAACACGGAAGTCTGCATCTATTGAACCTTCGTTAAAGACTGCGTGTCCACCAGCAACTGGTGTAACCACAAATCCGCCATCGTCTTTTATTCTAACTCTCTCTGCTGTAGACCCTCCGCTGGGCTGTGTGAAAAAAGCTATTTCAGAACCAGAAGAGCTGTCATATGTTAAAAATCTAGCTAAGTTTGTTGACCAATCAATCAACATTCCCTCTGAAATACCAGCACCTGCTGCACCATTTATTTCAATAGCTGCACTGGCTGTTAAAAGACCATCCACATCTACCACGTCTAGGTTAGTTGTGCCGTCTACGTCAAGATCACCATTAAAGTCTACATTTCCAGCAACTGTTAGGGTCGTAGCCATATCTACAGCACCATCAATATCTACAACGTCTAAGTTACTTATGCCATCAACATCAATATTTCCACTTACATTTATTGTAGGAGCAACTAGTGTTCCAGTCATTGTACCACCAGCTAGCGACAGTTTAGCGGCAATGTTGTTAGTTACAGTAGTACTAAAGTTAGCATCATCACCGAGAGCGGCGGCAAGCTCGTTTAACGTATTCAGAGTGGATGGAGCGCTGTCAGCAAGAGCGGCAATTGCGGCGTCAGTATATGCTGTCGTAGCTATTCTGGTTGAGTTATTACTGGCTGACTGAGTTGGAGCGACAGGATTTCCAGTAAACGTAGGTGATGCAAGAGGTGCATAGTAAGAACCATGTTGACCATCAAGGAGATCAGCGTCTAATCCGGAGCTTGCCCCATCAACAGTCTTAATAGCAGTTAAGATCTCTGAAGCTGTTTGATCTGCGGTAGCTGAAGCCTCTATTGCATTTAGTTTACTGTGGTCAGCATCTGTAAAGACGTTACTATCAGAAGCCGCTTCTACTGCGGCTCTAATTTCCGCATCTGTCTGGTCTGCCGTTGCGTTGCTTTCAATTCCATCTAATTTAGTGCCGTCAGTAGCAACATCTCTACCGTCAAATGTAGAATTAGTTGTTATAGCACCTGTCATAGCTCCACCGCTTTTTGGTAAAGCATTAGTTGCTAATGTTCCCTGCGCGGCTGTTGCATATTCACTAGCATCAAAAGCCTTAACTTCTGAGAGGTTTGTTACCTCACTGTCCATCAATGCTCCTGCGGCGGTTACATTTGCTGTATCTGTTACATCAGCACTTGCCTCTATTGCATTTAACTTAGAATGGTCAGCATCCGTAAAAACATTACTGTCACTTGCCGCTTCAACTGCGGCTCTAATCTCTGCGTCTGTTTGATCTGCGGTAGCTGAAGCCTCTATTGCATTAAGCTTAGTATTTAAAGCTGTTGTGTAACTTGCGGTGGTGGCATCGAGAACTGAGGAGTGTGCTTGGACTTGACCACCAATAGCGACACCTAAATTAGATCGTGCTGTGGAGGCATTGTTTAGATCAGAGAGGTTATTAGAAATCTGTAGAGTGCCTGACAGTGTTGCAAAGGTGTTGTCCCAGGCTGAACCGTCATAAACTTTCATGTTGTTATCAGTTGTATTGTACATGAGTGTACCTACAACAAGAGAGTTACCATCTAAATCAGTCGTTCTATTTGATGAATGTGCACCTAGATACTGATCCGTGAAATTATCCAGGGCTGTCTCTGCGGCTGTCTTTGCTGTTTCTGAGGCAGTCTTAGCTGTTTCTGAAGCAGTCTTAGCCGTTTCTGCGGCAGTTTTAGCTGTTTCCGATGCCACCTTCGATGTTTCAGAGGCAGCGGCACTGCTAGCGCTTGCAACGGCACTGGAGGCCGCTTGACTAGCACTTGTTGATGCTGCTGACTGAGCTGTCTCTGCGGCTGTCTGAGCGGCTTGTGCAGAGGTTACAAATCCAGTTATTGAGGAGGCCGATGACGCTGAAGCTGTGGCACTACTTGCTGAGGCTGTAGCTGAGGCTGCTGCTGCATCTTCAGATACTTTAGCTGCGTTCTTTGAAGCTGTAGCCTCATTAGTCAAAGAAGTGATTGAGTCTACGTTTGATGCTGTTGTGCCACCATCAGTGTAAAATGAACTCTTAGCCATTTATTATCCTTGTGAATTAGTCTGTGAAAGTTGCGGAAGGTCGCATAACCTGGAGAGAGCCAGAGGCATCAGCATCATCTGATTGACCTTGTAACTCAGCAATGAATTGTCCGAATTTACCTGTAAAGAGATCAGCTCTCTCATCTAAGAAGTAGTCAGCTGCGTATGTGAGAGCTGCGTATATGATTGCATCAGATGCTACTTTAGCGAGTGTGTTCTCATCACTGTCTAAAGTCATAGCTGGGAACTCAGCGTAATAGTTAACGACAACGGTACCTGTAGCTGGCTCTGGGTATAATAGTAACGTAGATCTTTCTCTTGTGAAGTACATGGGCGTACCTGTTTCACCGATATCCTTCATCTGGAGCATCTCTTCTAGGGGAACTCTCGTTAAAGTTGTCTTATCGAAGTAGATATCCATAAGCTCTAACATATCTGAGGGTACAACAATTGATGCTGTTTGAACTGAGATAGCGTAAGTTTGCTGAGCTTCCATGATTGGTATTCGCAGTTGACGCTGTATCCTAGCGATACCTTGATCGATGAACGTGTCAGCTAATGTATTAGTGATGTCAGAACGATTGAGAACGGCTATAAAGTGAGACCGTAAGTTACCCTTGTTCATATGAATAAATCCTTAATGTATTGTTTTGTCGGTAGCCATGAAGAAACCTAAGTCTTCATTTTTAAGACGCTTGACGATGGCTGCCCCGGTTTCCTCGAAGATATCGAAGCCTTCTCGCTTCCACTTATCAACGACAGCCACTGGTATTGATGCTACCCTCATGAAGTCACCTTCGCGCTGCTTTGTTGATTGAATGCGGCTATCTTTTAGATCATCTAAGAACTCCTGGGAGATATACTGGGTCTGCTTGGTTGCTAGTCCTTCGGCATTCTCTAGCCAGTCTAAATTAACATCATGCATACCAAGCTGGCTCTTAGGTTTCTTATCGTCTTCTTTGCTGCTCATTGGTTTCTCCTTTAGAAATAAATTATGAGAAGAACCAAGACGCAGGAAAGGAGAGCGCAAAACCTTTGCCCTGGTTCTTCATAGTTAGACCCCGAAGGGACTAATTAGTATTAAGACAAGCCAGTGATCATGCCACTGTCGCTGAAGTTTGAGTGCTTCAATGAGTACTCACCAACGATTTGATGCTTGTCAGAGTCACCTGTCACAGAAAGTAACTTCCGTGAGAAAGGACGTAACACTGTTGACTTAAACATTGCTGGATCGACCAGGAATGCGTGTGTAGTCAATTGGTGTCTGTTTAGTACGACTTTGTATTCGCCGTATGGAGAAACGTACAGATCAACCGCATTAACAAGCGATTTAGACTGTTGGATTTCTCGGTTCCTACCACTTGCAGCTGCAAAGCCAGCGACAATTTGAGCGTCGGCTGGTTTTATCATGAACACGCTTGGATCAGATCCATTTGTGTAGCAAGTTTGCCCTAATGTCAGAAGTTTTGCTTCTGTCAAAGCATCGGTGGAATTTGAGCCAGCGTCGAGTGCTGTAGAGATCAGCTGTGTAGCTGATGCCATCTTACGAGCTGTAGAGGCATTACCGGCTACTGCGGCTTGATCTACGCCTACCATAGCTCTCTCTAGATCGCGTTTGATCTCTTTGAGGGCCTTACCTAGTTGGTAAGCAGTCTCTTTTGCTCTACCGTGAGTCTTAATCGCGTCTGCTGTGGCGCTCACTTGCAAACTTTTTTGCAAAATTTGAGCCGTCCCAGTGCGTTCTGTAGTGGCGGACAAGGTACCAATACTCGCGTCGGCACCCTCGATTGCTGCGTTTACCGCAGCTGCTGCAAGTGAATCTTCCATATAAGAGTAAGTTCTTGCGTGTACTTTCTCTGATTTAATTAAAGAAAAGAAGGGTGTGTCTGAGGGTGTAATATTAACAATAATATCACTCATATCCTCAGATTTTCCCACCTGATCGTAGGTCGAAAATGTCGCCATGATTTAATTCCTTTCGTGGCATTTGATGGTTTAGGTTTCCCAGCGGTTCATCAAAACGTCAGCAATCGCATCGAGATCCCCAGATAAACCTGAGCTGTCATTCAGAGCTTTCATAGCTGCTGCCTGACGCTTAACTTTACCTTCATTGATATTGGTTGGGGATTTCTTAGACCGAAGCACCTTGACTGGTGCCTTAGCTGCCTTCTTCTTGGCGGCTACCTTCTTACCGGCATCGTAAAGTCGAGCCTTATTGAGGATCTGGATAACATTGGGATCAACAATAGTGTCGACTTGCTCAGACGGTAATCCTTGAGTGACAGCATAAGAACGAATGTCATTATATAAGTCATTCGACCAATCTGGAACTTCAGCTTGTAACGTCTTGATACACTCTTTTGCAGCTGTCTGCATCTGAGTGGTCTGTTCAGCTTTTAGGTCCTCATAGAACTTATTGCTTTCTTCCTTCAAGAATTTGAGGTCGTCTTCCGCTAGTTTAGCTTCATTGCGAAGTTGGGCAAAATCTTCATTAGACATTTGCTTTGCAGCAATCATCATGTCTACTTCAGAATAAGGCTTCCAACGCTCTTCAGCGCGTTCTAGCATCTTTCGATAGTTTGCATCGGCTTTTTGTATAGCTTCTTCTGCTTGTTTACGACTAGCCGCTGTCTCTTGAGACTTTCTTGTGAGTGAAGCTTCCTGACCGTACAACCTCTTAAGGTCTTTGACAGATGCCTGTTTGGTTTCACCGTCGATTTGGATGTCGATCATAGTCTCGTCGCTTAATGCTGCGACTGGTTCTACTTCATCGTCCTCTTCTTCGGTTTCTTCCTCGTCAGGGTCTGTCTCAACTTCTTCAGTTGTATCGTCTTCGTCTACTTCATTTTCAGATGAGGTATCGTCTGTCTCATCGACAATATTGTCCTCTTCTGTTGCCTCTAGAGCATCTTCGGATGCCTGATCTTCATCAGGGTCCGTCCATCTGCCTAGAATTGCATCAGCAGCATCGTCCATAGATAACGCTACTGGTTCTGAGTTCGGGTCTTGCTGGACGTTGTCACTCAATGGTCCGTTCCTTCCTCTTCCTGGTTGTCAGTTGTTTTATTCTTACCGAGAATTTCATCGCGTACTGAGATCTGCTGTTTCAGTGTGTTTACAATGTCTACCGTAGCTCGGTAATGATGGTAGGTCTTTTCTCTAGCCTCAGCTTCTTCTGGCTTCGAATTAACGAAAGATTGGAAAGTTGCTTCGACTATAGAATTGATAGTCTTGCCAAAAGCTTCTGTACTTAGAAGCGCTTCAGCATTGTTGCCAGCTTCCACTAGCATTTCTTCTTGGTTGCTCATCCTTATTTATCCTTTCTTAGATGTTTAACCGTTAGGGCTTGCGATAGCTCTAACATCATCAGTTGATTGAGCGAGGATCATTTCAGCTTTATCGATTAGTTTCTTATGCTCGAATTGTGCCTCTTTAAGATCAACTGTATCAGACTGAATAGCGAAGGATTTCTCTGCCTTCATCTTCTCTAGTTCTAATTTCATTTGCTGTACTTGTGCTTCAAGCTGAGCTTTCTGCTCTGCGACAGCTGTTTGTCTTTCTTGTAATTCAATTTGCTTCTGAGCCATTTGCATTTGCATCTCACCAGCTGGATCTGGCTGCTCTTCGGGTAGCTCATTTGGCGGTGTTAGATACGACTTAACATTCTTAA
>Ga0213862_10000380_pt1 | contig 19401 bp, 18 predicted proteins | sample PICome_7_FD_160092 | JGI IMG/M metagenome (GOLD analysis project Ga0213862, IMG submission 160092) | Coastal seawater microbial communities near Pivers Island, North Carolina, United States - PICO266 | ecosystem: Environmental > Aquatic > Marine > Coastal | place: USA: North Carolina... | reverse complement strand
TTTTAAAAATACACACAGGAATCTTCTTCCCTTCAAACTCGACAACCCCAGAAAGAAAATGATTATCCCCTTTCGTCTTGACCCAAAAAGCCCCCATCTTATTTTTCGCCCAGCGACTTAAAGAACTCTTCTGTGGTTTTAAGAAACTCTTCTCTGGCTTTACCTGAGAGACTTTTATATTGTTTTTTGAATCTCCTATAATTTCTTCTTGATATTTCATCGTTAGTGTTGAGTATTAATTTTCTTATCTGTTTAGATTTTTTACTATTCATAATTTCCCTATATAGGTTTCACTATCTTTTAAAAGCCCTAATCTTTTATAAAAACTTCTTACAGTTTCTGCATTAGGTGAGTTTTCAACAGAAGATGAGACTATGTATTTGTAACTATTATCCCTAGCGAATTTAACCGCAGTCATAAATAGTTTAAAACCAACTCTCCTATTGGAAGAATACCATGTATGCTCACTGAATAAGTCTACATTGAACTTTGGATCTCTATTTTTGCAAAAAATAATTAAAGAATCATAGTGACCATCTTTAGTTCTATTGGCCCAACAAAATAAACTTGTGGCTAAAAACACTTTATGACCGAAAGCTTTTACTACAGAATTCTTACAGAAGGGCAAAAACTGATGCCAGTTATATCCAGAGCCATACTTATTCTCCATGCAAATAAAAACATCTGAAATTACTTTTTTAAATTTATTGGGATCTGTTATTCTTTCTATCATTTTGCGATAACAGCAATCAACTTCCTAACCTCCTTTACAGGAATATCTTCAAAAGAACCCCAATCTTTAACGTCCTCGTTCACGTACTTCTCCTCTTTCCAAAGAAGACGAAGTAGCTCTTTGAATCCATCAAAATCAGAAACTTCGTGTTTTTCCCTAAGATACTTTTCGAGCAGACCTTTCGGAGTAGTAGTAGCTGCTGTAGCAGTAAAACCAGATGTGTCTATGGTTTGAACGTTTTTTACACCCTTCGATTTATCAATCTCGTCAGCACCAACAATATGAACATTCAAGAAGTTCCGTACACATCTTACAAAAGCTCTATTACAAGCTATAGTCTCTAAAAATTTAGAAGCAAATGAGTCAGTATTACTAAATGTAGCGTTCGCTACATCCTCGTAAACAGTGTAACCTCCAGAACCTTCGTAATTCTTAATCCAACCAATACTGCAAGTTGCCTTGACATAACCCTCTGAAAGATTTTCTGTTTGGAAACTAACACGCTCAAAACCCCGTAGCCTAGCTAGTTCTTTTATCCCACCAAGCATAATCAGTAATTGATTGTCCTTTAACCCTTCTGAGGACTCTGGCACAGGTTTATTCCTAAGTGTAAACCAGTCTCTGTTTGGGTAGAGAAACTCCGGTTTAATCATAGACCTCCAATCAACAGAGCCGTCATCATTGAAAATGTAGTTTTCGTTTTTTAATAACCCATGCTCATCACGTTGATAAACATCAGGTCCGAATATCTTCTTCGGCGCTGCCTTTTTCGCTACCTTCTTTGCTGCTTTCTTCTTGCTCATAAATGTAAAAATGGTCTAGTTCGTCCCAATATTCTGGAGTATCCAACACACTGTTGTCATTGTCAAGACCTTTTTTGTAGTGAGCGTAACTTAGGTATTTTTTATCTGCTTCGAGGATGTACTTATTCGTAGAAAACTTTGCTGAATCGGGACACTCAATTTTCTCTACACTTTCGTACCTAGGGTGAACCTCTACATCAAAATACTTGTTTCTCAATAGACCTAAATCCTCCTGCTTGTTCGCTAGTAAAATTAGGTTAATGTTCCAGCTAGATAAAACATCAAAATACTTCTGGGGAATTTCATCTGTGTCTGCATCTAAAGCGAACATCAACCTCTTAACATTATCCTTGAAACCCTTTAGAATATGCAGCTGGATTAAACCTTCAGAAACAATAGTTACTTTATGATTTACACAGTAATAAATGAATGCCTCTTCCTCGAACCCATAATCAGCCCTTAGAAAAATTTCCTTAGGTAGACCCTCAATAATCTCTGTCGGAACCACTTCTATTATCGGCTGATTATAATGCTTACCAATATACAGTGTCTCTATACCTAAATCTGATTTGTTGTTCAATAGGCTTAAAATTGAATTAGCGACCTTCTCTGGTTTTATTTTATTTATATTATCTAATGGATCATGGTCAGAATAACACGGCCTAACTTCCCATTCAGGCTCTAAGCAGATAGATTTCTTTTTACTACCCCAAAATGGTTTTGTTACGCTAGCATAACTATTACCAAAAAGGGTTAATGTTTTTACCCCTATAGAACTCGCATATTGAGACAGGTAGTCATCTGGACCCATATACAACATAGATTTAGAGATAAGGTAAGCAATATTTTTAAATTCACTAATAACGTGCTTGTTTACGCCCTGTATTGGCTTATCTCCACCAACTTGGACAATATTAATACCCTCATCCTTAAAGAATTTATAGAGAAATCCAAAAACTATGGGGTAGCTCTTGTAACATTTGGATGGAGTAGAGGATTCTCCACTTATTACTATATACTTGCTAAACTCTATAGGAAAAAAATGTGGGGATACCACAGGTTTACCTATTTTCACGCCAAGGTTTTTTGCATATTCTTCTACTAAATGGGCCATTATCTTAATGAGAATTGGTTTTTACTTAAACCGTTGTGAATATAACAAGGATTTTTTTGAGTTGTAACATTAGGGAAAAACACCATATCGAATAAACCCTTATCGCTACCCCTACCTTCTAAGGCAAAAATAGCTTCCAACTCTGGTCTATAAGGTAGCAATTTATAAACAGCTTTGTTGTCTTCAATAAAACTAAAGTACTCGACTTTTGTAAAAATGTAAATATTATAATTTTTATAATTATTTTTTAATTGTCTCAATAAAGAGTTAACAAGTAGAACATCTGTTTCTGACTCTGGGATCACAACAGCGATTCTTTTACCCTCATCATCGCCTAAAAGATCTTCTAATTTCGGTTTACTACCTTGAGCATTATGTTTTTTAGCGATATTTTTGAAATGGCTAACTATATCCTCAGACTTCATCCCTTTTGCCAGTTCTCCCTTCCAATGTTTGAAGCCTTTACTGTTTCTATCTACATCTTCATCTACGATGTTTTTATAAAGATCTATAATGAATTCGTCTGAGTTTAACCCTTCTGGTGGGGTATACTCAGAATTCATAAGTTTTTTCGTAGTATCGTAATCATAATCTACTTCAGGCATACTATCTATGATAGATTCCAATTGCTTACCTATAACTTCCACAGAAAAATTATCAATAACCCACTGTCGAGATTTTTTACCCATCTCTGACTTATCTTTCTCAGACATACTGTAAACATGTTCAAGCATAGATGACATATGCTGTGGATCGGTACTAGCTTTAATAAACTGAGTCCCCGGCTCTCTGTATTCGCTCCAATCTAAAGCAAAACCACCGCTTTGCTCAGAACAACTATCCTCACCACAAGAATAATTTGTGACTAGCGTAACCAATTCTGTTAGCTTAGCTTCTTGAATTGGTATTTCTTGACCACCACTCGTGAAAGGGTGACAGTAAACATCCATTAAATTATAAATCTCATTCAATTGTTCCTCAGTAACACCTTTTTTTGTATTTGTTGTATTTACTGTTTTTTTAGAACCACAAGATGGGCAGTCAACCTGTTGGCCCTTAAAGGGACTGATGTAGTAAGTACCACAAGACTCACATACGTAAGTAGTAAGAACATCTATACTAGCTATACCTTTCTCATCCATTAGATTCTTTATGTCCCATCCTTCACCCCAGTGAGTATGCAGAAGCAACTTAGCTTTTGAGTCTGGGTTTTCATCTTTAAACCTCCTAAAAGCTTCAAGTAAGTTGGGAACAGACTTTCTCAACTGGTTTCTAAAGACAAAACCAATAATAAACTCATCGTTTAGTTTATGTTTAGCCCTAAGCTGGTTCCTGTCTTCATCTGACATCCTATAGAAGTTTTTGGTGTCAAGAGAACCTCTCAAAGTTTTAACATGGTTGTAACCCATTTCATTCATTGCCTTCTCTGCAAAACTAGCCCAAACAAAGTAGTTTTTTATCTTCGGGGCATACTCTATAGCTTGAGGTAAAATTGGAAGACTATCTAATGTCGTCCAAACCATACAATTAACTTTATTCCACCAAGGTTTTTGATGAAAATTATTAAAAGCCCAAATGTCTTCTATTCCAATATAGACATCCGGTTTGAACTCTTCAACAGCTTTATCGACCAAACTAAAACCGTAACCCTCTGCCCTCCTTGATTTAGCATCTAAAGAAGCTAGGTTTCTAGGGTTAGGGTTAGAACCTCTACATTCCCAAGGAACTAACTTAGTCCTAGGTTCTTCCCACTGTAATCCGTTAGCTAACTCAAATAACTCATACTTACCTGTATCGTAAAGATACCTAAGTATATTTTTTTTATTTTTACCAAATCCGGTAAACGCTTTACAAAAGTTAGAGTGAATTAATACTTTCTTTTTCATGAACGAGACTTCAATTCTTCATTTTTATTGAAGCGGTAAGCGTACAACTCTTGAAGTGAAAACTTAAAAAACTCCAGTAAACAATAAGCTTCTGAGAGTTCAACACCGATACCAAATTTGTTAGTGGAGTTTCTTACTATACCAAACGAGAAGGCATCAGGTCTACCGTCTCTTTTCCAAGGCTTAAAAGATATTTGAGTCTTATTATCTTCAAAGGAATGATAGGCAGAAAACTCTGTATAGTTTTCTATAGCATTTATCAAGCCCCCAATCTCCACCTCATTTAATTTTATTGACACTGAAGTTTCTGGGTTCTTAGCGTTTTTGGCGAAAGAGCCTGTTCTCTTAGATTGATCCCAAGAATATTGCCTTACAGCCCTAACATAAACGCAAGGTTCACCTGTCTGTAAAACACTTCCAAGGTCGCAACTGAAGGCGCACCCTGTGTTTCTAGGATTGGGTTTATAGAGCTTTACAATCATACAAGATAATATGTATTAACTGAACTAATTCAATAAATTTAGTGTATATATAAGCATGGATAATTTTGATTTTGACCCCGATCTAGCTAAAGGTATCAGAGAAAAATTCGGTATAAGCAGTAATACTCTGAAAAAGAGAGCAGACTGTTTAGTCCAATCTAAGAAAAGCAAAGAAGATTTGCAAAAACTCTTAGAACTTATCAAACAACTCAGAGAAGAAGAGTCTAGCTGTTAGGCCCATCCTCCAGAACAGGTTCTGTTATATTTTTTCTGATAAACTCCCGGTTCTCCTTGAATACCGGGATTTTACACATCCTGTCATAGGAAAGAGAGAATTCATCAATAATCTTAACTATTTCATAAACCCTCTGAGATTCGTATAAGTAGACTTCCTTAAGGTACCTAAACAAGTAAGATAAACATTTTTTTCTTAACTCTACTGCGTAAAAAAGGTCATAAAGAGACTTGTCATAGTTTATACCGATACTACTACAAGCCCTCTTTACCATATCGATCTCTATTAAGGGTCCAAGACCAAAAGATAGTACTATAGAAGCAATATCTGAAAACACATGTCCCTTGCACAGGGATCTCAAATCATCAAATTGTATACCTCTGCTGCATACAAAAATATTTGTAGGGGTAGCTCCACCCAGCACTAACCCTGTAGTGACATCTGGTAACTTTGATTTTAAAGAGTTTATTTCCTTTTTAATCTCTAAAACTAGCCCCTCTATTTTTAGAAAATCAGAGCTGTTATCTATTGCCTGTATATGCTCATTATTAAATATACCCCTTAAGTTAAAATCCTTAACAATTTGATTATTCAAACCTTTATAGGTAAGCCTCCCAGCTTTTTGCCCATGTATTTTTTTATAGCTTTCCAAAAATAAGTCGAACTCAGTAGACAAATAAGACCTACCCACATCCATAATAGGCTCTCCATTGTGAAATTCACATAGTAAATACAAGATCTTGTCTCCAACTTCTATAACGCCTGAGTCTAAATAAACTGGTGTAATTTTTGTTTTTATTTTTTTTACGTTTTGTATTTCTTTTAAGAGATACTTATTCTCGTAATCATAGGAAAACTTAAGAGATAAGATTTTTTGTTTTGTGTGGATACGATACATATCATAATCCTCAGAACACTCAACCATATCCAAATTAGATATATCCACATCCAAATTAGATTTCCCTATAATTCTCTTTATAAACTCTAGCTCGACATTAGACGGTTGACTAGGGATGGGCATCGTATACAAACGACCATTATAAATGGAGCTTATTTTCATAATCTATAATAAGAAAACCCCACCCCCTTTCAAAGGGGCGGGGTAACACACGAACATAACGATAACACAGGCTAGGAAATGCGACCGAAAATTTTAGAACCTGAGCGAACTCCAGTGATACTCGCTTTTGAGAATCGTCGGGTGCGATTATAGTTGCGGTCATAAACCACAATGGTTTTGTCTGTTTCAGACTGAAGCTGAGCGTTAAGTGACTCGCCTTGCTTAGTGTAAAGACCAAAGAAACGACCTTTCGTGTTTCTAATTGCTGTTAATACTCTTGTACTCATCTTTTATAGATTAATATACTTTGATATTTTTGTCAACAACTTTCAGTGATATTTTTTCGACATTTTTGTTTTCTATTACAAATCTAGCTATTGGAGTCTGCAGTATCTTCTTCACAAGAACTTTAATGTTTCTTGCATGTAATTTTTCTGTTTTTATTTTATTTAAAATAAATTTGTGAACAGTTCTTCTTGTTTGCAAGGAGATATTTTTCTCTTTTAACCTTTCTGCAATGAAAGATATTTCTTTACTCACTATACTCATCATAACATCATCAGTCAAAGATTTGAAAACATAGGTATTATTTATCCTCGCAATCAATTCTGGCCTCAAGCTCTTTTTTAAACTATCTTCATAAACAAAATCATCAGATGGGCTATCATCCATAAACCCTACCGACCGACCCCCTGTCTGCTGATGGCCTATATTCGTAGTCAGTATGACAATACTTTTTGAGAAGTCTATCTTTCTATTCAAATTATCTGAAACATAACCCTCGTCAAGTAAGTGGAGTAATATATCTAATATCTTCGGGTCTGCCTTCTCTATCTCGTCGAAAAGGACAACACAATTTGGGTTGTTCCTGACAAACTCAGTTAGTATACCCCCTTCATCATAACCTACATATCCAGCGTTAGCTCCAATTAACTTTGAGATGCCAGTTTTATCCTGATACTCACTCATGTTAATCTGAATAAAAGATCTGTCGCTGCCGTAAAAATTCTTAGCTATGTTTTTAGCTGTAAAAGTTTTACCAACACTTGTCGGGCCTACAAACAAAAAGTTAGATAAGGGTTTACCGGGATCATTTAATCCAACCTTGACACAAGATAAGTTGTCGTAAATGTCATCTATTATTTTATCCTGACCAAAAATCTCTTTCTTCATCTTGTCCCTAAACATAGAAAACCTAAAATTGGTTTCCCCGATAATCTTTTTAGAAACACCTGTCTTGGCCTCAAAAACTTCTAATATATCAGCATTCGAGATAGATACCTTCTTTTTTTTCCTTTCGTTATATTTTGAAATACTTTTTATGTAATCCTCCATTGTAGAAACGAAATCTTCTTCATTTTCGCAAGGCTTGGTTATCATTTCTGAAAACTTCTTCTTAGCGTCCATAACATCGTCAGGTGGATTATCTGATTTTATTTTTGTCCTCGCACCTATCTGATCAACAATATCAAAAGCTTTGTCAGGAAACCTCCTATTAGATAGATATATCTCACAATTGTCTAGGATTTTATCTATATTAGTTTTTGTAAATTTTACACCATGAAACTTCTCGTAATACGGTAAAGCTTGCTTAAGCATGTTTCTAGTCTGCTCCTTTGTGGGTTCTTCAACATTTATTTTATCAAACCTCCTCTTTAGCGCACCGTCTTTCTCAAATATCTTTTTGTACTCTTTGGAAGTAGTAGCTCCTATACATTTTATAGAACCCCTAGCCAGAGCAGGTTTCAACATATTAGAGGCATCCATATTGCCTTCTGACGAATTCCCGGCACCTATTACGGTATGTATCTCATCAAAAAAAAGTATGATGTTCTCATTGTTTTCCACCTCCTTTAAGAGTCCTTTGAACCTCTCTTCAAACTGACCCCTGTATTGAGTACCAGCTAACATTCCAGCTATATCCACAGAAAATATTTGGTACATCGACATATGGCTAGGGACTTGGTCCAACATTATTCTTTGGGCCAAACCCTCCACAATAGCTGTCTTACCAACACCAGCCCCTCCAACTAAGATGGCATTGCTTTTATTTTTCTTAGATAATACTTCAACGACCTCCTCTATCTCTTCATCTCTTGAAACCACAGGAGGAAAATCCTTTAAGAACATCTCCTGATTCATGTTTACACAATACTTAAGAAGGTTTTCTGGTACTATCTCGACATCTCTGTCGGATTTACTAGATGACCTTCTTTCAGAGAAGCCTTCAGACAAATCGCCAGATTGGGTGTTTGCCCCCACTACAGGATTTGACTCTATAATAATTTCTTCTATTACATCCTTAAAGTAGTCCGTCTCTAAGCCAGAGTTCTCTAACTCCTTCTTAAATGTGGATTTATTATCTAGTAATATATAGAGAAGATGCTCGACACCTACAAAGTGGTCGTCGTGAGCCTGAGCAAAATAACTAGACTCTAGAATAGTTGAGTTAAGTTCATCATGCCAAGCATTCTCGTTTCTTTTCTTGATAAAAAAATCTGGGTTTTTTTTACAAAACCTTTTAAACGTCTTAATAAAATCTCTTGGCTCATAGACTACCCCTCTACTTTCGAATAGTAATATATTCCTATCTGAAAGGTTTATCAGGCAACCGTAAATCAAATGCTCGTTCCTTATCCTTTTATGGTTATTCGCTTCAGCGAACAATTTTGCGTCCCTAATAGCTTTCTTTGCTTTAGGAGTCAGATTATAATCGGTCAGCGACATCATTATTTATTACACTTTTTTTTCACATGAGATAGCTTCATATAGATTTTATCCTTAAAACTACGGATATCATTCACAAATATTATCCCATCACCTTTAACACCCCTAATTTCAATTACCTCACCTTTCGTTGGTATAACCCTACCCGAATTTAAGTATTCTGTCAACTTCAACTGTCTTCTTGTGTCCATTAATAAACCCTTAATAGATCCCTTTTCATCGTTTATTTCTAGGCTCACATACTTATTCCCATTTTGGCTCTCCCTAGCTACCACATCCATTAAAGTGCCAACAAACCTTATAGGGCTGCGTTCCGCACGTTTCTTAATAGTGTCAGAGCAGTGATAATCCTCTGAGTTATGTATGACCTCCCTAATGTTGCAAGAATAACTGTAACCGAGTATCTTCTGCTCAAAATACCAATTTGCATACCTTTTTGCTTTTGAGTTATTTAGATAAATCTGCTTATAGTTATTCATACTCTCTAATAGATTTTCATACCTACTTTCCCTAAACATTTTTTTATTGTCGTCTGCCATCAGACCTTGTTTGTTAGCTTCAACAATACTTGTTAAAATATCATAATTATATTTTTCCCCGATTTTTATAAAGTTCCTCTTTTCTCTGTCAGTCAAACAATTGAAAACTTGAGCTTCTAGCATAAATCTGCAGCGGTGATTAGCGTCATCAATAAATGAATCCAGAACACCTGCCTGTATTAGACTAGAAACCAAACCAATATTCAAACCAGATTGTTTGGCACCCATAAACACGTCATATTTATTTTTAAGGCCAAGCTCTCTAAACTTCATCAGAAGCTCTAACGACTTTTCTGAAATACCTTTTATAGAATCGAGGCCATATCTAATATTCTTACCCTCCATCTTGAAGTTATCATCAGATTTTAATAGGTCAGGAGGGAGTAGTTTTATCCCTAAAGAAAGTAACTCTTGAGTAATAGCATAGATCTCCTCATACGTCTCAGGCTCATGTTTAGTGAAGCTCAACAGGCTTGTGTAGAATTGTTGAGGGTACTTGTCTTTAAGGTAGACTGTCACTGCGCTAAGACAAGAATAAGAGATCGAATGTGACTTGTTAAACGAGTAGTTTGCAGAATCTTCAGCGACCTTCCATAGAAACTCCCCAACCTCTTCATCCAAACCACGTTCTTTGACTTTGTCAGAAATTTTATCTTTCCATTCTGCCATCTTTTCTACCTTTTTCTTTCCAACAATACGACGAATTTGCTCAGCCTCATCCAGACTAAATCCTAGCATGTTAGCCATTTTCATCAGCTGCTCTTGGTAAAGAGGAATCCCTCCTGTATACTCTAAAACACTTTTAAAATATGGGTGAATAGAATCAGACTCAAAGTTAGTAAACTCATCCCCCTCTCTTCTTTTTTGCTCCAGATACCTAATGTAATCATCCTTGAATCCTGAAGCTCCGGGACGAGCTATAGCAACAACTGCAGAAAGTTCTTCAAGACTTCTAGGCTTAACATCTTTGCATACAGCACCTGCAACATCAGCTTCAATATGGAATAACCCCCTTTTATACTCTAACCCTCTCCCAAGTACTTTATAAACCCTCTCATCCCTAGGATCAATCTTCTCATACTTCTCACCAGTCGCCTCGCAAACATGGTTCACTACAGAAAGTGACCTCACACCTAGAATGTCAAACTTTACACTAAGACTAGCTACGTCATCCATATCGTAACCAGATACCAACACATCCCTATCTTCTTTAGAGCTATAAGCCTTTTGAACAGGCATGATGTTAGTCTGCTCTTCGCTACAAATAGCAATTCCTGACGGGTGGACACCCGTATTTTTAATCAAACCTTCTATTTTTTTAGCTATCTTAAAAGCTTTTTCGTGTTTATCAGCATGCTTATTAAACTCATCGCTTTCCTCATAGGCTACTGATAATTTAGCAACCTTTCCGAATTTTTTAGGTATAGTGTTGCTTATTCTATTGACTGTTACTTCTGGTAGATTTGAAACAATCTTCATGCACTCTTTAATACAGAGCTTACTACTTAGGGTGTTAAGCGTAAGAATTTTCGAAGTCCTACCCTTATATTCTTCTTCAATAAACTGAATAACTTCTCTGCGGCGATCATAAGAGATATCGTTATCAATATCAGCAAGCAAAGAGCCGTCCAGATAAGTAACGCCATCATACTCGATTCTTCTTGCTCTGCTTTCGGATACAAATCTCTCAAAATATAAGTCATATTTAATTGGGTCTATGTTAGTTACACCTAAAAGGTAAAGGATTAGTGAACCAGCAGCAGAACCTCTTCCTGCACCAGTTGGTATTTTATTCTCAAAACAAAAATTCAAAACCTGCCAGTTCAAAAGAATATAATCGGTAAAACCTAAGCGATTCAATATCTCAAGCTCCATATTCATCCTATCTACATACTCACCATTATTGTGACGGTCGATAATTAGCAACTCCCTCTCTAGCTTATCTTTTAGGTTATACTCACATAGCTCTAGTAAGATCTGCTCACTTGAACTTTTTGGGTCAATCTGAAACCTTGCTAGTTCATTTTTCTTGAATTCCACCTTCGGTAAAATTACGCCTTTTGGAAATGGATTATTATACCTCATAATTCAATATCGAATAGCTGCTTTCTAAAAAACTTATAGTTCATTTTGATATCGTATAAAGCATTATGCAGCTTGTTTTCATCATGGTCAATACCATATCTTTTAAGAAGCTCCTTGATGGAACATTTTACTTTTCTATCTCGATGCGTTAACCAACGGTATTGCCAGAAAATAAAATCCTTATAATCGACCGGAGACTTGGCCCCGATAGCTCTAGCTAAAGCAAGTGTATCAATAACCCTGTCTAGATAGGAATAGTCTGGCTCTAAGCCAATTAGATTTCTCCAAGTATTTATTATATAGATATCGAAACCTAATAGGTTATGCCCCACGATCTTATATTCTGGATTATATAAATAAGATTCAAAAAGTTCCCAAACAACCTTTGGATCTTCGGCTTTATTACGATAAGTAGCCTCATTAAAGCCTGTAGCTTTAGCAGCCCCTTTTGACACGTTCAAATCTTTCCATCGAACGAATTTATCAAAGACTTCCCCTTTAATTATTTCCTCGCCTTGACATACTACCCAAGAAACCTGCCAAGGTTTAGAACGAAGTAAATTAAGACCTTCTGTCTCAGTATCCATTACTAGATACTTCTGCTTTTTATCAAATCTAAGTAATGATTCGTTCATGCTTTTTCTAAGTAGGATTCCATTGAAAACTCATCGCTAGCAAAGTGATCTAAATTTGGACTAGAAAGACTAGATCTCCCACCTTGACCCTTACCACACGAGATTCTATAAGTTTGAAAGGCTTCTACATCCTCCTTGTTCTTATAACAAATAGTCTTAACATTGGCTGTTTTGTATTTACCTTTTGTATAAGATTTTACTTTATCCTGAAGAAGTGGATCAAAGGGCAAGTTGTTACTCTCTATCCAAAACGTAGGATTAAAATCATCTATATCAGGTAGGCACTTTGAAATCGAAAAATTATTTTTGTGGATAAAACTATCATAAAAAGGGACGACAAAACTCAAATCCTCGCTGCTCCAATAATCATGAAAACTCTTATAATCTATTTTGCCCCCATACTTACAAAAAGCGAGGGAGTATATTTTATTGAGCAACTTACAACCCCGATCAGTCTTAGCGAATATTATGTTCTTATGATCAGATTGAGTGTCAGACTCTTCCCCTTCATTACAGAAGGTCAACCTCAAACCGTAATAAAGGTCTAATCCTTGTTCTTCACACACTTTGAAAGCCCTCATAAAACTGGTCAAATTATCCTCGACCAAGATAAGGTTTTTCATTTTGTTTTCTTTACAGATTTGTATAATAGAATCTGGACCGCCTTCTTCGGCCTCTTCATTTAGAGTAAGGATGCTTCTTCCAACTGAGTAAGTAGATCGAAATATTGGTAATATCACTCCCTTACTTTAGCGCAAATTGAATGGCTGTCAAGAACAATGCGCCGGACAACCGGGGTAATATTTTATTTCATAAGAACCACCCTCTGGAACCTTAGAGTCTTCAAACTCATTTTCAAAACAAGATCCAACAACTTGGCCGTCCGAATTTTTAAATTGGTAGTAAAAAAAATCAAACTTCATCCCGCAATGCCACTTTATCGTACCATCTTTTTTCAACTCCCCTTTCTGCTTCGCAAAACCACAGAGAAGTTTACCACTAAAGGAGTTATCATTTGGGAAACCTTTGTAAGCTGCAAAATTAGCTACGGCGTCTTTTTCTGTGAAGTTATCCAGATACTGTTGAACCTCTGTCAATTGAAGTTCAAAGCCATATAAATCTTCCTCAGATAAAGGCTCCATCCTCATAACGCCACTCTTCTTTGCGTTGGGGTCCAACTCAAATTTTAAAAATAAGAATTCACTTTGTTTTATTGAATACTCAGGAAATAAATGCTTTACAGCAAGGCTATACATAAGATCCTGCATATTGTCCTCTGCGTCCTTACCCTTGAACACTTCTTTACTAGTCTTAAAATCCCTAATAAGAGCAAATTTTTGTTTTTTATACAGAAATAGTTTGTCTATGAATCCCCTTATCTTGTAACAGACATCACCATCATTTTTAACAATATCAAAATCCTGCTCAGAAAACTCTTTGGTTGGCTTATCCAGATCTTTTCCAAAAAAATCATAAGCGATACCGTTGTAGGTCATCTCTTTGATAAGCTGTATATTGTCTGGATCATCTACCTCGTCCCGAACAGCATGCTTCATAATAAGGCGTTCTATGGAAGGCACAGAAAAAACATCCTGAGTTTCCATTATCTTATCGTAATACTTCTTACGCCTCTTTTCACCAAGTAATTCAAAAACTAAGTGGCAGATAGAACCTCTTTTAGCTCCATCATTACTAGTATCGGGTAACTTAAGCTTATACTTAGTCCAGTATAACCAAGAACAGCTTTGCGCTGTCTTAATCCTACTGGCTGATAATGATGTTTTAGGTTCAGTCATTTAAAATACTTGCTTTCTTTATATCTTTCTGAGAGAAACAGTTCCGGTTACTCTCGACAAAGTCAGCAATATATCGACGCTGATCGCCTTTATTCACATCCTTTTTTAACCACTCATTAAGATTATATGATTTTTGATGAGCTTCTCCAAAATCATTTGACATTTTCGGAGGGAACTTCACCTGCAGCAGGTCCAGATCGAAATAACTGGATAATTTTAAATAATTTTTAATAGCGCCTACTAGACCTCTATTATGAGAGGAAGCCGAATCGTTGTTTGTCGAAATTATTATTCTTTCTAGGTGCTTACTAGATAAGTAACTTATTATATTAGGACCAGTGGATAACCCAAAAATCACCAATACGTTTTTAATGCCTTGTTCGTACAAGGCCATAGCATCACCTATGCTTTCAACCAAAATAACTTGTTTACTTTCTTCAATAGAGGTATCGCAACCATGATCTGGTATACATGCTGGGTAAATCCAACCACTCTTCTTTCCGATGTGTTTCCACTTCGGGTAATCATTGCCCTCGTCAATCTTACGCCCAGAGAAACCTATAATCTGTTGATTATTATTATAGATTGGGAATACCATCCTACGGTACATCTTCCCGACTCCAGCTAAACCAATTTTAAAATCCTTCTGTGTAGCTTCACTAATCGACCTGCCATTATAAAAATTATAATTTGGGAACAGCTTCTCCAAGCTTTCGTCGGGGTAAATCTTTTCCATCTCTATTGTTTCTTTTTTTACGTAGGTAAATTCTTCGTCAAACTTTGAGTCCTTTACTAAAGCAGAAGCTTTCTTATCATCTTTTATAGTTAGCCTTACTAAAGCCTCGAAGGGTTTAGAACCCCTGCTCTCAACGAAATCCATCCATACACCAGTATTCTTGTAGATCTTAACTGCTGTAGTATTATCACCATCCCTGTATAAAGCTTGCGTCCTCCAATGGTCACCACAATCTATAAGATTGTAACCTATAGATTCTAGAATAGATCGGAAATCTTTAGAATTGGTCGAAGTTTGGGATTCTTTCATTATCTGCATCACGTACTGCGTGTGGACCCTCCTCTTCAACTCTTACGATCTCCCTTAGATCGCCTTTTTCAGTAATATTAAAATTACTAAAATCTAAATTAATAAAGTTTTTCCTCAAAGCGTCACCCACACGTACGGGTTCTACCGCTCCAGCTATATCCCTGCCAAGATGTCGATATTTAACACTAATCATCTTATGAGTTCCAAAACTGCGTCCCTCTAACTCAACTTCATCTTCCGTTTTCTTCCTGAGAATAAACATATGTGAACAAAATTGAGTGATTCTGTCTGATAGAGAAACAATACTCTCATCATCGACAATATTTTGAGAGTTCCTGTTTGTCGTTATTCCCGCCCGATTAGATTGAACAGAAGTTATCATTGGGATAACAGGATCTCCCTCCTCCAGTATTTCTTTTTGGATACACTTTTTAAATTTATCCACCATTTCACCGACAACCTGCCATTCGTTTTTGTTGCCTAGTCCTTCGCTAGTTGTTTTTATGTAATCAAATGAAAAGACCATTTTATTTCCACGCCCGACTTCAGAGTAGTAAAACCTTTTTAAAGTATTAACCATATTGTCAACATCCATCCCACCTACGTTATAATAATAAAATCTCAAACCTTTTATCTTAGGCCAAACAGATCGTACTCTATCAACAACATCTTGACCAGCCTTCCTCCAAGCACCACTCTCTAATAGATGCATAGGTACTCCTGAATGAGCAGCACATTGACGCATTATAAGCTCCTCTCTACTCATCTCTCCATTATCGAAATGTAAAACTGGTATGTCATACTTCAAGGCTACTTTAGTGGCATAGTCCATACAGAATTGTGTTTTTCCAACTCCAGACCGTGCGACAATAACAGTTATGTTACCGGGTCTGAGAAGCGATCCATAGATATCATTGATTTTCTCGTGTGGACCCATCATACCAAACTCGGTAATAGGATTATTACCACGATCTTCAATCAAAGCCTCCATACCTTCATATATATTATCTGGAGTATCTTTACCTATTTCGAACAAATTTATCTGAGAGTTGTAGATGTTATCAGCAGCCTCTACAATCTGGCTATAGGAACACTCAGAAGACATGGACCTCATCTTGCTTGCTATCTCTTGTGAAGATAACATAATGTCACGCCTGATAGTATATTTCTTCAGTTCTTTGGCAGTTTTTATAACATTACCTTTAGGAACCTTCCTCATACCCAGTGACTGTATATAATCAGAAGGTTTCAAGTTATCTTCGAAGGATAAGCCCATGTCACTGACCCGCTGAGCGATAATTACCTCGTCTACCTCATCACCTCTAGAAATAGCCTGTTCTACAACTCTAAAGATAGTAGAATGTAATGATGTATTTTCTGAATAAAAATCCTTATGACTGATGAAGTCACTGATGTCTATAAAACTTTCTGGGTCTTGAATCAACCCAGCCAACAGCTGTTTTTCTAGTTCGTAATTATAAATCATCTGTCAATCCTTGCATTTCTGATGTTCCTTTTACCCAATCTTCCAAAGCTTTCCTCAGTCCTAATTCCATAATAGTAGAATCAAATTTAGAATAAATCATTGGGCTACCATCCTCAGAGGCTACTGCTAGTATGACACCTTTATACTTATCCGAATCACCAGATAAATCGTAGATTTTAGAAACCAACTGCTCTGGAATAGTAAATGGAAATTCGTCTTCATTCATAAGTAAATACCTTGCCTTTCAAAAAGATCTTTATCAACGATGTCGTCCGGGTAAATCTCTACCATCGTTATATCATTAATATCACAGAAGTCCAGCTTTTTCTGATCCCTCTTTAATTGTTCTAAATATTTTAATCTGTTTTTGTGAAAATGTTTAACAAACCTAGTATGTTGCGCCCCTTGGACCTCTACAGCAACCTTTTTATTAGCGTTGTAAAAGTCCAAGGAGAGCCTACTACCTACTATTCTAAACTCTTCAAAAACAATGTCGTTCCTCCAAAATGGAAATAAAAAATCTTTAACACCTTTTTGGAACTTACTTAAACTGGGGGCATCCCAATTTATGTGGTATTTTCTTGGGTTCTTTAAATTTCTGACCTTACCGTCTGTAGTGTAGAACTTCATGAGAACTCCTGAATGGCATTCTTGAAGTAGCTAATAAGGAAATCACACAAGCCTTCGTTCTCTTCTATAAGCTTAAATAAATTATTCTCACCTTGCACCTTATCTGGCAAGGTGAAATTAGTATCTGACAAAACTTCTTTAAAGTCATCAGTGATGCTTATCCATGCGCCACTTTTCTTAACAAACTCCCATGCTAAAAGTAAATCTAATATTTCTTTCTCAACCCATATCGATTTGCCACCTTCTTGGCCATACCTAACAGGGTAACTTATGGACATGTTTGTTTTCTCATTTGGAGATTTTTTGACAGTTACTTTTGCAAAATGCCCTATAGGAGGATTTGTCTTAGGGTCTATCTTCTTTACTGAAGGGTTCCTCAGTATAATATCTCCATTGTAACGAGGTTCAAACTGGATAATCCAATTAGCGAAGTGAAGTAAGGCGTTCCCTCCTGTCGCAGTCGTTTGCCTGACTGGACCCTTTGCATATGGATCAAGTTTAATGTCTGCTCTAACCTGAGAAATGAATATAGCCATGTGGCCCCTCTTTTGCAAAGCAATAGACATCTTCTTCATAAAGACTCCAGCTATAACAGCACCACCAGCAACCTTTGTAGAGTCTTCAAAGTTTTTATCGACATCATTCTTAGGGATTAAACCATCTACAGAATCCAGAACAAAACAATATTTCGTCTTATCATTATTAAATTGGACGAGCTTCCTCATCAAGTCAACTACAACTTCGTAAATATTAGACTCAAAAACGAAGCATGTTCCATCAACCCAATCATCTGCGTTGAAAACAAAATTAATCCCAGATCTTTTTCTCATCTCTGGCGACAGTCTCCCTTCCGCTTTGATAAAAACACCTCTCGCCCCCGGCATCTTCAAGAAGTTTCTCATCACCTCTAAAGATTCGGAAGTCTTACCACCTTCATTCATACCTACAAACCTATGAAGTCCGGGTCCGAAACCCCCATCAAGCTGCAAATCGAATTGAAGCGAACCACTGGAGACTTTGTAGTTAACCTCATCTTCGAAGTTGTAGTGGTCGTCTTTTGTTTCCTTGAGGAAACCTTTTAACATTGTATTGGGGCTTTGCTCTTTACTCATCTAAAAAATCTTTTAGGGTTTTTTTCTTAGGGACAACATTTACATCCTGACCCGACTTTTCACCTAGAGTATACTCCGGGTAACGTGATTTGTCAATAACATAATTGAAGGCTCTAAATTTTTTATCTAAAGTGTCTTTCAATTTAGGACTAACTAAGTAAGCTAGGGAATCAAACTGTTTGTAAAAGTTAACCACATTCATAAATTCTAAGGAGTATCTTTCACAAAGAATATTTAGGAACTTCATTTCCCTCATATAGAATAAACGTTTTCCCGATGTAGGTTCAGTGACCAACCTCTGGAGGACTTTCTTTTTATTTATTTTTAATACCTCTTTTTTCTTAGTCTTACTTAAGGTGTGTCCACAATGACTACATAAAGAAGCCCTAACCCCGATATACTCATCGCAGTTAGGACATTGCTTTTTTCCCCTAGGCATGAGCCTAGTCTAATAGTTTTTCAGATCATATGCAACCATTTTTCCGACTAATCCAATAAAATCTGTTTTAGGTTCCCAACCAAGGAATCTACGGGCATTTGAAGAATCACCCCAAAGTAGCTCTACTTCGGCAGGACGGTAAAAATCTGGGTTTATCTGCATCAAGATTTTACCTTCGTGTATATACCTTTCATCTACACCCTCACCTAACCACTCGCATTCATCAGTAGCAAACCCAGCAAAGTTAAACGCTTGCTCTACGAATTCTCTAATTGTATGAGTCTCATTGGAAGATAAAACATACTCAATAGGTTCTTCTTGATTCAGCATCAACCAAATACCTTCTACAAAATCTTCTGAGTCACTCCAGTCTCTCTTAGCATCAATATTTCCAAGCTCAAGAGGCTTAAAACTCTCTAATACATATTCGTTTTTTATACGAGCCACATTCTTTGTGATTTTGCGGGTAACAAACTCCTCCCCACGGCGAGTACCTTCATGGTTGAATAACCAACCTTGGATAGCAAACAAATCGTAGGAATCTCTCCAAACCTTAACCATGTGCCTAGCACTAGCCTTAGAAACCCCGTAAGG
>Ga0213862_10000378_pt1 | contig 19422 bp, 32 predicted proteins | sample PICome_7_FD_160092 | JGI IMG/M metagenome (GOLD analysis project Ga0213862, IMG submission 160092) | Coastal seawater microbial communities near Pivers Island, North Carolina, United States - PICO266 | ecosystem: Environmental > Aquatic > Marine > Coastal | place: USA: North Carolina... | reverse complement strand
CTGCATCACTCAAGGACATTCTATCTTTTACTGAGAAAATCTTACTTCTTCATCCTGACAACGAGCCTCGGAGGGTACTTCTTGATGTTTTTATACCCAAACGGTTTACGAGTGAAAGGGCTACCTCTCTTAGCGTTTATTTTCGTGTTATTCGCTGCAGCCAGCCAGGATTTCAATCCATTTCTATTATAAACCGTAGTAATCTTACCATTCTTAACGTCACTTTTGATATAAGCTCTCTTAACAGGTTTTATATTCTTTTTATTACCAGCCATCATACTAGCATTCATCCATGTCGTGACATTTTTATTTTTGGTTGAATTGTTCTTGATGTTCTTGTTCAGATTTTGTAGATTGTTTTCAGCGTTGAAAAGTTTCTTTTTCATTGAACGAATTTCATTCTCTAATTTCTTTCGCTTCTCGCGATTAGCGTTCATGACTTATTATATGTAAAGAAAAAATACACACCTAAGATATGGATATAGGTGTCAGAACAACCATATTTTGTGGTAGTCTTGCAGTGGCGTGTGCAGTCGATTTTTCACGGGAATTAAAGCGATTAAAAAAACTCAAGAAAGAACAGAATGACCTGGGTCCATAAATTAAAAATGACAGATGCCATGACACCCGAACACCTGGATACATTTTTCATGCGAACGTGGGCTTTCAACAAAAAAATAAAGTTAGAAATCGATGCGACGAAGTGTAAGAACATTTCATTTCGTCGAGTGTTGTCTATGAAAAAAGTTTTGGATGAACATAGACAGCGCTCGAGACAGTACATCGAAGATAGTACGATATACGTAAAGACGAGATTCGCACGCCGAATTTTACAGACTGCTCTCGTATTTATACGTACAGAGAGACCAGTATACGTGAAAGTTATTTAAAACGATTTCTGATTAAAGCTGTCACAAGTAACACCACGAATAACAATAGTACGTCTGTCACCATGAAAGGTTTACTTGGACCCCGTGTTCCAAACCTGTCATGACAGAACCGCCGCCCCACTTCAACAGCGGCTTCGATACTGGAATACGGTGTATGTCTATAAGACATCATACCACACATGGCCACTGTCTTTGATTTTCCGAAAAATGGAATGTGACCTTTAGGGTTTAGAACACCAGATGATTGATCGAAGACCCACTTAGTTCCGTTCCATTCTGCACCCCACCCAATCCGTACATTTGTGGGTTTATTGATATCAAGTTGTTCTATAACCTTTGATACGAGTGTATTTTCATTCATATGAAGTACTTCTGGTGTTAGATCGCAAATAACACATGATACTGTTTTCTTATCTGCGAGAACCACAGGTTGAATGTGTAGCTCGGTGTCTATTATGTATTGTAAATCACTCGCGATTGAAATTTCTTCGTCGTATTCCAATATGACGTTAATCGCACCGTATGTACTTGGACTTATCCTATCCACTGCGTCATCTCCCCAATTATCCTTCACGAACTTTATCGCCGGGCTATTATCGAGGCACAATACGAGTATTCCATCTTCGATAATTTCACCGTTTTCAAATTGCGCCGTAAATCCGTCATCGCGATACACAACATCCTTCAATTCATTTCCAAACTTAAACTGAACACCCTTCTCAACTAGGGCATTCTGCATCGCGTCTGACATGATCTTACCTGAACCCCGTTGTGTGTAGGCATTAGACAGGCCGACATGATCAAAACTTTTCACAAACTCGTACGCTGTCATGACATCCCATGGCACTCCATCTATCACGAGTGTTACAGCTTCCATCAGTTTCCTTCCATTTTCAGATAACGGTCCGATCGCATCTTTGAGTGACACTTTCTTATACTTCCATGGCATCGCTAACACTTTGACGGCGAGTGTCGTGAGTGTCATGTAATCCATCACTGAAAGATACTTACTAATAACGGGTCCACTTGTAGATTCGGCTTTCTGGAACATATCGTCCCATTTAATCCCCATTTCTTTGAATAAATTGTTCGTGTTGATGAATGCACGATCAAATACTATTCTATGTGCGTGTAGATCTCGTGTATCGATAGAAGGTTCCCACCATGAACCACCTGCTGATACTTTTTTATCGTACACGACGACATCATGATCAGTATATTTTTTTAGTTCCCATGCGATGGACATACCTGTAGGACCTGCCCCAACAATATGAACCTTCATCTACTAATAGTAAATTATTTATATCCGTGTTCAAAAGTGATATAAAAAAACTTTTATAAAACTAGTAGTCGATGGGGTTGTCAATTATTATGGGAAATATGTTTTCGGGTAAAACTTCTGAAATGATTCGGAGACTCAAACGATACAAGGTTATTGGAAAAAAAATAATAGTGATAAATTCTGCGAAAGATACTCGATCCCCGGATGAAGTATTAAAATCACATGATAACGTAACGTTTGAGTGTTTCAAGACCATGAAGCTTTTCGACTTGATTAACAAGACTGAATATGATAGTGCCGATATAGTAGCCATAGACGAAGCCCAATTTTTCCCCGACCTGAAAAAGTTTATCGAGTGTTCGCTGTCTATAGGTAAGAGTGTGGTGATCGCGGGTCTTGATGGAGACTCGTCACAGAGAAAATTTGGTGAACTGATCGAGTGTATACCACTCGCGTCTGAGGTCACGAAACTTTCAGCGTTGTGTATGAAGTGTAAAGATGGAACTCCTGGACCATTCACAAAACGTATGGTGAGTAATACAGAGTTGGAACTTATTGGTGGGAGTGATATGTATAGTGCTGTGTGTAGAAAACATCTGGGTTAATCCAGGATCGAATCCCGCTTTTCAGTCGCTTCGTCCCCGTATAGGTCTTCGATGATTTCAAGTATATGTTGTGAGTCCCTGAGTGCGGATTTAGACGCGCGGACATTCCATCCTGCGATCATTTTCAGTTTGGTGTTAATTTGCTTGTACTTCTCTACTTCAAGTTCCAGTTCTACGACACGATCCCTCATCAGTGTCTTCGGTTTAGGGCTCATAGCAAATTTTACGCGCGGTCTTTCAGAACTACCCGCAGAGTATTGACGCCAATGTCTTTTAGTCTTCTTAGGAGGTTCTTGTTCTTTTTTTGTGTTGTAAATCGTGCATGTGGGTTTGTATGTGATGGAGAACATATGTATTATATAAGTGAGTTAACTTTAATACAGCTTAAAATAATCGGTCGACTTGACATTATGTGTGGTATATTTACACTCTTCGGTAGTACTGTTGACGTATCATCTAAGCTACTGACGCATCGAGGTCCTAATGATTATAGGACTGTGACACTGGGGAAGTGTCAGATGGACTTTTACCGTCTAGCCATTAACGACCTGACAGATGCGGGTATGCAACCTTTCGTTCAGAATAAAAGTATGCTCATCTGTAACGGTGAAATCTATAATCATAAGAACTTTCGAACAGGTGAGGAGAAGGGTAACAGTGATTGTGAAGTCCTGCTACCGATGATTAACAAACACGGGATAATGAAAACAGTTGAGAAGATTAATGGTGATTTCGCCATGGTATATACAACCGGTGACAGGGTGATCGCGGCTCGGGACCCCGTCGGAGTGCGTCCCCTGTTTTATACTCGTTACGATACGAATTCAATCGCGTTTGCGAGTGAGGCTAAGGCTTTACTCTTCTTGGGGACTGAAATTCGCGTCTTTCCGCCAGGTTACGTATACGACTCGTATATCGATGATTTCATGTGTTACTATAATGCGTACTGGAATGTGACATCAGGTCGGTACCTGCCTGTAAAGGATATTAAACAGACACTCATTGACGCTGTGCATACACGCCTCGATAACACTGAAAGGGATATAGGCTTCCTTTTGTCCGGTGGTCTCGATAGTAGTCTTATCGCGTCTATCGCATCTGAAAAACTCGGTAAGATTAAAACGTTTTCGATCGGTCTCGCTGACAGTCCCGATCTCGCAGCTGCTCGGAAGGTTGCCAAATATCTCGACACGGATCATACCGAGGTGACGTTTACGACGGATGAGGGTATCAGTACCATCACGGATGTCATCAAGTCGACCGAAACATATGATACGACTACCATTCGTGCGAGTACACCTATGTGGCTTTTGTGTAAATATATCAAAGAAAGGACCGACTGTCGCTATATATTTTCTGGTGAAGGTGCGGATGAGTTATTGGGTGGGTATCTTTACTTTCACAAAGCCCCCGGGGTGATTGAATTCGCACACGAGAATATGCGTAGACTCAAACTTATTCACCAATTTGACGGACTAAGAGCTGATAGGTGTGCGAGTGCGCACGGTCTTGATTTAGTCGTACCTTTTCTGGATAAACAGTTCATCGACGCATGTATGAGGATAAACCAAAAATTTAAAATGCATACGATCGAAAAGAATGTGCTACGTTCCCTCTTCATGGGGTATCTTCCGGATGATATTTTATGGCGTAGAAAGGATGGTATGAGTGACGCTGTCGGTACCAACTGGGTTGACACTATAAAAACGTATGCGGAGAAGAACGTATCGTCTAAAGAGTTTCGGATGATTGTGGAGAGAGCGAATGGGTATAATATTCCCCTCACGAAAGAGGAAGCGATGTACAGGAACATTTTCTGGCAAAACTTCGGAAAGGATAACGATTACCTCATTTCTGAAATATGGCGACCTAAATGGACAGACGTAACCGACCCAAGTGCGAGATTGCTCATGTAACGTAAAGCCCTAATATTTCAGAAACACATGGGTGGCGTACAACATCCTCATCAATCATTTTTACATGGTCTATATACTCCAAGTCAACGCAATCGATCCGATCTATAATATCTTCTAAACCGTTACGTGTTTCGATATCACTTTGTTGTAAATCCCCGAGTATGATCATTTTGGAATTATCACCAATGCGTGTGAGAAGCATTTTCATTTGATTGGGTGTACTATTCTGCATTTCATCCGCGATGACAAATGCGTTTTTAAACGTACGACCACGCATAAATCCTAATGGTTCAATTACTACACGGGAATTAAGCTGACCATGTGAAAGTGTATGTTCAAAAACTTCGATCATGGGAACTGTCCATGGTTCCATTTTACTATCCATATCTCCAGGCAAATACCCCAAATCTTCACCCGCTGCGACGATAGGTCGTGTACATATGACACTATCATAACGACGCTTGGCCACATTTATTGAAGCTTCCTGACATGCGAGTAAAGTTTTACCAGACCCTGCCGGACCTGTTGCGATGATAATTGGTTTGGGAGATTGGATGGACCTTAAATATGTACATTGTCCAGGGGTTTTCGGGAATTGCATATACAGTATATTAAGGTTTTTAATCCTATAAATAGTATGTATGACAGATTTTTATTTTGTAACGCTCGAGAAAACGGGTGCGTCTACCATTCTAGATACCCAATCTATACCACGGTTCATATGCTTTAAATATTTTAAGACTGCTCGCGTGTATGCGAAATACCTATCAAAACACAGGGGGGCGTTTGGGAAGTGGCCATGTGTAAATCTTTCTAAGCCGATGTCTAAAATTGAACCCCCGGAAGGGTACGTCCCAAGTGACGGGGGGGATTTTGATACTTTATTGAGTTTGAGTTATAAAACACGCGACGACTTGGATGTCATGACACTTGCGACGGGAATACAATATTTTTATTGTCACGAGTTCGATTACGACACTTTGTTATCAATTCGCCTAACGGGACAAGAGATAGATGGAGAGGCGGATACTTTATTATACAAGGAAAATCTAGATTACAGTATAAAGAATATGTGAGACTATATATATAAATGGCTTCTGCTATCACACAATTCGATCCAAGTGACGAGAAGCATGTTTTGTGGTTACAGAAAGTTGATAACGCTATGATCGGAGTTACTGAACAAAAAAAGATCCATCTCGATAAGATCGTTAATGACACACCGTTTACGTGTGGCAAGATTGATATGGTAGAATGGGCTTTCACACATTTCCAACTCGCGTTAAAGTATTCCCAGGCTGTTCTACGTGGTAAGGCTTTCATTCCGAAGACGTTTCTTTAATGAACTGTAAATATTCTTCTAGTGTAAAATCCTGTGGTTCAGAATTCTTATCCATTCGCATAAGAAGTATCTTACCATTCACACTTTCATTATCAAACGGTGTAGGAAGAATGTTTAAGTTCTTGTTGTTTCCTCGTACACATTTCATTATCACAACATCAAGTTGTGGCCACTGTCCTATAAACGTGGCAGGTCCCTGGAGAATTTGAAATATCTCCCTCTTACTCGGGTCTATATCCACAGTAATATTATCAATACGATCCACCTCTTCGTGTATTAATACAGCATTTGTCATCTGAAATGTACAAATAAAAAAAGTTGTATTAATATATGCAATCTACTACTCAGACCGCAATCGCACTATTCGCCGTCGTATTTTTATTGGGTGTATGCGCTGAAAGATATACGATTTTAGGACATTATGACGGAATAATCGATAATAAAAATTCTCATCGCAAGTTCCACAGTCTTGATACACCCTTCAACGTCAGAAGACTTTCAAACGATCGTAAACAAACAAAAGACCCTTTCAACACATGTTCCCCTGAATCGTATGAGGAGTGTGCGAAGAATGCTATGCCACACTTAAGTCGCTATTAATTCTTCGAAATGTAAAATGTCTCGAGACTTTGCGGTTACACGCATTGCGGAAATTCTAGACCTACCAAAAACGGATACAAAATGTATCAATCTCGAGGTATCTATTCATAACTGGGCTATAAATCGTTCTACATCGTGTTTAGATGTACCTGCATCTGATAATCACAGACACGTTAACCGTTATAAAACCAAATTCCTCGAGATTCAAAAATGTTTGAAACAATCCCCAACACTTAAAGATGATATATTGACAGGTCGATTGAAAACATATGACGTTGTTAATATACCACCAAATAAACTTTGGCCAGGTGGTCCAATGGCTTGTGAAATGGATGCAAGTTCAAAAAGAGATGAGATGAAACAGTTTAATGCTGCGAGGGATGATAAAGATTATAAGGGTGCGTTCCGTTGCGGTAAATGTAAACAATGGAAAACGACATACTATGAGATGCAGACTAGATCGGCGGATGAGCCCATGACGGTATTTGTTACTTGCCACGCGTGTGATGCACACTGGAAACTTTGATAGAATATTTTGAATCGGTTAGATCGGTATCCATGTCTCCGACCGATAGGACATAATTGTAATTAGATGCGCGCTTATAGAGTGACTTACCCAATGGGGGTGTAAAAACGAGTTCATCATATGAAATATCTATATTACGTAATTGGTCACGTGTCCATAATACATTTTTATAAAACCCGGGGCGAGCCGTTATTATAACCATTCGATACCCCTTTTTCTGAGCATTTTTATACAAATCGTAGATATCTCGTATGACTTTACCCGTACTAGATTCGATGAGAGTATCATCGATATCAAACATAACAGCATCACCGGGGCCTGTCACCGGCGGGAGCATCATTTATATACATTAAGAAAATGTTACTTTAAGAATAAAACGTGTATTCTGACAATGGAAGGTCAGATAGTGGATGTTGAATATGACGATGAACAGATAGACATGTGTAAAATTATATCCCAGCACACGGACCATTATACAGTGAAACCTCTCGTATATGACCCAGATAAGTACCTATATAAGTTTTCACATTATACATTCCAGGTTCCAATCGAATCCATATCAGGGTTTTATGACACAACTGATATAGAAGATACTGGGCAATACATAAAAATAGATGGTGTGCACTACAGGTCGATAGAAGATTCGGATCCAGAATACGAACTTGAAAGTGGTGACAGTGATAGTGACACGTGTTCTGAAATAAGTTTATATGATGAAAATGACTACGAATTTGAATAAAAATGTCGATATATATAAAATGAAATTCGACCCACGATACGCCATCTTGGCCGTGTTACTTATTTTAGCTGTCTTTAAGATCACACAGAAGGAGAGGTATATGTGCGGTGGTAAACGTGAAGGATACAAGTCTGCTAGTGGACCCAAGCTTGGTCGTCCCAGGCCAGCCCTGGGAGCCAAGCCTATTAAGAAGGAGGGGTATTGCGCCAAGTGTGGTTCCGGTGGTCAGGTTTTCGGTAAACCATGCCCCAAATGTACTGGAGGTAAGGAGGGTTATTGCAGTTCGTGTGGTATGTAATAAACATACTTAAAACGTGTTCGACATACATGTACAAGTAAACATGGCACCCTATACCCCACCTAACACTCATTACAGTCAGATGGATGTATCGTCGTACACAGAAGATGAAATGTTTAAGTTTATGGGAAAGCATGGTAAGCGTTTCTATTGGCTCACTAAGTTCCTAGGTCTTTCGTACATCTGGTATGATAAGAAACGTAGTGTCATTGAGATTTGGGGACCCTATAGTTCCCTGCAAAATTTTCAGGCGCATCATGTCATTGGTTGCGAATTGGATTATTGTGTCGGTAGAGTATAAATATACTTAAGTCATAGATTATGTAATTAAATTATAGATGTTGAAGCGACCCACAAAACGTGTGCACCCTTCACCATGTGTAAACCCTGGCCCCCCTATTCCCGGTACATTTTTACATTCTATCGCTAATCCATCCCGTGAGATACAAAGACCTTCACAGAGAGGTGCATTTGCTTTTCAAAATTGTGAACTGTATAAAAAACTATTGAAACGTAATTACGAGTCACTTAACGTCCCATATAAAGAACCGGATGTACTTGAATTGACTTCGAAATCTACGAATGAAACGACTACAGAGTGCCACATCGATTATTTGGATAAAGTATACGTCCGGTTGAATGTATTGAAATCGGGTATAGTCCGAGTAAAACTGGTTACAAACTTCTCTAGTTTTTGGAAAACGTATTATTCGAAAGGTAAATCTCCCCCATTTAAAACAATGCTAGCTGCATGTAAGGCGGTTGGGTATTCGGAAGCATTTATGAATAAAATGATTGAAAATCGAAAAAAGCGTCAAATTTTTGCAAAAAAACTGGAAAAAATCATTGACAAGATTTTTGATAAAAGTACTACGACGAAAAAGAAGAAGGTCGTAAAGAAGGTCGTCGCGACTACTGACGAGGATGAGTTTGATGTCGAGGTGGAAAATGAAAACGATGACGAAAATAAAGACGATGCAGAAGAAAATGAGGCTATCGTCGAGGAAGATGGTGAAGATGACACGGACGAAGTCGTAGAGGATTGTGACGAGGAAGTATATGATGAAGATTAATCTAACCTAAGTTGTTATACATAAAGACTATTCATTAGAAAAATATAAGATGGGATACATTGCTTGGGATACCGAAACATCGGGCAAACCCCCGAGTATCTCTGGAGAAGTTACACCAGAGAACTACCACCTGTTTAGCGAATGTCGAATGGCTTCAATCGCAGCTGTTACTTTTTCGAGACATGGTCGAGAACTTTCCTCTTATCACTCCCTCGTATACCCCAATGGATTTAGATTGGGGACGCATGACGAAGATACATTGGGAGCTACACATATACACAAAATCAAACATGTTCAAGCGTTGCGATATGGTCTACCGTTTGTGCAAGTGTACGATAAATTCGTGGAGATCCTCAAAAGTTCTCGAGTGAATACACTCGTTGCACATAATGCAAGTTTCGATAAGAATGTATTATTCAGTGAATGTTATCGTTATGGTTTATCCGTCGAACCATTCAAGCACCTGAAATTCGTGTGTACACTTGAACTGTCCCGAGGTGCTTTCCTTGATACACCAAATTACAAACTTGAGACTGTTTACAAACATATAACCGGTGATGTGTTCCGAGCACATGACGCATTGGAGGATTCTCGTGCGTGTGGTGTCGTATACTCTGTCGTGAGGGATATCAATTTTAACTGTCGAGATATTGGTGTTGATAAAATTTCAATCGATGTGAGTGATATTCCTGCGATTATTGGAAAGATATGGTTCACGAAACCTGTCGACCTCGCAAAAAGTATTCGCGCCTCTCATATTGGAAAAACGGTGATGGGTGCTGACCGTGAACGAGTTATTGAACAGATTGCTTCCAGTGAACCGTTCGTACGTGTTATGATAAACGCTGCGAGACAATTTCAATCTCGAAGAACACGTGACTTGGAGATGAAATTAAATGCGATTAAAGTCCAACTCATTTCAAAGTGTCATTTGGTCAAGAGTGATTTGACACGAGTGTTCTCATATATCAGTGATATTCTATACAGTAAACTTACCGTCAGGGAATACACACAACTCGACAAGCGCGAGTGTACATACACACTGTTTACTATCTGCGGGACGGACTATGAAGTGTATGGAAGAGTGGACGATGTCACTAATAATGAAATCGGGATGACGTGTTCGAATGCAAAGGAACATAACAACACCACATTGTCAGGGGCGGATGTGATTAGATCTCAGGTGTTGATGCAGATGTTAGATATTGATACATGTCGTTTCGACACTTCTACAGGTGTGATTAATATTGCGAGGGATCATCACGCGTGGAAATACGAAATCGAACCAAAACTCCGAAGGTTTTGTGAATATGTACATAGCAGGCTTAGTAAACCGACTTAAAGTTTTTTTAATATGTATACGTACAATGACTACTCCTCAAAAGAAAGTTATCATCGCACTCCCGGGAAAAGATTTCTCTTCGTCGTTTCTTATGGCATGGTCCGAAACTCTATTGAAGCTTACACAACAGGGGTATCAGGTTGCTCTCACGAGCGATTATTCCGATTATGCTCCGTTCACTCGAATGAAGTCACTCGGTCTCGATAATACACGGGGTGATGATCAGAAACCATACGACGGAAAGGTTGACTATGACGTATGGGTTACGATCGATTCCAATATGATCTTTTCACCTAAGCATGTTATCGATCTCATTGAAGATACGGATAAATACCCAGTCGTTTCGGGTGTACACCGGATGCCTGATATGAAAAGTATAGCGGCTGTTCGTCATCTCGATGATGAGTTCTTTCATAAGAACGGTGCATACGAATATATCAAGATCGATACACTCGACAAGGATATTAAGCATGTAGATGTCGAGTATACGAATATGGGATTTATGGCGTGTAAGAAGGGTGTTATCGAAACTCTCACGTACCCGTATTTCAACTACCCGGTAAAGGTGTGTGAGGTTGATGATAAATCTATCTCTCATGTATTCCCAGATGACGCGTCGTTCTGCAAACGCCTGACCGACGCCGGGCATAAGATTATGATCAACACCGACATCTTCGTCGGAAATGAAAAGCGGCTCATCATTTAAGATGCTAAATGAACATAAAAGAGAAGGTACATACTGAAATATAATGAACGGTCCTGATTACGACAATATTAATACTGATAACGAGAGTGAATGCAGTACATCCCATGAACAGACGAACACTTTCGGTAATTACGTGAACGAAGTATCGACCAACGTGAAGGTGTATCTCCTTTCTGTTTTCACTGCGACATATATAAACATGCCGACTTATATTATCAACACATTCAAATGGGTTAAAATGGCAGTGATCGATGCCCCTATCAGAATCGGGGATGATATCGATAATCAATACAATAAGATCACAAGACACCTAAGTGGTGGAAATTACAAGGAAACTTCAGACGCGGATAAAGAAGCTTGATGTTCATTAACAGTTTGTACACACACGAATTCGCGACTGTGTTTCTTCAGGCTACCAGACCTCTCTGTCCGGACGTTCAACGTATCATCTGGGAGCAGGTGCTTGCTGATACTCCTATCGCACCCCCTACTCCAGTCAAGAAATGTTTGAAATCATCGGAACGATTATTAGCTCGTTCATAAAACCAAAAATATCAAAAATACACACGGGTGCGTATATATTTACACGTAATCAACACGGTGAAAGTGTGATTATACACGACCCATACAAACAGGTTGAAACTTGTATAGAAGATGAGATGTCTGTCCTTCTTTTGAAATGTGAGCGATTAATTTCGCATTTCAAAATGAAAATGAAATCACACGCTTCACGTCGTGGATATGTATTGAATAATCAGATTGCAAAGTTAGTAAACGATATCATATATGATTGTGAAAATGGTATACCAGATAATATCCATGAATATCATGAACGATATTTACATATCCGAGGGTCAGTGACCGCGACGTCGATGTCATCTGTAAATCTAAATAGAACCTAAGTTGTTATTAACATTCAAGTTTTTCCACATGCTCGATCATCATGGATCTCTTTCACAAACTCATGGAACTCGTCGACAAGAACTCTGAAAATATCCCAGATGGGGATTATTTACAGATGTGTGATACCATCAAAGAATTACGAGAACGTGTCAAACCACCCCCATTTCTTATGGACCAAAACCAACCACTCTGGGTGAGTGAGAATACAGGTACACCAGAAAGAGTGCCTACATATCAACGAAGTACACCAGATTGGACGAATTATGCGTCTATATTTGAAGGTTGGGAAGGTGTTAGGGTGCGTGGGAATACTGATGAAATGACACAAGAGGACCTCGCGTTAGTCGCATTGGCTGTCGCACACGAGACGGATATAGCAGAGGCGACATACACTGTACAGAATGGTCACTCTTAGATATTTTTATTTAAACCTATAATGTGCTGCGATAATAGCAGATACGATTACACCGACCGTGAATAGTTCATCTTTTTTTATAGAACTCTTTATCGCCCAACTAACCGTAAAAAACACACCACTGAAGACCCCCATTGTTCTGAGTGCGAGTTCTTGATATTCGTTCATTTACTATTACCATATATTTTTTTTATCATACGCCGGGATCGAATATCTTTTTTATATGACGACTATAGATGCATATCAAGCAATTGAAAGATAGTTGGAAAGTCATACGAGATGAGCTTGACAATCTACCGATGGATGTATTCATATCTGATAAACCAAGACCAACCGGTGAATGGCAGGGATCGCCTATCGTACAAAAAATTGTAAATGATTATTCCAATGGAAAATTCGGATGGTTGAAAGGTGGTCAAGAGCATGTTCAAGAAGAATGGATCAGTTGGCCACTTATATGGAATGGTAAAATGGTTTGTGGAAACTCGGCAAAATGTCCAAAAACGGTTAATCTACTCTCACGTATTGACGGAATAGAAGTTGCAGGATTTTCATTGATGAAAGGTGGTGTGCGATTGACAGAACATCTTGATGTTGTAGGTGAAGACTATAAATACACATATCATCTCGGACTAAAATGTCCAATGGGGTCTATATTACATCATTCGGTGCAAGGTGATATAGTGGAAGAGAACGGGAAACATATCCTCATGGATGCTCGGCAGAGGCATTGGGCAGAAAATCAGTCTAATGAAGATCGGATAATTTTGTATATGGAACGATATAAAACCTAAGTCGGTGTGGTTGAAAACTAAATATAATTGAATGTATTCATCATGGAAGATATCAGACAACTCATGGAAATGATTGACTACAATGTCAAATCGTTCCCAGAAGGGGATTATCTTAAAATGTGTGACAACATTAAAAATATTTTCGAAGTCGTTAAGACACATCAAGACCATGACAGTGACAGTGACACTGACAGTGCAATTGATTTTACATATGAAGACGAAGAGGATGCTTTAGATCTACCGTATGTCATAGTTGAGAATACAGACCCTCTTAACATTGTACATCCGGGTCGTTCTATCATCGATCTTGAATTACAGCGTACGCAGATACATCAAGAATACACGTCGATCACCGATCACTTACGTCAGGCAACACGTATGTTCAAACGATTGAAAATGAGACGTAACATCACAGCACGTGTTAGGTATGAGGCGGTTAAGCAGTTCTGTGATGTTAGAATGTTACATGTTTCTGAGTACACGTTGCATGCAGTAAAAACACGTTATCCTCAATATACATTCCCTGACGAGCGAGCATTTTTTTATGATTTCTTAATCAGTCATAATGAACGTGTCCGTGATCAGATGCATGACTTATCAAATCAAATAAACATTCTAAAGGTGAAACAGGATGAATGTGTCGAGCGCTATCACGAGTGTCAGTAGGTGGATTTACACCACCATTCATTTCCACCAGAATATTCAAATGCTATATGAATGAGGGCTCCCCCGACAAATAGTTTCACAGGTGTAGATATTTTGAATAGACGGTTTAATAACATGAATAGGAACAAATTCATCACACCGATTACAATAGCTTCTAACAGGACATTCTTCAACGGGCGTATTTTCATTTAGTATAACAGTAGAAAAAAAATATTGATATATAAAAATATGAAGTTGTCCATGAAATTAAACCGGTCTCATTTGATCGTTTCAGTGGGATCGATGATTTTTGTTATGATTCTTTTATCTGTACTCGGTTACCTCAAATTTAGTGAAGGTTATGAATCGCCAGAGGCTCTCGAGGACGAGCTTAAGCAGTTGATGGATGAAATGACCTCCTCCCCTGTCGTACAAGAACTGGTGACACCCCCAGTCGAAGAGCCTGTTGAACCTGTACCTGAAGATGAAGAATTGACAACGGAGATGATGGCCCCGGGTCCTATGAATGGTAATATGGAGATGATGGCCCCGGGTCCTATGGGTATGTAAAATTTTATTGGTGTACAATAAAGAATGTCGAATACACAATACAGTGAAAAAATCAAGACGGCGCAGCCCAAGGTTATAAAAGCTTACAAGGATGCCATAGCCTCTGTAAAAGAAGTAATCGCTAAAAAAAGTAAATTATACACAGGTGATCCTAAAAATTACGACTTCGACGCATTGAATGCACTGGGGGGTGAAATGGAAAATGCTATAAAGAAGGCTACACTTGCGATGAATTTACGCGCACAGGCTAAGTTACTAGGTGATCTCGATACGTCGATCGTCAAGGTTGGAAAGGCTCGGGAACTTGGAGAACGTTTGAAATCTTCTAAAACGAGTGAAGCCCAAGAGCAAGTGATGAAAGAAATTTCAGAATCTTTATCGAGTGTCTAATACCAAAAATGTTTACTAAAAATACTTAAGTTAATCGCTTTAATGTAGAAAATCATGGATAATGAAATTTTGTACAGTAAGGAGTTACATGTCAAAAGCTGAAGATATCGTCATAATCAGTAATAGTCACATGTGTGCAGAAAGGCAGCTTATCAGACAGCTGTATCGAGAGTGTATAAAAGAGGGTAAAAAACCGCATCACTTTACCAATTGGATACGACGAAAGTATGGATACATGGTGATTTACAGGAGTGGTATTCACGGTGATATGATTTCATTACCATGTGTACTGTGTAGGAAAATGATAGAAAAATACAATATATCATGGACCGCACACGATGGGACCAAATGGGTTAGTAGTTCAAGTGATGTATGTATGCCCGTATCGAAACCCACTAACAAACAGCGTCGGGTCCATGGGTTTATACATCGATGACTAATATAAAATTATAGTAATATAATAGATGACATCGCCGCTACTGATAGGAGTTGGTGTCTTGATTGTAATAAGTGTGATTGTGTTATTTCAACTACGTAAACCCGCAGCGATTCAAACATCATTATCGTTACCACAGTCCAGGACAATGATTTATAAAACCATATTAGCATCCGAGAAGGGTGGTGTAGCGGATGTTGCAGGTGCTCTTAAACGTTCGGTTACTATAAAACGAGAGGAAACAGGGGAACGTCTCAAGAGTAATAAGAAGAAGCTGACTGAATTGCAAGCTAAAAAAAATGCAGAGCTGATCGCCCGTCGGGAAGCTATAAGAAAGCGTGTAGAAATCGATAAACAAATAGCAGAAGCGCGACGTTTACAAAGTGAAATGAATGCCAGGAAAGCTGCTGAAGCTGCTCGATTAGCTGCAGAATTAGCTGAAAGGCGTCGTATAACAGAACAAAAAATAAGAGCCGCTGCAGAAAGAGCTCAAAAAATGAAACAAGAACGAGAGAAGCGTGCACTAGCGTTCCGTAATAAAATGATGCAGATGAACGCTGAAAATATGAGACGTGTCGAAATGTTAGCGGAAAAGAAACGTCAGGCGGAGATTGCTCGTAAAGTGGAAATGGTTCGGAAAAAGCGTGCATCAGAATTAGCAGCTAAGATGGAAATGGAAAAGGTTCTCAAAGAACAAATGAATATCCGTGATGATATACAGGAAGCTAACACTACCGCGACTGAAAAAGCCCTGGAAGAGCAGAGATTACAGATACAAAAAGCCGAAGCTGAAGCAGAAGCAGCTAGACTTAAACGAGAGAAGGAAGAGAGAGATGCAAAGGAATTGGAAACTACAATCGCTGAAGAAGTGAAACAGCAGAAACTTGCGGAGAATGAGGCAAGGCTTGAAGAGGAAGCGCGACTGACTGAAATACAAAAAGTTGAGGCGGAATCGGAAGCGGAAGCGGAAGCGTTATTACTCGAAGAGACGAAACGTCAAGAGAAAATGGATGATGACATAATAAGACTCAGGGGGGAGCAAGATGCGGAAATGGAACGATTAGAAGCTGAGAGACTGGCTGCAGATGAAAGTGTACAGACCGCATACACAGATTCCATACAAGAAGAGGAAGAACTCAAAAAACAACTCGTGATAGATGAAGCTAAATTTTTAGAAGAACAGAATGAAGAAGCACGTTTGTCTAATATTGCATTAGAAGCGCAGCAGGAAGCTGATCAAGCTGAACAGGATAGACTTCTTTCAGAGGCAGCGGAAGAAACGGCAGAGCGTGAAAAAACTCTCGTGTCGGATACTGAAAAGATACGGGACGATGCGGAAGATGCTCTTGAAGATGCTCAGTCAAGGGAAGAAGAGTTGGCTTCAAATGTATTAACAGCGGAAGAAGCGCGAGAGGCATTGGAAAGTGGTAATATATTAGACACTTTCAATGTTTCGTGTAGAACCAGGGTATCTGTTACACAGTAAATTAAATATTTTTGTATTATAGATATGGGTGGAGCAGTTTCGTCGGTAGTTAGTTTTGTGAACGATGCAGGTGACTGGGTCGAAGGTACGGCTGAGGAAGCGGCTCAAGCCGCCAAGGACATCGCGAATAAGGCTGCTAAAGAAGCCGCTGACGCGGCTAAAGCAGCCGCCGACACGGCTAAAAAGGCACTTGATGGTGCTAAACATGCTCTAAATAAGTCATTAAAAGCACTAGATCATGCAAAAGGCGTTCTAAGAAATGCTGTGAATCAGGCTACGAAAGCGACACGAGACGCTGCAAACGCGACAGCTACATGGACTTCAAAAAAAGCAAACGCAGCCGCGAAGCTTGCTGAAAGGAATACTAAGGCGGCGTGGAAGGCGACGAGTAAGACCGCAATGGATGCTGCAAATCGCACCGCATCTGTAGCTACAAACGTGGCAAACAATGCAGTGAGAGATTTTAATAATGCAGCGAATGTGGCGGTTGATTTCACTAATAAGGCTGCAAAAGCGACGACTGATTTCACTAATAAGGCGGCAAATGCGACCGCAAAGTTTGCTGAAAAAAATGCAGCGATCGCTGCAAAAACTGTCGCCGATAACGCGGTTAAACTTGCTAAAGGTGCTACTAAAATTGCGAATGATGCAGTGAAAGAGGCTGAAAAGGCTGTAAATGATATAGGTGGTGCAATGGAAGATATTGGAAACGATATCGCCGACGTAGCTGTAGACATAGGTAATGAAACGAAGGCGATTGCAAATGAAGTGGGAGATTTTGCAGAAAAAACTGCTAACGATTTTAAGGATTTTACAATGGAACAAGCTGAGATGGCTCTCACGATGGCTGGAGTTGACCTGAGAAATGGTGGTGGACAAGAGGAAATGGGTACAGGTGCTTTGGATGAAGAAGCTTGTGCACAACTCACATCTTTCGAATGGAATAACGGTGCATGCATCGAGAAGAAATTTGTTGATCGAGTGATAGATGAGACGGCTTGTGGTACGATAGATGGTTTTGAATGGAACGGTGAAGAATGTCGGTTAAAAGATGCTTCGATTGATTACACTACAAGCTGTTTAACTAATGGTGGGGATATTTCTATGGAAGCGAAAACACCTGCAGTGAGCAGTGGTGTTGAGACCTATATCACGCAAGGTGTGGTGCTAAGTGATGAAGATAAAAAAAATCTAGAAAACCAAGAACTCCGACGAAGACTTCGCGAAAAGGCCAAAGAGCTTGCTCCGTTGCGTGAAAAATTAGAACAAAGTGAAAAGAAAAAGATAGAGCTACAACGAACATACGACGATAAGGAGAGGGAATTGCAGTCTGCGGAGCGGGTGAAAAAAAATGAACAATTGAAATTGGACCTGAAAAAGAAAGAAGAAGCGACGGCTAAAACTAACCAAGCAAATGCTAAAAATATAGAAGCTCAAAAAATAAAAGAAAGTAATGCAGCACAAGCTGTAAAGAATGCAGCTGAACGTGTGAAGAATGATGCAATTAAGAAAAAGAATGCAGCTATACATGCGAGGAATAGAGCCAATGATGTGAAAAATGCTAAAATACGAGACAGAGATAATAAAAACCGTTCTAAGAATGCGTCTCGGAATACATATAATATCGCGGTTAATGCTGAACGTAATGCTATAAACATTTATAACGCTGCTAATAAAGATAGACACAATTGGGAAGTTCACAAGAACCACCTGAATAATGTAAAAAATGCAGCTATCAATGCGAGGAACTCTGCACAAAACGACAAAAATAACAAACAAAACGATTACAATAATAAAAATGATAATAAAAAATCAAAAGAAAATGATTATAATGATAAAGCCGCCAAGTTGCCGAAAATACCAAAGTTTAAATGGCCGAAGTGGTGTGATAAACGTTTGAAGGATAACATAAAGAAAATTGGGGTCGATAATGGCTTCAATGTATATTCTTGGACATGGAATGAGATTGCTGGATCCACGTACGACCTATATGGTGATGATATCGGTTTTATAGCCCAAGAACTTCCAAAAAATGTTACAGAATACGATGAATATGGATACCTGTATATCAAATCAGAACCATTGATTAAACTTATAGATAATATAAAAGTGAATACAACATTTCGATAGTGCGCCGGTGACACATCACAGAATAGATCGTAGGTTCTACCAACTTCACAGTTGGTAAAATTTACACAAATTATATGGGATACCTTGATCGAATAAGTGTCACAGATAATAGGTTAAGAAACCGATGTAGCTTCGTTCCGGTCATGACCCACAAACGTTACCAAAACCTTATCAATCCACGAGAAACGTGTATAAATGCATGTCGTGGCCTGGATATTTCGCCAAATTTAGGGCAATTTATTTTCTTAGCTATATATTGAGAGAAAAGGGAAATAGCCTAAAAAAAGGTGAAAAAATTAACGCTAAAAATCACCCCTAATTCTGACCAATATTT
>Ga0213862_10000377_pt1:0-15000 | contig 19431 bp, 10 predicted proteins | sample PICome_7_FD_160092 | JGI IMG/M metagenome (GOLD analysis project Ga0213862, IMG submission 160092) | Coastal seawater microbial communities near Pivers Island, North Carolina, United States - PICO266 | ecosystem: Environmental > Aquatic > Marine > Coastal | place: USA: North Carolina... | reverse complement strand
CATTAATTCACGATTAATTAAAAATTCGTGCGGTAATGGAATTTCTTGTGGAGATACCCCTGCATCTAATAATTTATTAATTGGTAAGGCGATATGAATTTGGTGACCAGACCATGATAAACAACCTAAACCTAATAAACCAGCTAAATGGTGGTTCATCATTGATTCCGCATTTTGGAACCATTCTAATTTAGGAGCTGCTTTGTGATAGTGGAACCAACCAGCAAATAACATTAATGCTGACATAATTAAACCACCAATAGCAATCCAGTAAAGTTCTACTTCACTAGTAATACCTTCAGCACGCCACATTTGGAACCAACCTGATGTTGTTTGAACACCTTGGAAATTTCCACCTACGTCTGCGTTTAAAATTTCTTGTCCTACAATTGGCCAAACAACTTGTGAACTTTGTTTGATTCCAATTGGATCAGATAACCAAGCAGAATAGTTTGAGAAATATGCACCATGGAAGTGCATACCACTAATCCATAAGAAAATTGCTGCTAATTGGCCAAAATGTGCACTGAAAATTTTACGAGAAACTTCTTCTAATGAATTAGTTTGACTATCAAAATCGTGTGCATCAGCATGCAAGTTCCAAATCCAAGTAGTTGTTTTTGGACCTTTAGCTAAAGTTCGTGAAAAATGTCCGGGTTTCGCCCATTTTTCGAAACTAGTTTCCACAGCGTCTTTTTCTACAAAAATTTGAACATTTTTTGCGCGACGCTCCGTTGAGCTTATTGCCATTGACTTTCTCCTTTTGGGAGACGAAAATCTATGAAACTCTCATAAAAAATAAAAAATAGTTCTATGTAGCTATTTAGTAACTATGAGTTTTCAATATAACATTATATATTGTTTTTAGTTTTATTTACTAACTCTATTTAAAATATTAAATTTAATATTTTAAATAGAATTTTGTGCTACAAATGGTAATAAAGATAATGAACGGGCACGTTTAATTGCTTTTGCAATTTGACGTTGTTGTTGTACTGTAACCCCTGTGGCACGACGAGGTAAAATTTTTCCTTGTTCTGTAATGAATAATTTTAGTAAATCAATATCTTTATAATCAATTTTTTGATTAATACTTAAAGGAGATAATTTTTGTTTTTGGTTTAACATATTTTATTTAATTTCTTTGTGATTAGTCGGTTTATTACAATGACGACAATATTTTTTTAATTCAATACGTTCTGGGTTATTACGACGGTTTTTTTGCGTTGTATAACGTGATACACCTGCTGAGCGTTTATTAGTGTTTGAGCGACATTCTGTACATTCTAACGTAATTAGAATACGTGTACCTTTACTCTTTGCCATAAAATTTTTTTATAAAATTAATTAATTTTTAACAGTATTTATATTATCTTTACACTACCTAAAAATTTTTATCTTATCAAGGTTTTAAAGAAACTTTTATAACATAAAAAATTTTTAATAGAAAAACTTCCAATTTTATAATGAATATATTAATATTTGAGTAAACGCAAATATTTAATTAAAAATTGAAAGGATTTATAAATAATTATGGCTAATAACAAATCGGCAAAAAAACGTATTCTAATTAATAGACGAAATCGTATACAAAATCGTTTTTACAAAACGTCAGTACGAACATTAACAAAAATGTTTTTAGCAAGTTTAGAAACTTATCAAACTAATCAAACAGATGAAAATAAGCAAAAAGCTCAAACTATTTTAAATTCTGTATATAGCTTAATTGATAAAGGGACAAAAAAGAAAGTTTTTCATAAAAATACCGCAGCTCGAAAAAAATCTAAATTAGCTTTACAGTTAAAAGCAATCTAACATTACAATTTTTCAATTAGTTTGAAATCAGCTGAAAGTATAGTTAAGGAAATTTTAAGAATTATTTTTAAATTTTCTTAACCTTTCTATTTTTCGCTTCATAAAAATTTAAAAATAATTATTTTCCAAAATTATGAAACAATCGATGAATTATATAACTGCTTTGCCTGATTTTATGGAAATGCAAAGAGTTAGTTTTTGTTGGTTTATAGCTCAAGGGTTAAATGAAGAGTTAGCTATGTTTTCTCGAATTCATGATTTTAGTTATAATACTGAATATGTATTATTTGGTCATGAATATAGTTTAGTAAAACCAATTTACAATATTATAAGAGCTAAAAAATATACAGCTAATTATGCAGCACAATTAGTTATTCCAATAGAAATTCGAAATAAAAAATTAAATAGTGTTCGCTATCATAATCAATTTCCGATTATTAATTTACCATTAATGACAACTTCTGCAACTTTCATTATTAATGGTTGTGAACGTGTTATTGTAAGTCAGATTATCCGTAGTCCTGGTATTTATTTTGAGAAAAATAAAAATCAGAAAAAACGAAAGATTGTCAAACGAAAAATATCCAGTGATATTAATAAGTTAAGATCTTTTGTACCTTTAGGTGAACCATTTATCTCTGAACAAATTTTATCATTTTTTCCAATAACATATAATCAAAGTTTTTTTCAATACTCCTTTACTGAACTAAAAAAAAGTGAAAATAGTTTTTATTTTTATTTTCTAGAATCTTTTAAAATCTACCATATTATTTCAAAAACAGTTCATCCTATTAAAAAGTTTGAACGAATTAAAATTTTCCTACATTGGTTAGATTTAAAAAATAAAGAAGTGCATGAATCTAATCTATTCGATTCATCAAATGTACAAAATTCTATAACTTATTGGAATAAATTACTTAAATCACTAATTAAATATGAATTATTAAAAAAAAGTTTTTCTGATGATTCTTTAAAAATTGAAAATCATTGGTTAAAAACAATAGGTCAAATTACTTCGGATAAGAATCCTTCACCACTTTTCTCAACAACAAAAACTCAACAATACCCACTTACAGATTATTATAACAAACTTACACAACTCAATTTTGCGCATAAATTTTTAGTTTTATTAATCGGTACACAAACTGAAGTTAAACAAATTAATCAATTTAAATTTTTAAATAAAACATTATTATCAACCAGTGAAAAAATTGAAAACTTAATTTCTGACACAAAAACGAAAAGATTTAAACCTACTTTTTATTTTTCTACAACATTAAAAGAATTATTTAAATATAAACAAAAAAAGAAAAAAACTAAAGACTTAGATACGGTTCGAATTAAAACTGATCCAAATTTTGATTTAAATGCTCGACAGATTCATGAATTAAACGATAATCCCTTAATAACAGACAGTATTGAATACAAATATGAAATAACTGAAAACCAAAATAAATTAAATTATTTAAAATCTCGATCTGAAATTATTCAGTATAAAGATTATCATGAAATTAAAGATAATTATAAACATAATTATGACCAAAAAGATTTATATACAGCAGTTTTAATTCCAGAATCAGGGTCATGGGTTCGATTTGGTTTTCAAAAGAATACTGAAATTAATAAATATAAATATCCAATTAAAAACCAAGAAGATGAAGTTGTAATTCAATTAGATAAATTTACTCAAAAACCAATTATTCATTTATTAAAAGAAATGGGTTTAACGGATTATGAAATTTGTCAAAATTTACAACATGCAAACTTCTTTTACTTTAATAAACCTTTAATTAGTAATTCTTTAATTTCTGACCAGCCTTTATTAAGATTTAACTTAAAATCGGATTATTATAAAAATATTTCAGATTTTTCACGAATTTTTGATATCCGCTATTATCGTTTAGGGAAAATTGGTCGTTCGAAACTCAATAATCGCTTGAATGTAAAATTGAATAGTCAAATTCAAACAATTACTTATGCAGATATTTTTGCAATTGTTGATTCTTTAATCACTTTATCAATTTCAAAAACAATTGGTGATGATATTGACCATTTAAAAAATCGACGTGTACGTTCTGTTGGTGAATTACTTCAAAATTTATTCCGAATAGGTTTTCAAAGGTTATTACGAAAATTAAGAAGTCAAACAAATAAAATTGGTTCAAGTCAATTATCCAGTTTTAATATTGTTGGTGCAACAATTCGAGAATTTTTTGGTTCAAGTCAATTATCTCAATATATGGATCAAACAAATCCATTATCTTCACTTACACATCGAAGAAGAATTAGTGGTTTAGGGCCTGGGGGTTTTGATCGGGATCGAATTAGTTTTGCGGTTCGGGATATCCACCCAAGTCATTATGGTCGGATTTGTCCAATTGAAACCCCGGAAGGTCAGAATGTTGGTTTAATTGCTTCTTTAACAACTTGTGCCAGAGTAAATAAATCAGGGTTTATTGAAACACCTTTTTGGCGTGTAATTAATGGTAAAGTTATTAAAACAGGTAATCCTATTTATTTAACAGCTGACATTGAAGATTTTTATAAAATTGCCCCTGCAGATATTGCGAATAATGACCAAAACTATTTAACTCAAAATTTAATTCCTGTTCGTTATAAACAAGATTTTATTACTGTTACTCCATTTGAAGTTGATTTTATTGCTATTTCAACAGTTCAGGTTGTTTCTGTGGCTGCATCCTTAATTCCATTTTTTGAACACGATGATGCAAATAGGGCATTGATGGGATCAAATATGCAACGTCAATCAGTTCCATTAATTCTTTCACAAAAACCTATTATTGGTACAGGTTTAGAAAACCAAATTGCAATTGATTCTGGCGCAACTCTGAATGCTCATAAAAACGGAATAGTTTCTTCTGTAACTGCAGATCAAATTACTATCAAACAAGAAGATGGAACAAATTTTAAGTATCCTCTTCAAAAATACCAACGATCAAACCAAGAAACTTGTATTAATCATCGGCCGATTGTTTGGAAAGGTGAGCAGGTTTTATCTGGACAAATGTTAACTGATGGCCCTGGTATTAATGCAGGTGAATTAGCATTAGGTCAAAATGTTTTAATTGCTTATATGCCATGGCAGGGATATAATTTTGAGGACGCTATTTTAATTAATGAACGCTTAGTTTATGAAGATGTTTTTACATCAATTCATATTGAACGATACGAAATTGAAATTGACCAAACAGCAGAAGTTTGTGAAAAAACTACAAAAAATATTCCAAATTTAAATTTTTCTGAATTACAACATTTAAATGATGATGGAATTGTTTCAATCGGTACTTTTGTCAGACCTGGTGATATTCTAGTTGGTAAAGTCATTGAAAAAGATGACTCTGAACAATTGCCAGAAGCGAAACTATTACGTGCCATTTTTGGTGCAAAAGCAAAAGGTGTTCGTGATACTTCATTTAGAATGCCTGAAGGTGAGTATGGTCGTGTTATTGAAACACTAACTTTTAATCGTCGAACAAAATTAGCTTATAAATTTGAAAAAATTCAAATTTTTATAGCCCAGATTAGAAAAATACAGGTAGGTGATAAAATTGCAGGTCGTCATGGTAACAAAGGAATTATTTCCCGAATTTTACCACGCCAAGATATGCCTTTTTTACCAGATGGAACACCTATTGATATTATTTTAAATCCATTAGGTGTACCGTCCCGCATGAATGTTGGTCAATTATATGAGTGTTTGTTAGGTCTTGCAGGTCATAAATTAGACCGTCGTTTTAAGATTTTACCATTTGATGAAATGTATGGCCCTGAGGTTTCTCGAATTTTAATTAATAAAAAATTACGTCAGGCATCCATTGAAAAAGACGAAGCATGGCTTTTTAATCCTTATTCACCAGGGAAAATGGTTTTAATTGATGGTCGGACTGGAAAAGAATTTGAAAACCCAATTACAGTTGGAAATGGTTATATGTTGAAATTAATTCATTTAGTTGATGATAAAATGCATGCGCGAGCTACAGGACCTTACTCTCTAGTAACACAACAACCGTTAGGGGGTAAAGCACAGCATGGTGGTCAACGTTTTGGAGAAATGGAAGTTTGGGCTTTAGAAGGTTTTGGTGCTGCTTTTGTTTTAAAAGAATTATTGACTATTAAATCTGATGATATGGAAGGTCGGAATGAAACATTAAATGCTATTGTTAAAGGTCAACAAATACCTACTTCTGGTATTCCAGAATCATTTAAAGTTTTATTACAAGAATTACGTTCTATTGGGTTAGATATGAGTACTTATAGAATTGAACAATTCAATACAAGTCAAACATATGAAATGGAAGTTAATTTAATTGAAAAATATGATCCATTAACAAAAATATTTCCACCGACTTCAAATATAAATAGTATAGCTTTTTAATAAGTATATTTAATAAATATGGTACGAACAGCAAAAGAATTTGATTATATAAAAATTAAGTTAGCTTCACCTCTGCGCATTTTACAATGGTCACATAGACGATTACCAAATGGGCAATTTATTGGTGAAGTTCAGAAATCGGAAACAATTAATTACCGAACATTTAAACCAGAAATGGATGGTTTATTTTGTGAACGTATTTTTGGTCCCAGTAAAAGTTTAGAATGTGCATGTGGGAAATATAAACGAGTTCGATATGATGGTTTAATATGTGAACGGTGTGGGGTCGAATTGACAGAGTCACGCGTTCGTCGACATCGTATGGGACATATTAATTTGATTTATCCAGTTACACATGTTTGGTACACAAATAGTAGACCTAACTACATGGCTTTATTGTTAGAGGTAGAACAGTGTGAGAAAAGAGTTGATACTGGTTTATTATATTATTTACCTGATTTATTTAATTTAATAAATACAAATTTAGAATTTTCAAAAACTCCTGAAATCAAAGAGTTGATTGAAGAAATTGTAAAACAAAAAGGTTTAGTGACTTGGTTACCTACAGATCCTTTATTTAAAAAAAATTCTGAAAAATTAAAACGCGATATTTTATATACAAAAATTAATCGTAATCGGTATAATAATGATCGTTTAAATAACGATTCTGTTTTAAAATTAACAAAAATTAAAAAAAAGTTAAAGCAAATAATCCAAATGTTCCGTACGGATGAATCTGCAAAACAATTATTATCAAAAACTTTCCAAAATGAATATCAGAAAAAATTTGCTATTAAATCAGGAAAAGTAAATTTACGTGATAATCGGATCAAACGAATTAAATTAGCTTCATTAGCATATTTTATTGCAGAAGATGAAATTTCTTTTTATGGTCTTCACTGGGATTTACAGCAATATCGTCGAAGTAGAGAGCTTGGTTTCACTGGTTACCCATTAAAACCATACCCCAAACCAAATTCACAAAACCGACGTCGAAACACACCTAAATACTTATTACGAACTACTCCAAATTATTTAATTGGTGCAGTTCTAATCAAAAAAGAACTTGAAAAACTTAATATTAATATCGAGATTTGCAAGACACGTAAATTCATTACCATTTGTAGTAAAGTTTTGCATAAAGATCAACCCATCTATAACGGGTCAAAATGGTTCCGAAAATGGGAATATCAACGAATCTATAAATTACGGGATCAATCAATTAAACGAATTCGTATTTTAGAAAATTTACAAGCTACAGGTTCAAACCCTTCTTGGATGGTTATTACAATCTTACCTGTTATTCCACCAGCTTTAAGACCAATGATTCAATTAGAGGGTGGCCGGTTTGCAACTTCGGATTTAAATGAGCTATATCGTAGAATTATTACTCGTAATAATAGACTTTTAAGATTATTAGAAATCGATGCTCCTCAATTAATCATTCGTAATGAAAAAAGAATGCTTCAAGAAGCTGTAGATACTTTAATTGACAATGGTAAACGAGGGAAAATTGCTTTAAGTGCTAACAATCGTCCTTTAAAATCTCTGTCTGATATTATAAAAGGGAAACACGGTAGATTCCGTCAAAATCTACTAGGAAAACGAGTTGACTATTCTGGTCGATCTGTAATTGTTGTTGGTCCAAGTTTAAAATTGAATCAATGTGGTTTACCCTATGAAATGGCTATTGAATTATTCCAACCTTTTATTATTCGTGAGCTAATTAACCAAGGTTTAGCTAGTAATATGAAAGTAGCGAAGAATTTGATTCAACAAAATGAGTCAGCTATTGATCCTGTATTAGAGAAAGTGTTATCGAATCATCCCATTTTTTTAAATCGAGCCCCAACTTTACACCGTTTAGGAATTCAGGCGTTTGAACCTATTTTAGTACAAGGTCGTGCCATTAAATTACACCCATTAGTTTGTTCTGCGTTTAATGCTGATTTTGATGGTGATCAAATGGCAGTTCATGTTCCGTTATCATTAGAATCGCAAGCTGAATGTTATATGCTTATGCTTGCACCTTATAATTTTTTATCGCCAGCTAATGGTGAGCCCATTATTATGCCAAGTCAAGATATGGTTTTAGGTTGTTATTATTTAACAGTGAATAATATTAAAGGCTTATTAGGATCAAATCATTATTTTGCAAATTTAGAAGATGTTGTTTTAGCTTATCATCAAGATCAGATTGAATTACATACGTCGATTTGGGTTCGGTATAATAATGACGTAGTAGAACCAAAAAATTTAATTAAAAAAATTAAGTTGCAAGATAATAGTTATATTGAATACTATGAAAATCTTCAAATTCGAAAAGATAGTTTGGATCAGCCATTAGTTCAATATATTCAAACAACAACGGGTCGCGTAATTTTTAATTACACAATTCAGAAAACTTTAAAATTAGTTGCATAAATGATATAAATATTTCATGAAAAATTCTATATATCAGAATACTCTTATAAATAAAAAACAATTAAAGCAATTACTTGCATGGAGTTTTACTCAATATAATTCTATGCAAGCGTGTGCTTTAGCTGATGAATTAAAATATTTAGGTTTTAAATACGCAAGTCAAGCAGGTATTTCTATTAGTATTGAAGATTTAAGAGTGCCATTTGTTAAAAATCAAATGTTAGACAATGCACATCAAGAAATTTTAAATGCCGAAAAAATTTGTTTAAAAGGAAAAATTACGGATGTTGAACGTTTTCAAAAAATTATTGATACATGGAGTATCACTAGTGAATCTTTAAAGGATGAAGTCGTTTCTTATTTTAAAAGTTATGATCCTTTAAATTCTGTTTATATTATGGCTTTTTCGGGCGCTCGTGGGAATCTATCACAGGTACGACAACTAGTTGGAATGCGAGGTTTAATGTCAGATCCTAGTGGTGAAATTTTACAGCTACCAATTAAGAAGAACTTTCGGGAAGGATTAACCATCACTGATTATTTAATGTCAGGCTACGGTGCAAGAAAAGGGATCGTTGATACTGCTCTAAAAACAGCTAACTCTGGCTATTTAACCCGTCGTTTAATTGACGTTGCTCAAGATATTATTATTCGTGAAAGAGATTGTAAAACATATCATTCATGTTTAGTGTCTGACTTTAAAAATAATGATCAAGTTTTAGGGCGGTTTTTAAGTAAACCTGTTTATCATCCAATTACAAATGAATTAGTTGCTGAAGCCGAAACTCAATTAACACCAGCTTTAGTTAGCAATTTTAAAACAATTAATATTCAAAATTTTTACATTCGTTCACCTTTGACATGTAGTTTATATCGCTCAATTTGTCAAAAATGTTACGGATGGGATCTAGCAAATGAAAATTTAGTTGATATTGGGGAAGCTGTAGGTATTATTGCAGGTCAATCCATTGGGGAACCTGGTACACAGTTGACGATGAGAACTTTTCATACTGGGGGTATTTTTACCTCAGAAGCACGACAACAAATTATAAGTTCTGTAAATGGGATTATTAAATTTTCAAAAATTCTAAAAACTATTACTTTACGGACAAGTCGGGGTGATGATGTTTTACTGACTAAAAATTCAGGCTTGTTAGTTATTGTTCCTGAAAATATCGGCACAAAATTAATTCAATTGGAACTACTACCAAATACGATTTTATTTGCAAAAAATAACCAATATATTAAAAAAGGTATGATCCTTGGGGAGTTATCAAATAATGCCAAACAAACAACTAGAACCGAAATTAAACCTGTTTTGTCAACGTCTTCTGGGGAAGTGTTTGTTCCGCGTTTGCGGGATAAGTCTAAGTACGTTAGTAAAAATATGCTTATGTGGATTATGGCTGGTAAGGTTTATCAAGCACCCAACAATTCCTTTCTAAATTTTTATACGGACCATAAAATTAATAAAAATAGTTTTATTTTCCGAACAAAAATTGTGAATCAATTCCCTGGGTTTGTAAAAATGATTAACAATAAATCGAATATTTTTGAACGTAATATTCAAATAGTAAGTAATCAATATAATTTACCAAATTCAATTATTAAGCAAGTTAATTTTTCAAATCAAACTTATCAATATATTTTAAAATATAAAGATAACCAATATTGGGTTAATTTAGAAAATAAAAATTCAAATTTAGAATTAAATTCACTTTCAACAAATTATTTTGGAAGTTTAATCTCAAATAAATTTCAAACTCAAATTGGTGGTATTCCTTACTACGATCAACGAATTCAAAAAAAATCTATTAATAGTTTAAATTTAATTTCATACTTTAAACGGTTAGGGGAATTATCTAATGAATTTGAATCTCCATTTAATTTGTTTCAGGTAAAACATGTTCCTTTACAAATTATTTCAGGAGCAGTCATTTGGTTACCTGAAGAAACTTATAAATTGAACTGTGACAAAAACATGTTACTGGTTGAACACGGTAGTTTCATTTGTAAAAATTTTGAAATTATTCCTGGGTTATTTTCTAAACAAGCTGGTATTGTTATTATTAGTTATCAAAATAATTTGGTTGCTGAAATTTCAATTAAATCGGGTTCTGTTTATCAAGGTAAAAAATTTAAAACTTTTGCAAACAAAATTTTTTATCCTGGTGAAATTATCTTTGAAAATATTAAAATTGACCGTCCATCATTATGCCAACATATTGTCGGCAAGGTTACTGACCAATTGTTAATTCGTCCTTTAGATATTTATGAAGTTCCAAAACCAAAATCTATTGATAAACTTTTTGAGAAGCATTCTCCACTTCAATCAATTTTAGGGTTACAAAATAGTACACAATATTTATATAAGTCGAATCAAAAAATTAAAAGTTCAAGACTTTTAACATTAGTTTCGCAGACCTTAGATTTAAATCTAAAAACTTCAATTGAAAAAAATGTCCATATTCAATTTCAGTTTGATTTAAAGCGTAAAAATTTAAAATTTTTATTAGCAGAGAATATACATTTACCTAATTATTTACCTGCACATTTAAAATACACAAATATTGAGTCGTGTCTTTTAGTTAAACCAAATCAATTCATTGATAAATATACTACCTTAGGTTATTTTGAAAATGTAAGTCATCAATCATTAGAAATTGTAAAATTAAAATCTAAATATAAAGAAAACCGTCAAATTTTATTAATTTCGAATGATAACTGTTTGACAATTCCTAAAAGTAAGATTCCTAAAAAATCAGTTAATGATTTAATAATTAACAATGTTGATGTTCATCAAATAGGTAAAATTATTATTGATAATGGCAGATTTTTAACTATTCAAAAAGGTCGTCCTTATTTTTTCCCTAATTGTCAAACACAAGACACATTGAATCAACAAAAAATTTCTTACAAAGTTCTGTCAGAAAAGCTATTACCGTTTTCAGAGACAGTTAAAACTAAGCGTAACGTTTCTTTAAATTATTATGATATTACTAAAAAAGTTTTAGCAAAAAAATTAAATTCAACAGCTTTAAATTCAAATTCAAAAGGTCTTAAACTCGAATTACCGAAAATGTTTATTCGTAAAAATGGTAATTTATATAGTTCACCCATTCCTATTTTTGTTCAGAATTTTTCAATAACTTCTGACGATATTGAAAAATCTCCAATTTCAGATATTGTAACAAAAAAACAAGTTTCATGGAGTAAAAAACGTAAAACTCATTATTCAGTATTTTTAAAAAATTCAGAATTAATTCCAAATACGTTAAAACCAAATACATTAAACAATTTAGTTCGAGTTCAATTTTTTGGTTACCCTTTTTCGAAATCTATTGGAATTCATTCAATTACTGAAGATTATTTTGAACAAGAAGTCAATAGTGTTTTTTGTAAAAATGGAGAATTTGTTGCTGATGGTCAAACACTTGGATTACTGAATTTCGAGAAAGAGATTACAGGTGATATTGTTCAAGGTTTACCTAGAATTGAAGAATTATTAGAAGCGCGTAAGAAACGGCAAATTAGTAAAAATGTTTCAACTAATCAAAAGAAAGGACTTTTAATTCAAGCAACAAACTTAGATTCAAGTTTTGAATTTAGAAAATTAGGAACTACCATTAAAGAAACGGAAAAAATTAATCCACATAATTTATTAAAAGTTTATTTTAATTATTATGGTTTAATTAAAAATTTCTTTTGTGATAGAACGCAAACCATGACATCTTACCAATTAACAAATAATTACGAAGCAAGTTATCGAAGTTTTAAAAAGGTTCAATCATTAATTTTAAATTCTGTTCAATCTGTTTACGATTCACAAGGTGTTGGAATTGCTGATAAACATTTAGAAGTAATTATTAAACAAATGACTACTAAAGTTTTAATTACCCATGAAGGAGAAACTCCTCTATTACCGCGCGAAGTTATTGATTTATATCATATTCAATATATTAATGATATTGTTAAACAAAATAATAAACAGACAGCTTTTTATGTTCCTTTATTATTAGGAATTACTAAAGCGGCTTTAAATAATCCAAGTTTCATTTCAGCAGCCAGTTTCCAAGAAACTACTCGAGTGTTAACAAAAGCTGCAATTGAAGGGCGGGTTGATTGGTTACGGGGCTTAAAAGAAAATATTATTATTGGACATTTAATTCCAGCAGGAACCGGTTCACAAAATTATGAAAATTGTTTTGGCAAAAATCAAGTATTACAAATATCACCCCAAAACCAAGCACCAGTATTTGAAAAAGTTTAAAATAAAAACTAGACGCCTTGATTTACATTTTGGTAATGTTATAATAATTAATTAGTTAGTTTAATCTTAAGGAGTTAAAAATTTTTATGGCTGATGTTAGTTTAGCCCAATTATTAGACGCTGGTGTTCATTTTGGACATAAGGCTCACCGTTGGAATCCAAAAATGTTCCCGTATATCTATACAGAACGTAATAATATTCATATTCTAGATTTAGTTCAATCTGCACAATTGTTAAAGGAAGCAAGTGCTTATGTAAAATCAGAAGCTGAAAAAGATAAAATCTTTTTATTTATTGGAACAAAACGTCAAGCGAGTAGCTTAATTGCTCAAGAAGCAACACGTTGTAATTCTTATTATGTAAATCACCGCTGGTTAGGTGGAATGTTAACTAATTGGGTTACATTGAGAAGTCGAATTGAACGTTTGAAAACTCTTGAAAAACAAGAAGCAGATCAATTGTTTGATTTATTACCAAAAAAAGAAGCATCATTACGTATGAAAGAATTAGAAAAATTACGTAAGCATTTAAATGGTATTAAAGGTATGCCACGTTTACCTGATGTGGCAATTATCGTAGATCAAAAACGTGAAATGACAGCTATTCGTGAATGTCGCAAATTAGGTATCCCTGTTATTTCAATTTTAGATACTAATTGTGACCCTGATTTAGTAGATATTCCTATTCCAGGTAATGACGATGCTGTACGTTCTATTAAGTTAATTTTACAATCGTTAACTGATAATATTAATAACGGTAGTCAATACAGTACTTAAACCTAATACTTACTAAAAATAACTAATTATTTTTAGTAAGTATTATATCTATAATATTCGATTTTTTTCCAACTAGTGTGTCTTACCTTTTAATTAGTTATAATTATATTAGTAGTATGTTATATAAATATTTAACTCGCGGAGTAGAGCAGTCTGGTAGCTCGTTGGGCTCATAACCCGAAGGTCAGTGGTTCAAATCCGCTCTCCGCTAGAAAAATTTATAAATTAACGTAAAAAAATTCATTTTTTTATTAGAATGTTATATTGAACGTTAAATATTAATAAGGTTTTACTTATGACATTAAATTTACAAACACCGTTTCCAACATTTGGTGGAAGTACTGGTGGTTGGTTACGTGCCGCGGAAGTTGAAGAAAAATACGCTATCACTTGGACAAGCAAAAAAGAGCAAATCTTTGAAATGCCTACCGGTGGTGCTGCCATTATGCGTAATGGCGAAAACCTATTGTACTTAGCTCGTAAAGAACAATGTCTTGCATTAGGAACTCAGCTAAGAACTTTTAAAATCAATGATTATAAAATTTACCGGATTTTCCCAAGTGGTGAGGTTCAGTACTTACATCCTAAAGATGGTGTTTTCCCGGAAAAACTTAATCCAGGTCGTACCGCTGCAGGTAGTCGTGATTTTTCAATTGGTAAAAATCCAAACCCCGCATCAATTAAATTTAGTGGAACTACTACTTACGAAAGTTAATTTATATCTAAGATTAGTTTTAAAACTAATCTTTTGGCGAGATGGCAGAGTTGGTCGATTGCGTCTGATTTGAAATCAGATGAATCTTTACGGATTCCGTGGGTTCGAATCCCACTCTCGCCTTTTATATATAGTTTTATTATATTTTGTGCTTAACCGTGTTTTAATCTTTATAATAATTCTTTATGGGTAAAGTATACGATTGGTTTGAAGAACGTTTAGAAGTACAAGCAATTGCAGATGATATTTCAAGTAAATATGTACCGCCACATGTAAACATTTTTTACTGTTTTGGTGGTATTGTTTTCACATGTTTCTTAGTTCAAGTAGCTACAGGATTTGCTATGACGTTCTATTACCGTCCTAGTGTAGTTGATGCTTTTGCGTCTGTAGAATACATTATGACAAGTGTTAATTTCGGGTGGTTAATCCGTTCTGTACACCGTTGGTCTGCTAGTATGATGGTTATGATGATGGTATTACATGTTTTCCGTGTATACTTAACTGGTGGTTTCAAGAAACCTCGTGAATTAACATGGGTTACTGGTGTTATCTTAGCCGTTGTTACCGTTTCATTTGGTGTAACTGGTTATTCTTTACCATG
>Ga0213862_10000376_pt1 | contig 19466 bp, 11 predicted proteins | sample PICome_7_FD_160092 | JGI IMG/M metagenome (GOLD analysis project Ga0213862, IMG submission 160092) | Coastal seawater microbial communities near Pivers Island, North Carolina, United States - PICO266 | ecosystem: Environmental > Aquatic > Marine > Coastal | place: USA: North Carolina... | reverse complement strand
ACTCGTTTAGATTACTAGTAAGCTGCTTAAGTTTATTTTTATTATCTAATTCAACTTGTTCTTTAGCTTCTTTTTCTTTTCTTTTTTCTTGCCTGTAATAACCTTGCTCACCTGGTTGTAACTCCCCAGAAGTATCTACCGAATCTAATTCCGTACTCTCTGGTTGAGCATCCACAATCATGGATGCTCTGCTTAGTGTTGCTACTGGTGCTACAGCCGCATCCACCTCCGCAGCACCGTTTGTCTTTCCCTCTGTAGGATCAGTTTGTATTTCTTCTGTAATTTCTACAGCATCAGGATATGTAGACAAGAAAGATTCTATTTGATCTTGAGGTATATTATATTCTTCACCAGAAGTTCTTTTATACTTAGGCATAATTATATTTTATTTGTTTGTTTGATACTTCATAAAAGGATCTTGTTCTTCAAACGTTTCTATAGATACGCTTTCTATAGGATCATCACCTACTAATTTTCTTAGTTCCTTTTTCATACCAGCATTTTCTGGAAGCATATCTATTAAAGCTCTAACTCTAGCTGGATCACTAAGATCAAATATCATATTATCAGTAAATACAGTTTGCTCACCACCTGCTGTGCTAGTTCCAGATTTATAACCTAGCTCTATAATAGGATAAACTTCACCGCCACCTGCTGGCACAGATCCTGGTGAAACGTTTACTTTTAATACGTCTTTACCACCTATTTTTTTATTTTTAAAATAAGACTCTGGGTTTTTAAATATATCTGTATAAACCTGTGGCGCTGCTTCAGATATTTCTTTAGCTGATTTAGCTTCTTTTCTTTCTGTAGCTGTAGGTTTTTCAGGTTTTGGAGCTTTCTCTATACGCTCTATAGTTTCTTGTGTAAAGTATTTAGGGCCTAAACCATAGTCAACGTAAGCTTCTATAAATTGTTTTTTTTGATCATCTGTTAGTATTTCGTCATAATCCCAATCAACACCTTTGTTATCCAATGTGTTGTTCCACATGGAGACAGCGCTGTTATCTGGCATTTCTAAAAGCGAAGCCGCATTAGCTCTAAGTTCTGCACCAACCGGGTTTCCTTCCTGTCTTAATAATTGTTTGTTTGGAGCTCTATAATAAGTTATATCTCCATTTTTTTCTTCTCTTTTTTGTATATCAGTAAGATAAGCTGGATTAATAACTCTTCTGTCTGGATCAGTAGGATCATCTGGATTCGGCATTAAAGAAAAATCCCTAGCAGATTCAAAATTAGAGGTTTCGTCAGGTATGATTCTACCAAAAATCTCAGCACCAAGTTGATTCTCTAAAAATTTATTAATACCACTTTGAGTATAATGCTGTTCACCAATTTTAACCGCAACATCTCCGTCAACAAAATCTAAACCAGCTTTGTTGCCAGTAATTTTACCAAGAAAAATTTGTGAATTTTTTAACGCTTCAGGATCTGTTCCTTTTAAATCTAAACCACCCGGTTGCCCTGCATTATTTATAGAATTATCTATACTTTCTGCGCTAGAATATAAGTTTTCACCTAAAGTTTTTCCAGTGGAAGGCATTGCTAATATCTCAGCTTGTTTTTGTTTATCTTCCGGAGTAGCTGTACCGTTATCTATTTTTTGTTGTATTGTATCGTATTCTTGTATTTTAGGTTCCCAATCACCAGGATTAAAATTACTTCCTGCGTTTTTATAAAACTCAGTTCTTAATTTTAAAATGTTTTTTTCGCGTTCTTTTATTAAACGATTATTTTTTAATTCATTAGCTTTGGCTTTGTCTCTAGCTCTTTTAGCCATATCTTCACCTATACCTATAGTAGTTTTTATAAAATCTACATAAGCTTGGCCTGATTGCTTGTCAATAAATTGTTGTGGGTTTCTATAGCTCATTTTTTTATCCTCCTTTTTTGAATCCTCCGCCTTCGGCAAAACTGCTTATGCCGCTTACAATACCACCCATAGCTGTTGTCATTGCGCTAGTTCTATCAGCGGCAGCTTGTTGTTCCCTTGCTACAGCTCCTGATAATTGAGTAGCAACCCTATCCATTTCAGCTACTTCTCTTCCTTCCTGAGCCCCAAAAACAAACTGTTTACCAGCGGCTTCTGCAGATTGTATTCTTTGGCCTTCTGACATTTGTATACCTTGTAACCTTTGTTGCTCAGCTATTTTTTGAGATTGAAGCTGCTGTTCGCCTTGAGCTCTTAGCTTTTCGTTTTGAGCTTCTTGCTGCTCGATATTAGCACTAACTTGTTTTTTACTTTGTAACGCGGCTTGTGCAAGAGCGGTTGCGCCACCAGCACTAGCGCCGGTAGCTTGTAAAGTGTCCAAAGTATTGGCTAAAGAAATATCTGCTTCTTCTATTTGTATTTCGGCCGCCTGCGTGGCTACACCTAAATTAGCATAAGGGTTACTCATTTTACCAGATAAATCTTCAGCTAAATCGCTTAGATTTTCTACACCTTCATAAGGATTAATTATGGCTTGTCTATTTTTTTCTAAATTATTTAATTTGTTTTCTAATCTGATTCTTTCTCGCCTTGCAGCTGCTTCAGCTTTTCTAGCCGCACCGCCACCAAACAAACCACCAATTATACTACCACCAGTTTTTACTATACCAGCAATAGCTAATGGACCTAATCCGTATTGTAGTCCATCTACATCTAGTCCATACCAGATATTGTGTAATATTTCTAAAATGTGTTCCATAATTTTTAATATGATGATTCTACGTATTCAGTTGATACTGCGAAAAGTTCATTAAACTGCTCAGCGTTTGTACCATTAACTTCCATTTCAACAATAGCGAAAAAACCTTTAATACCGCTCATTGATTTACCAAATAACACTTCTCTATTATTTTGAGGAGTTTCGTTTATAATATTTGCAAAATATTTATCTTCTTTTTTTGAGAAGCTATTTGAAAATAAATTGTTTTCTAAACTTTGTTGTGTGTTTGCTTGGGTATAATAGTTTATATACTTACCTATATCTTCATTAGTAGAAAGATTAGAGACAATCCAGTTTTTAGATCCTTCGTAATTAATTGTTTGAAAGTTTTTTACAAGCGAAGGGTTTTGATTAAATATAAACTTAACCTTAGCGGCTGAAGGGATATTGTAAAAATTGCATCGTCTAGCTGATGATTCTTCACTATAGTGTTGCCATATAGCACCATCTTTAAATGAATAAAATTTATTTTTTAAACTAGCTACAAAGTCAGGGGCGTAAGTATAAAAACTTGTCCAGCCTCTTACGCTTTCGTCAAATGAAAGCGTTTTATAATCTGTATCAATGTTACTTATGGATCTTGTAAATTGACCTCGTTTTAATATTGAAACTTCATACTTTTTAGTATGCAAATCAAAACCACCAACTACGGTTCCATCATCTGGTATTTGTGATAATTCGTCTCTCCAAAAATCAGTCATACCATATCTTGATATTTCTTCAATACCGTCCACAGATAGTCTAAGCACAGCGTTTCGTCTTCTGTCTGTAAAGTATTTTCTATAGCCGTATATAGCAAAGCTTTCTGGATCTTTTGATATTCCATATTTTCCGCCATAAGGAACTATTTGACCTATAACTAAGTTAGCCGTACTAACAGCAGTGCCCTGTCCTTCTGCAGAGTATATAGCGTCTTTGTCTATTAAAGCCTTACTTACTTTGTTTTCTTGGAATATAATAAGGTTAGTATCTTCAGCATATAATTTTTGTATACTACCGTTTGCTGGATCTAAAGATTTAGTAATATCTTCAGCTACAGAAAATTGATTTGTATTGTTTATACCTGTTCTAGAATTATAAATACCTGAATAAATAAGAGAACTACTTCTTACTTCACCTTTTGAAACCGCGTCTACAGCGTATGCTTTTACGCCAAAATCAACAGTGGTATTATTGTAACCGCCACGAATACGAGCTTCTTCAATATACCAAGATATATCATTTTCTTCTTGATCTATTCCGATTGATTTTAACCAAAAAGAGTTGTAATATTTTACTTCTATAGTAGCTGACATATATATATTTAATTACTTGTTTTTATAATTAATTACTAATCGCTCCAATACACGTTATCGGTACTATCCGAAGTGTCTAAACCGCGCATCCAAGGAGTAGCATATGGGAAAGTGGTGTATGTTATCCATTGAGATTGAGATCCAGGCGCATAATCAGGATATTTTTGCGTTAATGTTATTGGAGAGTTATTTTCATCAGCTTTATTATCAATATCAAAATAAGCAAGTCCTCTTTGGAACCATGAGTATGGCGTTGATCTTGTTGTTCCTTGTTGAAAGTCTTCAAAATTAACATACCTATCTTTAAGATTTACAGCTGGATTACCGTCAAAAGGTTCTCTTGATAATAATTCGAAAGAACCGTCAAGACCACTAAACGTAGGTGGATTAACTTGAACAGGCGTGGTTAAGTTTACATCTTCAAAATACTGCTTGTTAAATTCATGTAACGGTGAATCGCAGTAAACATCGCGAGTTCCGTCGTATGTAAATTTATATATAACCTGTTCGGAATTGTTGTTAACCGTGCCATTGTAATGTAAGTCTCTTAAAGTAAAACATCCACCAATAAATGGATCACCGTTAGAGATTTTTTTTGTTGCCCGCATGTAAAAAGCGTATTCGTATAAAGGATCGTTTCCAGCCCAATAAGAAGAAAATTGGTAATCACCTGCATATCCTGGGTTAAAATTTCCAGCAGGAATACTTGGATCACCAGTGTTTATTAAATTAAGAATACTCATTCCAGTAGCATAGTCAGAATTATCTCTATTATTCAAATCTTTAGCTTCAATCCATAAGGCTCCAGGAACAACATCACCATTAGCATCTACCTTTCTTTTATAAGCTTCAAGCGAAAAGGTACAACCAACGTTGCTTGAAAGGTTGTTTTGGTCAGGATATAAACCCCAACCTTCCATTCCAAAAACAAACTCTCCTTGCTCCAAAAAATCTGCTAATTTTACTAGTTCTAAATTATACACGGTACTTGGTAAAAAAGAACTAAACTCACTATCAGCGTAATTAAATTTAGACAAATAACAAACAAAATCTTTATAAATAATACTCGAAGTTAATTGGAAGTTCTGACAGTTTGAAACGCTGGAAAAACCAGTTCTTGCATATCCTTTTACAATTTCCACTGTTTTAGTATCACTTAAAGTACCCGGTAGTGTTTGATTTCCAGAAGCATCAGTAGCATCAGTTAATTCTATATCTATAGGATACGTTCCATTGCCAGCCAATACCCCTAGCGCACTTAATTTTAATTCACCGCTTTTTATATCTAAATTAAAATATCCTTGATCATTACCACCAACAATTCTCCACGACAAACCTTCTGTATTTCTATTAACATCTATAGTTCCATTTAAAGGATTGTTATTAGAAAAATCATGTATCAGCGCATTAGCTTGGGCGTTTGGAGTAATTTCATAAATCGGTGGAGTAGGTATTGTAAAACTTGGTGGTTTGTTTTCTAATCTTCCTTGAAAAGAAACTGATCCAGACTCCCAATCAGTATTAGGATCATCGTTTAAAAACTGTATGTTAAATACGTATATATCTGTAGAACTGCTTTGGAATACGTACGTAAACAACGATCTTGTTTCTATATAGTATGAACCAAAATCAAGATCGTTAGGATCTGTAACTTGTAAAAGCTCAAATTTATTTGTTATATCTAAACCTGAGTTTAATTCAATAACAGAAAAAGCGCCAGGACTTGTTAAAGGCAGCTCTACACCAAGTTGATCCAAAGGTTTAAACGTATTGTTGGTTACTACGTGACCTATTGGATCTGTTTCAAATAATTCAAAAAGAGGATCTTGTATTTCTACCGGACCGTCATAGTCAAGAGCTATACTTTCGTTTATATCAGATAAAAGACCTGAAGAACTAGATTCCCAATATATATCTAATGCTGATGTAACAGGTTCGGTTTCGTAAACTGCTAAGCTAAATCTTTCTTCTGGATCACTAGCTGTATCAGCTTCAAAAAATTGCCAATTTAATCCAAATTGTTTTTCAGTTGAAATTCTTGCTAATATTGGATTAGATTCTGCTTGATAAATATAATCTCCTGGACTAATTTTAAAATTAACATAGTTTTCATTAGCTATATTTAAAGAAGCGTTTAGCTTTATAATAGCTGTCATGCCAGATGCTTCAAACGGTGTGGTCTGTCTTCTTATACCTGTGTTAGTAGAAGAAATAACTTGAGTTCCAACTGTAAAACCAGTAGCATCAGTATCTGTTAATATTGCATATTGAGGAATTTCGTTAAAAGGTTCTTGACCTATAACTTTAATTGTACTAGCAGTAATAGGATTAGGAGTATCGTATATTACAGCTGACCAAGTACGGCTTTGATTTTTATCTTCTCCTATTAAATCTTGTGCATTTCCAACAGATGTAGACGTGTCTGATAACCTACTTGGAAAATATTGTTGGTTTTGAAATATATAATTAGGAGCTGATCCTTCTACAAAAGGATTAACCCTACCAAATAATCTTACGCTACTTCTATATTGTTTTTGATCTGGACCTACTTCTGATAAATCTCGTGGTATTTTATTTATATTATCATTTATTAAAGTAAGATACGAAACTCTTGAATTAGTATCTGTTGAATCTTCTAGTAAATTTTCCGCAGCAAAAGCGCTAGGTAGGTATACATTATAATAATCTTGCTCAGTTTGTTTTACTACAACTTTATACGAATACCAACCCAAAGGATTTATTACATACGCAAATTTTAAATCTTTATTATTAGCTTGGTTTAAAGCGTAGCTATCACTTACCTGCCCACTCATAGTCAAAGTATATGTTGGAGCAGAAGAGCTATCTACACCCGTAACTTCAACATAATCGATAAACTTACCTCTAAGATGATTGTTTTTAACTGGAATATTATTAACAGGTGTTGAGGTTGTTACTGTAAAGGTGTATGTTGTTTCGGTTATTGTTGTTGAAGTTGTTTTATCAAGTTCAAAACCTGCAGAATTTCCCGTAGGAGTTGCGTATAAAGGCGTGTCAAAGTTTCCTTGTATAGGATCATTTACTTGAACTATAAGTGAGTTACCTTGCCAACCTTGAACACCATTAGGCATAAAGCTTGGATCATGTATTCCTGATCCAGCTGGATCATCTTGAATATATTCTGCATAAATAGTAGAACCACCAAAGCCTCCACCGGATGTAGTAGACTTAGATACTGGAGAAAGTATTACATCAGATTGCCTTCCAAATTTATCTGATAAAACAAAACCAACTTGATAGTTTCTATTTTGTTTTACATTATGATTGGGATATTCTACAAAATCTGGGTAATCACAAGTGGCTAATTTAGGTTGGAAATTTACAGTATAATTTATAACGTCTGGAGGAGTATGCTTTGTTAAAAAATTCCCATAAATAATTCTATTGCTAGATATTTCTTGAGTTTTAGCCACAACAGGAACTTTGTCATAAACTCTAACAGTTTGATCTTGTGGTAGCGTTCTTATGGGTTTTCTTGATTGATAAGAATAAGTATAAAAAGTATTTTCTGAAGTTAAACTATTTGTATTTATTGTATCAAGAACTTTTACTACAATAGAATCTGACTCTTTGTATAATACATCTATTGATGATATTTTATAAGAACTGTTTATTTTGTTTGCTTTGTCAGGCAAAGGTATTATAAGTTCTATATTATTTATTCTGTTTTCAAACCAACTTAATATAGTGCTCGAAACAGCTTCTTTTTCTTTGCCTAAAAAATAACCGTCTTGTTTAGGTATAAAAGCTATTTGTGTAAATGGAGAAAATATAGAATATTCGTTATCTTCAAATTTAAATCTATATGCAAATCTTACAAACTTATCTTCTAAATAATCAGGATCACCTGGCCACGTGACAACATCAGCCTGATCTGTCATTGTAGAAGCTAAAAAACAAGCTGTATATCCTGGTTCAATATTGTAGCCAACCTGAGATATTGTCACTGTTGTTTGTCCTGGCGTTGAAGACGGGGCGGCGGTAAGAACCACAACACCGTCTGTTCCACTTATTACTTCTGAGTTGCCATCTAAAACAACAACAACCATACCTGAAACTATTTCTAAATTTTCTTCAACGTCAAATATCGCTTGAGAAACAGGATCTTTACTGATAACAGTTTCTTTAATTTCTTTTACAAGAGAAATAGGTTGATAAGGATTATATTTAGCTACTGATATATGGTTTTCTTTATAATAATGTGAAGCTCCTTCGCTTAAAGCAATATTTACATTTATTTTTCTAGGTTGATTTCTATTGTCTGTAAAAAATAATAAATCCTCTAAAAGATTTACAGCTATAATAGGGTTTTGAGTGGAAAAATTCAAAAAAGAACCTTCAACTAAAATAGAATATGTATCTGTGTTTATACTATATACACGTATAGAACAATGTGCATCACTAGGTGTAGAAGCTATTGGATTATTTTCTATATCTACACCTGTAAAATCTGTTAAAAATGTAAAAATACGATCGTTCGTAGCGTCCATAAAATAACCTATAATATTCATAGGTCCATAAATACCGTCTGAAATTTGTGTCGAAGAAAGAACAGTATTACCTTTAATATTTTCAACTGTACCAACGCTATCTTCTTCAGACTTACCAACTAGTATATTCTGAGCAGTTCTGTATTCGCCATTAGGCAATAACCTGTCGTCCAGGTCTTGATTCATTTTTGCCTTTAGAAAATTGTTTTTAGCTTCAGCCATTTAATTTAATGTTTTATCCATTTAGATTTTCCACGCATAACCTGCACTATTTCATTAAGCTTAATATTTGACAAACGTATTTTAGCATTTCTAAGCTTTGCGCTTTTTTCACGCCTTAATCTTTGTACAATATACTCAGGTTGATTTATTCTACTAGCTATTACAGCGTAAGATATATAAGCGTACATTGCTTCTTCAGCCATTTTAGGCACTCTAGTATTTAAATCGCTTGATAAACCATCTGATATATATTCTAATATTATTAATTTATCTACAAGATTTGCAGAAAAAGATATTTTACCTTCACGATCGTTTATATTAAAATAACCATTAGCGTTTGCGTATTGAGGATCCATACCATATAATTGGCCATAACCGGCAGATTGCCAGCCATAATAATAATCCCAATCCCAACTACCGTTTGCGTTGTCTAGAATATTTTCGTCTAAATTTTTTAATTGATTTTCCCTCCATCTTTCTTCTATTAAAGATGTACCTTCTATATTGTTATTAAAGTTATCTTGAATTGGAACACCTTTGTTATCTTGTATTGGAGTTTCATATGGACTACCTGTTAAGTTGTTAGAAGGCATTATAATATGTTTAACACCTTGGTCGTCTACCCAATAAAGGTTAACATAGTTAACATAATCTTGAGGTATAATTACGCTTAAATTTTTAGGTATATTAAGCTCTTGAGAGTTCACGCTTTTTAAAGTGTCATAGCTAAATTCTTGTAAAGCTCTTTTAGCGTGAAATATAACGTCAGTTCTTTTTATGTTTGGTATTAACTTATTAGCGCCAACATACGCAATTAAAAAGTTGTTTACAATGTCTTCAATTTTTACGTAAGAATATGATCCATAATTGTCTTCAACAGTATTACCATAAGCTTTTTCATTAGCAGTATCAGCATAATTACCACCGTCTAATTTTTTAAGCTGTACAACTATATATTCATTAAGAGCTGGTGCTACGTCAAAAGTTATAGTATTTTTAGAAACTGTATAACCACTAAGCAACTCTGTCCAAGTTCCAGGACCACCCGCAACGCTTGAATATAATTTAAAGTTATTTAAACCATAACTAACCTCAGCATTGCTCGCCGCGCCAAATATTAAATCAGTATTAAAAGTAGTTGTAAAGCTAACTTTATTTCCATCGCCTTGAAAACCTTGAGCGCCTTCATAATACTGTCTGTTGTTTTCTTTGAGTAGTGACATACTTTAGCTTTTTTCGTTTACTTTTTCTGATTGAATTTGGCTAGCTGCTATTTGAATTAATTGTGGATTTCTTACAACAACTCCAGCATATAAAAGTACTCTTGTTATAACTGAAGTTTGCTCAGTTGGTTGTAGTAAAAAATCAACAGTTGTAGATGGATCGTATATATAACCATTTCCATTTGAAGTAAATCCCCAATTTACATTAGCTGGTTTCTTTAAATAAGAAACTTTAATATCGCTTGTTATGCCTGTAGGTTTTACATAAAGTTTATTGTTTTCAAATATATAAACAGGAAAAGAAAACGTGGGTTTAGTTAATGGGGACATGTTAATCCTTAAAAAGTCATTTCTTTCTATTAGCTCTACTTCTTTTTCGTCTCTATAAATTACAGTTCCAATTTTATAAAAATCATCTTGATACAACACAACTAATATTTCAAAAACGGTAGAAGGTATAGAGTTTAAAGCTAAAACCGAGCCACCTCCTGTTATTTGGTAGCTGCCACTTGGTCCTTCTGACTGTAAAACACCATCGAAATAAACCAACGTAACACCGTCAGAAACTTGAGAGGCTTGCAAGGTGGTAAAAGCATATGCACTTTGATTAACTACTGTTTGAATTGTTTCCTGCGCTACAGGTGATGAGGTTGTGGGTAAATTAAAATAACCTGAATTATAAACTGCAGTTGTTGGTAGTGTTTTAAAAGGCGCTAATTTTTCCTCTAAATTTTTTATTCTATCAGCGTATTCGTTTTCATTTTGAGGCACTCTTGTTTGTTGGTTTAGTTCTTCAAAATATTCATTAAACATTTCAAGTTGAACTTGAGTACCTATTTTATTAAAATCATCAGGTGTTAAATAACCACGCTGCTCCTTGTTCATTATTAATAGAACAGTTCTATACACTTGATCTACGCTTATTGCCATTTATTTTTTTATTTATATATAAGGGCGCATTACACGCCCTTTTATATTGTTACATGTTATAGAAGTTTTTTCTCTATTGATTTGTAAACTTCTACGCCTTCGTCTGTTTTAAACCAAGCAGCCATCGCTGAGTATGGGTTTTCATCAAACGGTACGTTCATTAATTTTCTTCCATTGCTACCCCAAGTAAATGTTCTTTGGTCTTGCGATAGTTTAACTATGCCAGATTCTGCAGCAATTATTGCTATATTTCTAAGTTGTACGTTTTCATCATTTGCTAATTCTAAAAACAAACTAGGGTTTTTCTTAGCAAATAATAATAAGTCTCGTTTAAGTTCTTTAGAACTCATCTTAGATACTTTAGAACCTAACTCAACACGCATTATAGCTTCTGATTGATCTACGTCCATTTCTCTAGCAGCGTTTAGTGCATCTACTTGAAGTTCAATAATATCTAGTTCGTCTTCAGCTTCTGCTACCGCGCTAAACTCTTGGTATACTTTATCTTTTAATGGGTGGTATAATGAAAGTAGTTTTTGTAGGTTTTGTTTTTCTTTAGGAACTTGCAAAGATCCATTTTTAAACATTATATGTCCTAATGTTGATTCTCCTTTTTGTTCTAAAACAAAAGGTGAGTCTTGATTAGTTGCATATCTTAATTCTTTTTGCACGCCTGTTTTAGCGTCAAAATAAATTAAAGCATGTTTTCTTGTATGCCTACTGGGAATAGTTAATGTTAAAGGTGATTTATTTCCTTTTAAATAATAAATTCTATCTTTAATTTCCCATTCAGGTTTGTTTGGTTTTTGTTCTACAGTTTTAGCCTTAACTGTTTTTTGAGGCGCAACCTCAGTTGTTTCTACTGCTTTAGCTTCTTTAGCCATAATATAATAAAATTAAATAGTTAATAAAAGTAAGTATTACCCCTGAAATTACATCAGGGGTAAATCTTACCTATGTAATTATGCCACTCCTTTGAAAATAACAAAGTTATTAGCACCTTGAGTTACCAAACATCTTTCAGATAGGAAGTTTACTTCCATTGCATCAAGAGTTGAAGTATAAGCACCACCAACTGAACCAGTCAACCAAGTCTTCATACGACGATCATCACTTTGTGATGCTCTGTATCGTACGTGCAAGAATGGACGACGGATGTTAGAACCAAGAATTTGGTCATATACAGTTGAAGTACCAGCAGGAACTAATACACCTTCGATAGAACTAATTCCATCAATAGCGCCACGAGTAGAAGCGTCATTTAGATATTTCCAGTCAGTTTTATAGAAGTCATAAGAACCTCTGCGGAAACCACTAAAGCCAAGGTTTAACGCCATGTCTTCAGAGTTTTCAAACAAACCATAAGAACTACCACCTTGGTAAGTTCCGGTAGCAGGTGATCCTACTCCAGCTAGCATATCGTCAAAGTCTAGAGATGTTTGGCGATTTAAGAAAAGCATGTTTTCTTCAATAGCACCTTGAGTATCTAGATTTTTAAGGATATTGTCAAAATCAGCTAGACCATCAGCTGCAGTAAATCCTACCATTTTGTTACCACGCTCTTCGATAGCAGCAAATAAACCTTGCGTGCCAGGAAGTTTGCTAGCTTGGTAGTTACCAGCACCAGCGTTGGTATTTAATTCACCTTCAACTAAAGCCATTTCTAAGTAATCTTCGAAACGTAGACGAGTTTCAGACTCAGCTTTTAGATACCATAGATATCCAGAAGTTCCGTCTTCAGTCGCTACTTCTACCCAACCAATCTGCGCAGTATCAGAACCTGATACAACGTATTGATTACGAATAATTACTGGAGAGTTGGCATATTGAGTTAACTGTGGAGTTACACTTACGCGTGTAGCTGAGTTACCAGCACCAGTACCAATTGAAGTGCCTTTAGTATAGTCAGATCCATATACAAAGATTTTCAAATCAGTTGCTGAAGCAAACACAGTTTGTACGTCTGAACCTCCATAAAGCTGTACAGCAATATGACCGGCATCAGCAAGAGTACCACCGTTAGCAACAGGCACATCAGTTACAATACCTTTAGCTTCACCACCGTCTGAAACATCCATAATAACGATAGTATCGTTAATAGAGATTACGTTCACTACGGTAGTTCCGTTTACGGTTGTAAGGTCTAAGTGTGTTGCGTTAGCTAGGTTTGCAGCTACAGCTGTGTAAGAAATATGTAGTCGGTTTTGCTCAGACCAAATTACTTGATCAGATGTCATTGGCATTTCAGCGCCTACCATTCGTAAGAATCCAGATAGTGTACGGTTACCGTAACGCTCTACTTCTTGCTCATAGATTTCAGGTAGATATTGCTGCGCAAAGTCATTACCTGAACCGTCGTTAAACTTTAGATAATTGCTATCTAAAATTTGTTGTTTTTGAGATGGTACTAAAGTACCAAATGTTGGAGTTAGTGTTCCAGCCATTTTAAATAATTTTTATTAGTTAAATTTTTTAGTTTTGATTTTTAATTTTGAAGAATCAAGACCGCTAACAGCTTTTACTTTTAATCCATTAACAAATACATCACCAGAAGCTGTTTGCCTAGGTTCTGTACTTATGTTTTTAGATTTAGCCATAACATTTTTAACTGCATCGGCTTTGCCTTGCTCGTAAAAATGCTGTGCTATAGTATCAGCGTTTCGCGCTGCATATAAAGCTTTGTGATAGCCTTTAGCATCTTGTATCTCTCCTTTTTCATTTAAGAACGTCTTAATAAAATTTGAAATATCAGATTGTTGCTCTGCTACCTGTGATGGATTTTTAACTCCATACCTAAACTTTTTATCACTAACATTGAAATCAAAACCTTTAAAATCTTCGTTAAGTAACTGTTTAGTTTTTTGTTTAAAAACCTCGTGCTTAGCTTCGTTTGCGCTTTGCTCTTCGTTGTATCGGTTGAAAAAGTCCGTAGCTTTTTGTTGCTCTTGGGTTACGCCCGGTCTCAACTTGATCTCGTCGTAGTATTTACCTTTTAAGCCTTCAAGAAAGTCTTTAGCTTTTGCAGCCTCCTCTTTAAACGCAATTTTCTTTTTGCGTATATCTTTTGGTTCATCTATATCTTCATCAAAATCAAAGTCTTCTAATAAAAGACTTACATCTTCAGAATCTAAATGTGGTTTAGTTTGTTTATAATATTCTCTAATTAAAGATTTATTATCAACATTGGTATAATCTGCATTAAGCCTAACATAGTCTTGTACAGTTCCGCCTGTTTCTTCCATAAAAGAAACTAGCTTTTCAATATTTTCAGGTAGAACTCTTTGCTCTTGTACAGCTTGCTCTACTTCTTTAGTTACTTCAGTTTCTTCTTCTTCAGTACTTTCAATAACAGATAATGGGGAATCTATTTCTTCGTTGGAGTCCCGTACTTCTTCAACCACCTCTTGGCTGTGGCTACTGTTCGGGGACTCTTCGACAATAACATTGCTATCATTTGTCTCCTGTGTTTGAACGGCATCGTCTTCTTCTTTTATTATTACTTTAGTAACTTCTGGTTCTGTTTCTATTAAAGGTTCTTTAACACTAACCTTAGTAACTTGATCACTTGATTTACCTAAATTTTTAGGCTTTGAAGGGGTTTTTATTTTAAACTCTCCTTCTTGTTTTACTTCTTCTGACATAATATAATAGTATAAAATTAAAGGATTTTATTTTCAACGAGGTTCGAACTGTTCTAGTCCAAATCCTCCTAGTGAGTCAAATCCAGATGACTCAAAGTTTTTAGGTAGTTCATCGTTTTGACGTTGTGATATCATTTCTGATTGTTGTGTACCTATAATTCTAGCACGTTCGTCTTTACGATTTTCTATTTCCTGTTCTTTAGCTTTTTCTACATCAGCCCTAGCTCTTGCTAACTGTATATTGTAATTAAATTCTTCAGCCATTAACTCTCTTTTTATTTGAGCTTCTGTCTGCATGCGTTGTATTTCAAACTGTGATTTAGCTTGTTCAATACTAACCTTTTCTTGTGTAAGCGCTTGCTGTTTTTGAACTTCAGCCATAGCCGCTTGTTCAGCAGATTGAGCGTTTGCTTGTGCTTGCGCTTGTATATTAGCTTGTTGAGCTTGTTGATCTCTTTGTCTTTTTTTCTTTTGACTTAACTTAAGATATTGATTAGCAAGCTTTATGTTGCTTATCTGCCTAATATCAATAGCATCTTCTAAACCAATTTGTCCCGCTTGCAAAGCTATTTGTATATTTTTTTCTAAGGTTTGCTTTTCCTCTTCTTCAGGTTCAAGTTCTAAAAATATACCAAACTCATGCATATTTAGTTGGTCTACTTCAGTTAATGTAGCGACGTTAAAAGAATTTATAGAATTTAACAAAGCTTCTCTTGTTAAAGGGAAATTAAGCATATCCCCAATACGCAAGCTAATATTTTCAGCAGATCGTATTGTTAAATACATCAACGATTGCAATATGTGTTTAGTAGCTGTATTAGAAGCTGCGGCTGCTAACTTTTGTAAACCAACTAAAGAATCTTGATTAGGTTGACTACCGTCTCTAGCTTCGTTTAACCCGGTCACATCACGTATCATTTGCAAATAGTATTGATACGTTTGTATCAGCGCTTGTATCTTAGCCATGCCAGAAGACGTTTGTAATTCTTGAATAGGTACTTTACCTCTGTTAGGATCACCGTCTTGCGTTAAACTTCTACCTACGATACTACCAGTTTGGAAGTACATATTAAGAGCTTCTTGTGGATTGTAATTTGTACCATTACCAAGATCAACTTCTGCTAAACCATCTACATCTACAAATACTCCGTCAGGTACCATACGCGCTAGTACTTGTTGTATTTTTAAATGTGTTAGCTGTATCATATCGGCAAAACCAATACATTTACTTACAAGTGACTCTATACGACCTTTATACATTCTAGGCGCGGATATAGCATAATTCATTTGAACTTTAGTCTGATTGCTATACGGTCTAGTCATGTTTTCTGCTAACTCCCATTTAAGCATTTTTTCATGACCAAGTATTTTAGCGCCACTATATAAAACTTCTATAGCTCTATGAACTCTATCAAAATTATCGCTTTCAGGTGGATCAAATGTATCTGGTTTTTCTAAAGCTTTTTCAAGACCTTGGTCCGTTTGTTTTATTTTAAACACTTGATTTTGATATGTCTTATACTCAAAATACAAAACTTGTATTTGACTATAATCATCATCTTGCGCATAGTAATTTCTAGTATAATTAGAATTACCAGGATATTTTTCTATTTCTTTTAAATCAGAATCTGTTAAATTAGGAAACTGCTTTTTTAGTTCTTCAAGGCTAATGCTTTTAACTTCGCCCGCATAGTATATATCTTCAAAATTAGGATCTTCTGTGTAAGAATATACTAAATTAACGGGATCTACGTAATCAACAGTAACACCATTAGCTAAATTAAAATCAGTTTTAACAGCTGATATACCTAATACTGTTAAGTCATAGGCTAATCTTTTTTTAATTTCATCATACTTATTATAATCAAAAACATTAGATATAGCTTCTTCTTCTGCTATTTCAATAGCTTGCTTATAATTTAATTGAATATATAAATCTAATTCTTCTTTGCTTTCTGGTAAACTACCTACATCAGAAGTGTTAAAAAGATCAACACCAAGATTTTGTTGTATAGATTCTAAAAGTGGCTTAGAGTTCATATCTCTAAGTATTCCAGCAGCGTAATCAGTTCTTTCTTTTACAGCATATGGATCTGAAGCAAATGATTTTATTTGATAACCTTTATCAGTCATACCATTAACTACAATATCTACAAACTTAGATAAAACAGCTACTGGTTTCCAGTCTAGATTTAAATAAGACAAATCACCATTAATGGATAATTCATCTTTATATTTTTGAACAGATTGTTCACCTCTAGCGTAAAGTCTTAAGTTATGAAAATACTGCCAATTGTTTCCAAAACGACCACCAGCACCTAAGCCTCTATCACCGCGGAACCATTCTCCTTCTATAGCTCTACCAACTTGAAGACCGTAGTCGTATGTTGATTTCTCTACGTCTGGTACTACCTGACTTGGAAAAGAACTATTAACATTAGTGTAAACCATCTATTTTATTATTTTTGAAATATTACCTTGGTTATCAAATTTTTTAAAACCTAAAGAAACAATATTTTTTTTACCTATATTTACAGGTGTATATCTGTTTTTATTACATGCCATAATAGCTAAGCCAGAGCTTATAGAAGCATCGTGCTTTGTCCTATTGTTTATATTAAACTTAGCCCAATCTTCTAGAGTTTCTTGAAAATACATATTACCATACATAGTTTCTTTTAGCCCAACAAAATCTTCTATATAAGATTCTATAGCAGCAGCATGTGCTTGTTTAATATCTTCTGATGAGTTAGGTATTCCACCTATCTCTCTTTCTGCCACAGACAGTTTTAATTTATCTGGTCTGTTCATTGAGAAAGCTCTGTAACCTCTACGTTTTAAATAATATAAAAGTCTAGGTTTATTATTTTCTGCTAATATTGGCATACTATAAAAATGCAAAGCCATAAGCACGTCTTCAAAGAATATTTCAGCCGTTGGAGGTCTTGATATATATTCTAAAAAAAACATATTAGCCGGTACGTTTTCCATAGAAAACTTTGTAAGCCCGTGAAGCGATCCGTTAGATCCTCTATTATCTACCGTACCTGATATATCATATGAGTCACATCCAAAAGCACCACAGTGCTCGTTACCAGGATATTTAACTCCATTTTTTATTATTACACGATTTTGTAATTCTGCAGGTGGAACCCATGAAACTAAAAACCTACCATTTTTATTTGGCATAAAATTAACAACGGTATCTTTTACACCACCTTGCCAAACAAAGTTACCTCTTGTTAATAATTTAGAGTTATCAGATTCATCATTGTAATCTATCTGTTCGTATATCTTAGCTAAATTAAATAAAGATTCTTTTGTTTCGTCTCTAAAAGCGTGTTGCTCAGTGCGAGGAAACTGACGATAGTATTCGTTTAAACTATCTTGATCACCTTTTAAACCTTCAACTTCGTTTTCCCAATGGTTAATAACGCCTACTTCAATTTGAAGCCCGTCGGCGCCTTCGACTGGTTGTTTCGGCGTATCAAAGACAGGGTGTCCATAAGTATCAATGAATCCTTCGTAATTCCATTCCATAGGTATGAACAAAGAATATAGTCCTGAGCTAGTCTGTCCATTGCGGTTTCTTTTTGTAACGTCTGAAGCATAGTATAATTTTTTAAAGTTTTCACCACCTTTGTCAAGAGCATTGCTCGTTGATCCCATCATACATTTACCTACAATTCTGCTACCTAGCCTCAACGTGGTTTTTGTAACTCTCCAGTTGTTTAATATGTTATCAGGTCTCTCCCATTTACCTGATTCATCGTGTACAAGCAGTTTTAGCTTTTCACCGTCATAGCTGTTGTCACCTGTATTTTTCCAGTCAATAGTTGTATCAAGACCTACCACTTCATCAGGCGTTTCACCTTGATCTAGCTTTCTACGAGTTAGTTTTGATGCTGGTACTCTATACGCTAGTTCTGTTTTTGGACGATCCATACCGTCCTGTATTGGTTTAAAAAAGAAAGGGTAGTTGATTGATATCGGTACTACCTTGTCTGTAAACATTTTTTTAGCATCAGCCCCTGATTTTGATAAGATACCGAATCTTGAATCTGAACTGATTGTTGCCAAGTTAACAGTTTCGCCCGATGCCATGAATGAAAAACCTGATCGTCTGTTTTTAAGGTAACACATGCCATAGCATCTTGTGTCTGCTTTGCAAGCTTCCCAGAATATAAAGAATAATCTGTTTGACTCCCTAAAATCTGCTGCCCCAACATCAATTTTACTCCACTGCAAGTACATGTAGTGAGTACCAGTAAGGTAAGTAGCAATACCTTTGTTGTTAAACCAGTGACCTTCGTCACGACGCTTAAACTCTTTGTCGATATACTCATACCATTTTTCTTTAAAGTGCTCCGGGTATTTATTCCACTCAAACACACTTTTAATTTTATTTAATTCTTTAGGATATTCTTCTTTAGACCATCTGTCTTTATCCTCGTTTAGTTTACCTTTAAAAGGTGGTAATGCTATCTTAAGGTTTTGTATTTGATATATATCACCTATTTGACCAGTCTTACTTATAACCACTATATCGTGTTCTTTGTTATAACCGTACTCCCACTTTTTGCTTTTGTTATTTCTTTTAAGAACGTGGGGTTTTACGTGGTCTGCAAGTACAGTAAATAAAGTTTGCTTGTACATTATTTAGATCTACCTTCTGCAAAACCCTTGAAGGATTTTTGTTTACTATCGATTGGTTTGTCTTCAAGCATATTTTTTTCTTCTTCAATGCGGTTAAGTATTTCAAACGCATCGAATATAGCTAACTTTTTTGTTGCAGCCGCGTTTTTTAAACGATCAGCTGAGATGTCATCATCTGAATCTACAATAGGTTCTTTAGCTACCTTAATTAATTCCTCAACTGCTTTTTGCCCAGCTTGGATTATATTCAACTTGGTTT
>Ga0213862_10000375_pt1 | contig 19489 bp, 15 predicted proteins | sample PICome_7_FD_160092 | JGI IMG/M metagenome (GOLD analysis project Ga0213862, IMG submission 160092) | Coastal seawater microbial communities near Pivers Island, North Carolina, United States - PICO266 | ecosystem: Environmental > Aquatic > Marine > Coastal | place: USA: North Carolina... | reverse complement strand
TGTTACCTGCGAATTCACCAAATTTGATAACCCTCAGCGAATAACAGCAGGAGAACTCTCTTATTGGAATAAAGATGGGGGTGCAATTGCTTTAGTTACTACCACCAGATCTATTTCAACAATAACTGCCGTTGATTTTAATGATCTCCTAGCACCAGAATTATTTGGATATGAGATGGATATTCCAAATACTCCAGCAGAAGCAGTTAGAATTGCTAAAAATAGTGTGGCGAGTCAAAATCGAAGGGTAGTGTTTTTTGTTGGAGATCCTTCAATGCGATTAGCTTTTCCCAGACAAAAAATTGAATTAATTACCTTAAATGATATACCGATTACAGAATCAACAGAGGTTCTAAGAGCTTTAGATAAGATTAAATTAGGTGGAGAAGTCCAAGATAACAACGGAAATGTTTTAGAAGATTATAATGGAATCCTTGAGGTTAAGTTATTTGATAAAAATAGAGATAGAAGTACCCTTGGTAATGACGCTGTTACTAATGAATCTGGTGAATTGTTAATAATGGATTTTACAACTTTAGGTGGAGTTTTGTTCAATGGAAAAGCAACAGTTTCTAATGGAGTTTTTGAAATTGATTTTATCATGCCAAGAGATACCCAAATACCTATAGGTGCTGGACGTATAAGTTTCTATTCTCAAAGAGACAATTCATTAAATAATCAAACCGGATATAATTCAACTATTAGGATTGGAGGTTTAAATGAAGATGCTCCAGAAGATAATCAAGGTCCTTTAATCAATCTTTTTATGAACGATGAAAACTTTGTATCAGGGGGTATTACTAATGATTCACCAATTTTAATTGCAAAACTATCAGACGAAAATGGAATAAATACAGCCAGTGGGATAGGTCATGATATGATAGCTATTATTGATGGAGATGAATCCAATCCGTTTATTATTAATGATTATTACCAAGCGGATGTTGATGATTACTCAAATGGTACTGCCTCATTTACACTAAGAGACTTGGAAGAAGGATTACACACTTTAACATTTAAAGCTTGGGATGTTTATAATAATTCTTCTACCTCTGAGATTCAATTTGTGGTAGCTGGAAATAATGATTTAAAAATTACCAACGTTTTAAATTATCCAAATCCTTTTGTCAACTACACAGAGTTTTGGTTCAATCATAATCGTCCCTTTGAACCCTTAGAAGTTCAGATTCAAGTGTTTACTGTTACGGGTAAAGTAATATGGACAAATAACCAAATCATTACTACCGATGGATTTTTGTCAAGAGATATTATTTGGGATGGAAAAGATGATTTTGGAGAATCTATAGCCAAAGGAGTCTATGTTTACAAACTCACGGTAAATTCATTATTAACAAACAAACGAGTCGAAAAATATGAAAAACTCGTTATTCTATAAAATTAAATTTATATTTGCACAAATTTTTAACCAAATGAAAAAAGTATTAATTTTTACCTTGTTATTTTATTTTACAAACAACACATTTGCTCAAAATGTAGTTACTACAATTACACCCAACTCTAATGATTCAAGAGTGATTACAACGGGAGTTCCTTTTTTACTAATTGGTGCAGACCCAAGAGCTGCCGGTCTAGCAGACATGGGTGTTGCAACTTCTGCCGATGCATTTTCACAACAATGGAATCCTTCTAAAGCCGCTTTTGCTTTATCCAAACAAGGAATAGGAGTAACCTATACTCCCTATCTTGGTAAGCTTGTAAATGATGTATTTTTAGGTAATATAAGCTATTATAATAGAATAAATGAACAAAGTGCTGTAGGAGCGAGTTTTAGATATTTTAGTAGTGGAGAGATTGAATTAAGAGAAACTGTTGATCAAGAGCCACTTATTGTAAAACCAAATGAAATGTTATTTGATCTTACCTATTCTTTGAGAGTAAGCGAGCGTATTGCGCTGGCAGTAACCGGTAGATATATACGATCTGATTTAAAATTACAAACCGCTATAGAAGATGCTAACGCAGCGAGCACTTTTGCGGTCGATATATCATCTTATTACCAAAGTGAAGAAATACCAATGAATAGTTTTGATGGGCGATGGAGAGCAGGTATTAATATCTCCAATTTAGGGGCTAAACTAAAATATGATGAGACTGGTCAAGAAAGTTTTCTACCCACAAATCTTGCTCTAGGTGCAGGGTTTGATTTTATATTGGATCAATATAATACTGTTGGTGTTACTGCACAATTCAATAAATTATTGGTGCCGACACCACCAATTTATGGGACCGAGAGAACTTTTGAAGATCTAGATGGTGATGGAGTTTATGATCCAAATATAGATACCATAATAAGCGAAACTAATGGAGTTATTTATAAGGGCCAAGATCCAAATGTCAACTTTTTTAAGGGGGTGTTTCAATCATTTGGTGATGCGCCAAATGGATTTAGTGAAGAGCTCAATGAGTTAACATGGGCATTAGGAGCAGAATACTGGTATAGAGATGTTTTCGCTCTTAGAGCAGGATATTTTAATGAAAATGAAACAAAAGGAGCTAGAAAGTTTTTTTCGTTAGGAGCTGGATTTAAATACACAACCATTAATATTGATATTTCATATTTAATTTCTACTTCAAAAGTAATTAGTCCATTAGAGGGCACCCTTCGTTTTGGTCTAACATTTAACTTTGGTGATGAGTATGACGAATACTAGATTCCTGTGAAAAATATAAAAATCGAAATAAATTTAGAAGTATTTGAAAGTGTTTCCAAGTTACCTGTTTCGGTTCAAAAATTAATGGATAAGGCGCACAAAGCTCGAGATATAGCATATGCGCCTTATTCTTCTTTTAAGGTAGGTGCAGCTTTACAATTAAACTCAGGTGAGATTATTACAGGTAACAATCAAGAAAATGCTGCCTATCCCTCCGGCCTTTGTGCAGAAAGAGTTGCTATATTTTATGCTGGATCTCAATATCCAGAGGCTACAGTACATTCTATGGCTATTTCTGCAAAATCACTCAATAGTAAAACAACCAAAGCGGTCCCTCCATGTGGTGCTTGTAGGCAAGTCTTGGCAGAGTATGAGGTGAAACAAAACTCTTTAATCGAAATATATTTTATGGGAGAATCGGGGAAGGTCTTAAAATCCAGCTCCGTAAAAGATTTATTACCATTCATTTTTGATAGTACTTTTTTATAATCTTGTAATCCTACTTAATTTTTTTTACAGATTTTTATTTTTCACCTAAAGGTTAATTTTATTGATTTTTTTATTTATAAATTCTTTTAAGAATTATAATTTTGTAGATGCTAATAATATAGTATTTTTGTTTGCTATATTTAAAATTGCCTAATTTTATAATAGTGAAAACATTATGAAAAAAATTACAAAAAAAACATATCTTGATTGGTATGAAAATATGTACTTCTGGAGAAAATTTGAAGACAAACTTGCTCAGGTTTATATCAAACAAAAAGTACGAGGATTTCTTCACTTATATAACGGTCAAGAAGCAATCTTAGCAGGAGCACTCCATGTAATGGATCTTAGCAAAGACAAAATGATTACTGCCTACAGAAATCATGTACAACCCATTGGTATGGGGGTAGATCCAAAAAAAGTCATGGCTGAGTTGTATGGAAAAGGTACAGGAACCTCTTCTGGTCTAGGTGGTTCAATGCATATATTTTCTAAAGAACATAAATTTTATGGAGGGCACGGTATTGTTGGAGGACAAATTCCTTTAGGTGCTGGTCTTGCATTTGCTGATAAGTATTTTAATAGAGGCGGTGTGACATTAACATTCATGGGTGATGGAGCAATGCGTCAAGGGTCGCTTCATGAAACCATGAATTTAGCTATGTTATGGAATTTACCTGTTGTTTTTTGTGTTGAAAATAACGGTTATGCCATGGGTACATCAGTTGAAAGAACTGCTAATCATTCAGAAATTTGGAAAATGGGATTGGCTTATGATATGCCTTGTAAACCTGTCGATGGAATGAAGCCTGAAGTAGTAGCTGAAGCTCTTGATGAAGCTATAAAAAGAGCAAGAAGTGGAGATGGACCTACATTTTTAGAAATTAGAACGTATCGTTACAGAGGCCATTCAATGAGTGATGCACAACATTATCGAACTAAAAAAGAAGTTGCAGACAAACAAGAAGAAGACCCTATTAGCTATATTAAAAGTATTCTTTTAGATAAGAAATATGCAACAGAAGAACAAATAAAGGAAATTGATGAAAAAGTAAAAAGTTTAGTTGCTGAATGTGAGCAATTCGCTGAAGATTCACCTTATCCTGATAAAAATTTAATGTACGATGTTGTTTACGAGCAAGAAGATTACCCCTTTTTATCACATAAAATTTAAATTTATATGGCAGAAGTTATAAATATGCCGCGTTTAAGCGATACAATGGAGGAAGGAACCGTAGCTAAATGGCTTTTTGACGTGGGTGAAAAAGTTTCGGAAGGAGATATTTTAGCCGAAATTGAAACCGATAAAGCAACGATGGAGTTTGAATCTTTTAATGAAGGGACGTTGCTTCATATTGGTGTTGAAGAAGGAGAGACCGCCCCAGTTGATGTGTTATTAGCTATTATAGGCGATCCAGGAGAGGATATTTCTGGTCTTATCAACGCGGACAGTTTAACTGTTACTAAAGTGGATGAGTCACAAGAATCATTACCTACCTCAAGACCTATAAGTACAGAATCAATAGATAGTTCTCAAATAGTGATTCCAAATGGAGTTGAAGTGATAACGATGCCGCGCTTAAGTGATACAATGGAAGAAGGTACTGTTGCTACTTGGAATAAAAAAGAAGGAGATACTGTTGAAGAAGGCGATATACTTGCTGAAATAGAGACTGATAAAGCAACAATGGAGTTCGAATCTTTCTATTCTGGAGTCTTGTTAGAGATAGGAGTAAAACAGGGGGAAACAGCATTGGTAGATTCAGTATTGGCGATAATTGGTCCTAAAGGTACCGATGTTTCTGGCTTATTAGAAAATTATTCTTCAAAAGATAAAAGCCCCTCTACTCAAGCTGAAAAACAAATAGATATTCCCGTTGTTGAAGAAGTGAAAATTGAAACGTCAAAAACAACAGTGACTTTAAGTGATTCAACTTCAAATCAAAGAATATTTATTTCACCACTTGCAAAGAAATTGGCTAAAGAAAAAGGGATTGATTTATTGCGACTAAAAGGAAGCGGAGAACAAGGAAGAATTATAAAGCGCGATGTTGAAAATTACCAACCTGTTTCGTCTGTTTCTGCATCGTACATTCCTGTAGGACAAGAAAGTTTTGAAAAGATAAAAAATTCTCAAATGAGAAAGGTTATTGCCAAACGTCTTGGAGAGTCAAAATTCATGGCTCCCCATTATTATTTGACTATCGAGTTAAATATGGACAGTGCAATTTCTGCTAGAGCAGCTATTAATTCAGATCCAAATGTTAAAATTTCTTACAATGATATGGTGGTAAAAGCCAGTGCGATGGCATTACGTAAACATCCAAAAGTTAATTCTCACTGGACAGATACCTCAACATTAATCGCAAAACATATTCATATTGGAGTTGCGGTAGCAGTAGATGATGGTTTATTAGTACCTGTTTTAAAATTTGCTGATCAAATGACCTACAGCCAAATTGGAATCCATTTAAAAGAATTAGCGACTAAGGCAAGAAATAAAAAATTAACACCGGAGGAAATGGAAGGTAGTACCTTTACAGTGTCTAATTTAGGAATGTTTGGAATAAAAGAATTTACTTCCATTATAAATCAACCAAACTCAGCAATACTCTCAGTTGGAGCTATTGTCCAAAAACCAATTGTAAAAGAAGGACAAATAGTTGTTGGTAATACAATGACTGTTACTCTTGCTTGTGACCACAGAACTGTAGATGGTGCTACGGGAGCATCTTTTTTGCAAACTTTTAGAAAATATGTTGAAAACCCTGTAACCATGTTTGTATAAATGAAAAATGTTGTTATCACAGGAACCAGTAGAGGAATAGGTTACGAACTTGTAAAGCTTTTTACAGACGCAGGCTTTAATGTTTTAGCTTTATCACGTAACGTTGCACCAATATCAAATATGAACCTCAGTGGTTGTAACATATTTCCTTTTGATATAACAGATTCAAACGATATTCAATCTGCTTCTAAGTTTGTAGCAAAAAATTGGAAAGAAGTAGATATTTTAATTAACAATTCCGGAGCCCTTTTAAACAAACCATTTGCTGAGACCTCTATAGATGAATTTAAAAGTATTTATGACGTAAATGTTTTTGGTTTGGCAGCGCTAACCAAAGCAATGCTTCCTTTTATGAACAAGGAGAGTCATGTTGTCAATATCAGTAGTATGGGAGGAATTCAGGGTAGTATGAAATTTCCTGGTTTAAGCACTTACAGTAGTAGTAAGGGAGCTTTAATTACGCTTACAGAGCTATTGGCAGAAGAGTATAAAGAAAAAGGACCTTCATTTAACGTGTTGGCATTGGGTGCCGTTCAAACTGAAATGCTTGAAGAAGCTTTTCCTGGATATAAGGCTAGTATTTCTGCAATACAAATGGCTAAATATATTATGCAGTTTTCAATTAATGGACAACAATTATATAATGGAAAAGTCCTACAAGTCTCTAATTCTACTCCTTAATGTGACTAATGTTAAAAATACTTGGAAAATATATTCCCCAAGCTTCAGTAGATTCTGTTTTTCAATTAATTACAGTACATAATATTCATCTTAAAATTGTTAATGAAAGAGTTACCCGACACGGTGATTACAGAAAAATGTCTAATGGTCAACATCAAATTACAGTAAACTCCAACCTAAATAATTTTCGCTTTTTAATTACACTAATTCATGAAATAGCTCATTTAATAGCTTTTAAAAAATATGGAAATTCAATTAAACCTCATGGGATTGAATGGAAAAGAACTTTTCAACAATTAATGTTACCCTACCTAAGGCCAGAAATATTTCCAAATAATTTATTACCCTTTTTAGCGATTCATTTTAAAAACCCAAAAGCTAGTAGTGATACTGATACAAACTTATCGTTAGCCCTTAAAGAATATGATGCTCCCAACGATAAAAATTATGTATTTGAAATACCTTTAGGTAGGAGATTTAGGATTTATAACGGGAAGATTTTTAAAAGGGGACAAAGACGAGTTAAACGTTTTGAGTGTATTGAAATCACAACGGGTAAAGTATATTTATTTAATCCAAATGCTGAGGTTGAATTACTTTAGGTTATAAAAAAAGGTTTTTTTAAAATAAAATATTATTTTTAGTCATCTTAAATATAAAATATTCCTAAATTAAAATTGAGGATAATGATAAATACTTGTGATGCAGGAAAATAAAAAAATAGAAGATTCTAATGAAATTTATGAAGAACAACAATTTGATCAAATTAAAGAATCTGCTTGGCAAGGATTAAAGCTTTTCTTTAAAGAACTTTTGGATCTTAGAGAAGAAACCGATCAAGAAACTACCATAGAGAGTGTTAAAAAAGATATTTCAATAAAAGGACATAATGCCTGGATATTAATTTTTTCCATATTTGTCGCTTCGATAGGGCTAAACGTAAGTAGTACAGCTGTTGTTATTGGTGCCATGTTAATTTCTCCATTGATGGGACCTATTGTTGGCCTAGGCTTGTCCGTAGCAATCAATGACGTAGAAACCCTAAAAAAGTCATTAATCAATTTAGGTGTTATGGTCGCTTTGAGTGTAATCACTGCATATCTATATTTTTTAATATCTCCCCTTACCAAAGAGACTCCAGAGTTACTAGCTAGAACCTATCCTACAATATTAGATGTATTGATAGCTATTTTTGGTGGACTAGCCTTAATTGTTGCTAAAACAAAAAAGGGAACTATGGCGAGTGTAATATTTGGAGTAGCTATAGCCACAGCATTGATGCCTCCACTATGTACTGTTGGATATGGTTTAGCAATTGGGAATATTAATTATGCCGGTGGAGCTATCTATTTATTTTCAATTAATGCTGTTTTTATAGCTTTAACTACTTTCTTAATTGCAAAAATTTTACGATTCCCAATGGTAAAATATGCCAATTCAAAACGTAGAAAAAGAATAGCTCAAATTGCGACAAGTATTGCAATTATTGTAATAGTACCTAGTGTTGTATTATTTTTAAACCTTCTAAAAGTTCAGGTTTTTGAGAATAAAGCAAAAGAATTCATTGCGACAAGTATCAAACACAAAGGGGCTGTTATTTTAAAATCTAATCAAGATTATGATTCTAATAAAATTGAAGTTTATTTAATTGGTAGATTGGTTCCTGATACAGTTATAGAGCTTTGGAGAGATGAGTTAAAGGAAAATTCTAATTTAAATAATACAAAACTCGAAATTTTTCAAGCCGCTGATCAAAGTGGTGATATGGCACAGGAATTATCTGGAAAATTAAAGTTTGAAATATTGGATGAGCTTTATGAAAAGAATGAACAATTACTAAAAGATAAAGAAGCTAAAATTAAATTTTTAGAGGACAAGCTTACCAGTATTAAAGTGAAGGAACTACCATTTGATGATATTAGCAAGGAAGTTAAGATGAATTATAGGGAAATTCAGTCAATTAGTTATTATAATAAAGTAACCACTAATTTCGAAACAACAGATACAATTCCGGTTTTCTCAATCATATGGGATACTAAGTACTCAAAAATGAGTAGAAAAAAAGATATGAAAAGCTTGAATATATGGTTGAAATATAAACTAAAGTTAGATACTTTACTTATTATAGATTAAAAAAGGCTGTCTTAAGACAGCCTTTTTTAATTGTGAGATATTATTATTATTTTTTTATAAATTTATAACTAACTTTTCTATTTTCCACTTCCAGTTGAACAAAATAGATCCCACTAGAAAGCGATTCCACATTAATACTATTATTTGATGAAATGGTAGTATTAAGAATTATTTTTCCGTTCGAGTCTATAACTCTTACAGTAGTTCCTTCAATATTGTTTTTTGAAAAATTTAGTATTGAAGTTGTAGGATTTGGATATAAATTTACTTGATCAAATTCAAAGTCACTTCCTCCTAAATTTTCTCCTTCAACAAAAATGTGCTGCGTATTTATATCTACGTTTTCAATAAAATCAACAGTTCCTGAAGGCCACTCTATTAATACAGATTCAATCTCTGTACTAGTTCCTATTCCAAAATGAGCAATCAATGAGCTCATGTGACTATAACCAGTACCCGAACGAACCTCTCTTATTTGTGAGCCCCAATCACCATTAATAGTAATTCTTGCTCCTATACCGTGTGAATTACTTTCAACTCCTTCTAAAACAAATTTTACCCAGTTATTAGTTCCGCCGTCATTCATCCAAAGATTTCCACTTCTTCCAACATCAAGATATCCGTCTCCATTAAAATCTCCTACAGCTCCTTCATCAAAAGGCAAGTCAAAGCCTGTAAAAGTCATATCGCCGTTATTCATATATAACTCTCTAGCCATTTCTGATAATATATCAATATAGCCATCATTATTGAAATCAGCTCCATGATTTTCCCAAGCTCCAAGATCTGTAGGGTTGATACCAGTAGATTCTATAATATCATTAAAACCTCCATTTCCATCATTTTCATAAAAACGATTCGCATCACTATGATTTACACAAAAAGCATCGAAATCACCATCATTATCAAAATCTTGCCAAACGGTTGCCCAAGATTGTTCGTTATCTGCTATACCAAGAGATTCAGCAACTTCAGTATAAGTTCCGTCGCCATTATTTCTATACATAGCATTTGTTCTCTCTGGATCACCAGGTGAGGATCCTTGACGACATTTTGTTAAATGCATATCAGTGTCTCCATCATTATCATAATCTACCCATAAGGAGGCATAATTTCCAGCAAGATCAAGAGTCTGTATTAAATCAAAATCTAAAATCATATTTTGATTCCCATCATTTCTGTAGGCATGATTTCCGTCAACGTCATGACATATAAATGCATCTAAATCACCATCATTATCAATATCTACAAAGTTAGTTCTTTGTGAGAAAATGTATAGATCTGAGAAAAGCTGTTCTGTAAAAGCAGTTCCATCATCATTTGCGAATAAAAAAGAGGCTCTCTGTCCATTACCTAGCAAAAGATCAGTATATCCGTTTCCGTCAATATCGGCAGCAGCAGCACTCCAATCAGGAATCCACTGAATAGGCATTCCAATAAATACAGATTCGAAACTTCCGTCCTCCTGCTGGTAATCAATACCGACTCCATTTCCTGAGACTCTAACAAAATCGTCTAAATAATCACCATTCATATCAACAGTGATTGAAGTGTTACTTTCATAATCTCCAATCAGGTCATTTCTGTTGGTAAACGATACCTGCGCAATAATTGAAGAAGTGCCTAAAATAATAAAAATTAAAAGTAAGTTTTTTTTCATTTTTTTTTTTTTTAAATTTTCATCTAAAATAAGATATTTATTTGGATGTGAACTGATAGTAATCTAAAATTAATTTTCATTTAATTGAATATTTCTTATTTTTTTAAATAAATCAGAAGAATATACAAAATCAGTTACATCTTTATTATCGGTTTTAAATATTTCAAGATTAGACCCTTGCCAAACTAACTTACCATCTTTTAAAAAAACAATGTTTTCACCTATTTCCATAACTGAATTCATATCGTGGGTAACAACAACAGTTGTAATATTATTCTCTCTGGTTATTTCTTGAATTAATTGATCTATTAAGGTTGCTGTTTTCGGATCTAAACCGGAGTTAGGCTCATCACAAAAAAGATATTTTGGATTATTTACAATTGCTCTGGCTATTGACACTCTTTTTTTCATTCCACCTGATATCTCGGAAGGAAATCTTTTATTAATATTTTTTAAATCGACTCGTTCCAATACTTCATTGACTCTCAAGAGCATTTCAGGTTTTTCTTTATTTGAAAACATTCGTAGTGGGAACATTACATTTTCTTCAATATTCATAGAATCAAACAAAGCACCTCCCTGAAATAACATTCCGGTTTCTTCTCGTAAAACTCTGTGTGCTTCAGAATCCATTTTACTTATAGCCTTATTCTCAAATAATATCTCGCCCAAGTTTGGTTTAAACAACCCTACCATACATTTTAACATCACCGTTTTTCCGCTACCACTTCTTCCTATGACTAGATTAGTTTTTCCTTTTTCAAAAGTTGTAGAAACTCCTTTTAAAACTTCATCTCCTCCGAAACTCTTTTTTATTTCAGTTACTTTTATCATTAGCTTAAGAGTAATTGTGTAACAATATAATTAGTTAAAATTATTATGATACTTGTCCAAACAAACGAGTTCGTACTAGCTTTACCAACTTCTAGTGCTCCACCTTGCATATAATATCCTTGCCATGAAGGTATGGTAGCTAATATAATTGCGAAAAGAAATGTTTTTATAAAAGCGTATGCTAGATGAAATGGGTAAAAAGAATCTTGCAGTCCAATCGTAAAATCAGTGGCGGTTGTAAACCCTCCATAAACCCCAGCTAAAAACCCACCAAATATTCCTAAAAACATTGCTATCGCTATTATAAATGGGTAAAAAAACATGGCAATTAACTTTGGAAAAACTAAATAATTTAAGGAATTTATACCCATCACCTCCAAAGCATCAATTTGCTCTGTAACTCTCATCGATCCAATACTCGAAGTAATAAAAGAGCCAACTTTTCCAGCCATAATTATAGACATAAATGTTGGTGCAAATTCTAAAATAATAGATTGTCTAGTAGCAAACCCTATCAAAGACTTTGGGATAAGAGGGTTTTCAAGGTTTAGAGCAGTTTGAATAGAAATTACACCTCCTACAAAAAAAGAGATAAAAGCGACAATTCCTAAAGATTTGATGACTAAGTCATCAATTTCTTTTAAAATCAATTCTTTCATAACCGATTTTTTAGTAGGACTGCTAAATACTTTTTTTAGCATTAAAAAATAGGACCCAATATCATGTATGTACTTAATTGGTTTTTTCACTTATGCTAAAATATTAAATTAAAAAGGAATGGTTTAGTTTTTATTATTTTTAAAGAATAAGGATTTCATTTTATCATAAATAGCCGTATTCTCGTAGATACTCCCAAAAAGTCCGGCACCAGGTCCTGAAGCGAAAACAGGAATCATGGTAGCTGAATGACCAGTAGTTGAAAATACAGGTTTAATTTTATTGTAGTCACCGTTTTCTTGTCCAAGTGTAAACCCACCAGTTTCATGATCAGCTGTTACGATAACCAATGTTTCTTTATTTGATTCTGCAAAGTCCAATACGGCTCCTATGGTGTTGTCAAAATCAATTAATTCACTTATCAAATAGTCCGCATCATTATCGTGACCACCCCAATCTATTTGAGCACCTTCAATCATTAAAAAAAAACCATTTTCATTGTTAGATAGATATTCTAAAGCGAGTGTTGTAGCATCCGATAAAAAAGTTCCTCTTCCTTCTAACATTTTTGGTAATCCCTTGGGTGCTAACAAATACCCTTGTTTTTTTGAGAAGTCAATATTCATCTCAGTTGGTAAAGAGTTTAAATTAATTGTAAAATTCTTTTCTTCTAATTCCAAAATAAGATCTCTATTATCTTCACGATTGTTAAAGTAGTCACTGCCACCTCCAGCAAAAAAATCAATTTCAGAATTTACTAATTGAGAGGCAATGTCTTCAGCCATACTTCTTTTTTTTGTATGGGTGTAAAAAGCGGCAGGAGTAGCATGGGTAATAGATGAAGTTGAAATAATTCCTGTTGAAATTCCAATTTTTGATACCTCCTCTACAATAGTTTTAACTGCTAGGGTATCTGTATTAACACCTAATGCTCCATTATATGTTTTAATTCCGCTTGCAAAAGCTGTTGATGACGAAGCTGAATCAGTTATTAATTCGCTAGCAGACGATGTTTTAATAAGACCAATAACAGGAAAACGTTCAAAATTTGATTTACTATCATTATAGAACTGACTTGCAGAAACTTGACTTAGCCCCATACCATCACCAACTAGTAAAATTATATTTTTAGTTTTTGTTGCCGGGTTTTTGTTGCCAACAAGTGTTACTTCTTTTTTAGAATTACAAGATACTATAATGCTAATAAAACAAATTAGAAAAAAAATAGATTTAAAACAGAATTTCATATAATAAATTATAAATCAAAAATACATATAAACTGTTTATTAAAAACGTACAGATATTAAATATTTTTGATACCTTTTAATGGAATAGTTTTTTTTTAATTCCCTTCCATCGATAGCTTCGAATAAAAGTACCTTCTTCAACAGATACAATGAAAGGAACTTTATTTATTGAAGCTTTCAAATAACCAATACATGAGTTTTTAAAAAAATAAAAGCTTTTCTTTTTAAGTGCTAATTTTATTGTCGCTATAAAAAATAATAAAAATCCATATCTCATTTTATAAAAAGCTTCTGCTTGTTTATATTTAGCTTGTTTAGAATAATTAACTGCGGTAGATTTTAAATGTTTAACTTTTAAATTTTCATCAGTAGCAATCGACCATCCATGATATCTAGCAAGTAGCTCATCAACTGTATCCCAGCCCATAGTGTTTTTCAAACCTCCAATATCCATAAAACATTTTTTACGATAGGCTTTAAGAGCTCCTCTAATATGATCTTTATTCGTTAGAGTCTCTAAAATCCAGTTGTTATTTTTTTTTATATAACAAAACCCTCCAGCTATGCCAATATTAGCGTCTTGTTTAAAAATTTTAATAATTTTTTCAAAATAACTTAAAGGAAAAATAAGATCGGCATCAAGTTTACAGATAATATCATATGATTTATCCACCAGATCAAAACCTTTGTAAAAAGCATTTATAACTTTACTCCCAGGTAAATGTTTATTTGATGAGATTTGTTCTACAGATACAATTTGTGGAAATTTAGTTGTAAAAGAATCAATAATTTTTTGTGTACCATCTGTTGAATTATCATTAACGATAATTATTTTATGGATAGGAAACGTTTGATTAATAAGAGAATGAAGTGTTTTACCAATATTTTCTTCCTCATTATAAGCTGGTATAATAATATTTATTCTCATATTAAGTAACAATTTACAAATCTTATAACTTATAAAAACACCTTTATTGATATTTTCTTTCTGCATACACCAAGTAAAATCTTGGAGTAAACTTTCTAAAAATAGGTCTTATGCCAATTTTTTTAACTGGATTTGAAAATTTTACATGGTCTATAATTTTCCACCCAGATTTTTCCAAAAGCCAGTCAAATTGCCAGTCTTCAAATTCGTGGTAATGACTATCCCATTTATCTTTACTATTTCTATATGCTTTAGAAAACCATAGACTTAAAGGAACTGAAGCTATTAGTTTATTAGTTTTTATATCAGTTAAAACTTTAAATGGAGCAACCATATGTTCAAAAATTTGAAAAGCAGTTACTACATCAAAATCATTTTTTTTCACAATGGAGGTGTCTAGGTCCAAGTCTTGTCCTTTGGTGTTTGTAACATTGAAACCTTTTTTTAATAAGATCTCTGAAAATGGATTGAGTACCCCTAAATCTAATATAGATTCGTTTTTAGTAACGTGTTTTTTTAGAAAATCTAAAGTAATTTGATATCGCTTATGTGGAAAACTATTTTCGTACAAGATTTAAAAGATAGTATTAAACTTGATAGATTATAGCATTAATATTCATACCTGCACCAACACTGGCAAAGATTATATGATCTCCTTTATTTATTGAATGGTTTTCTAGTTCTCCTTTAAGAATCAAATCATATAAAGTAGGTACGGTTGCTACACTGGAATTTCCTAGTTTATTAATAGACATAGGCATAATATTTTCTGGCATGTCTGTTTCATATAATTTATAGAATCTTTCAATGATAGCCTCATCCATTTTTTCATTAGCTTGATGAATTAATATTTTTTTTATGTTAGAAATATCAACTTTTGATTTGTCCAAACAATTTTTCATGGCAAGTGGGACCTTGGTTAGAGCAAATTCATAGATTTTTCTTCCTAACATTTTAATGTATTTTGTATTATTGGTGTCATCAGGATTGAAAGATTCGCCAAAATAAATATAGTTAGCTTCCTCTATGGCATAAGTTGCGGATTCGTGAGCAACTATGCCACCTTCAAAGCTATCAGTTTTTTCTAATACAACAGCTGCTGCTCCATCGCTAAAAATCATTGAGTCTCGGTCGCTTTGATCCGTAACTCTTGAAAGTGTTTCAGTCCCTACTACTAGACATTTATTAGCAATTCCTGCTTTGATAAAAGCATTTGCCTGAATCATTCCCTCAACCCATCCAGGGCATCCAAATAAAATATCGTAGGCTACACAACTTGGATTTTTTATTTTGATTTTTTGCTTTATCCTTGAAGCAATACTTGGAACTGCATCACTTTGCTTTGAATCATGAGCGATATCTCCATAATTATGAGCTACAATTATATAATCTAGTTCTTCAGCATTTATTTTAGAATTTTGAATTGCTTTTTCTGATGCAATAGCTCCAATATCTGAATTATTTAGATGATCTTTTGCATAACGTCTTTCAGAGATACCTGTTATATGTTTAAACTTTTTAATGATAATTTCATTATCTACCTTATAATGCTGACCATCTTCAGTATAAAAATTATTATTTAAAAATGAATTATTAGGAACCTCTTGTTGGGGAATATAGCTGCCAACACCAGTAATTTTTATAGCCATAAGCAACTAGTTATCTTGTGATTGGTAAAAATAGAAAAGCTTTTTATAAGAAAAGCTTTTTATTTGATAATTTTTTAATTAAATCGTAATTAATTTATCAACCATAAATTCTTCAATAGGTGTACAAGTACAAATTAAATTACGATCTCCATAGGCGTCGTCTACTCTTCTCACAGTTGGCCAAAATTTGTTTTCTCTTACATACGGCAAAGGAAAGGCAGCTTTTTCTCTAGAATAAGGGAAATTCCAGTCATTCCTAGTAAGCATTTCCAGCGTATGTGGTGAATTTTTTAGTGCATTATTGGGTTGATCTAATTTTACTTGATCAATTTCTTTTCTTATTGAAATCATAGCATCACAAAAACGATCTAATTCTTCTAAGCTTTCACTCTCTGTGGGTTCAATCATCATAGTTCCGGCAACAGGAAAAGAAACTGTTGGAGCATGAAAGCCATAATCTATTAATCTTTTTGCGATATCAGTTACCTCAATTCCATTAACTTTAAATGGACGGCAGTCTATGATCATTTCATGCGCAGCACGACCACTTTCGCCGGTGTATAAAACTTCGAAAGAACCGTGTAGCCTTTCTTTTATATAATTAGCATTTAGTATTGCAAATTCAGTCGATTTTTTTAATCCTTTTTCTCCAAGCATACAGATGTAAGCATAGGAAATTAAGCAAACTAATGCAGATCCCCATGGAGCTGCCGAGATAGCTGTAATCGATTTTTCTCCTCCAGTTTTTATTATTGGATTGTTGGGTAAAAATGGAGCAAGTTGTTTTGCAACGCAAATGGGACCAACTCCAGGACCACCACCGCCATGAGGAATAGCAAATGTTTTGTGTAAGTTTAAGTGACATACATCTGCGCCAATTGCTCCTGGATTTGTTAAGGCGACTTGAGCATTCATATTTGCTCCATCCATATATACTTGACCTCCGTTTTCGTGAATAATACGATTGATTTCAATAATTGAAGCTTCATAAACGCCATGGGTAGAAGGATAAGTTATCATTAAAGCTGATAGGTTATCTTTATGCAAAATAGCTTTTTCACGTAAATCGTCAATATCAATGTCTCCTTGCTCAGTAGATTTAGTAACAACAACTTTCATTCCTGCCATCACTGCGCTTGCAGGATTGGTTCCATGAGCTGAAGATGGGATTAAGCAAATATTTCTATGGTAATCTCCTCTAGATTCGTGATAAGCTCTAATAACCATTAAACCAGCAAATTCTCCTTGTGCGCCAGAATTTGGCTGCAAAGAAGTTGCAGCAAAGCCTGTAATTTCAGTTAATTGGTCTTCTAAGTTTTTTAACATTTCCTGGTACCCTAAAGCTTGTTCTAGAGGAACATAAGGATGAATACTAGACCAATTTGGATTGCTTAATTGAAGCATTTCTGATGCCGCATTAAGTTTCATAGTACAAGATCCTAAAGAAATCATAGAATGGTTGAGAGATAAATCTTTTCGTTCGAGTTTTTTGATATAACGCATCATTTCAGTTTCTGAATGATAGGTGTTAAAAACTTTATTTGTTAAATAAGGTGTTTTTCTAGCTAAAGCCTCAGGAATTGAAACGTCAGCATCCAAAGAGTCAACCATCGTAAATTCTTTATTTACACTCTCTGCAAATACATTGACAATTTTATGAAGGTCGCTTAAGCTTGTAGTTTCATTTATAGAAATACTGATATTGTTATCATCTATGTAATAAAAATTTATCTCATTTCTTTCTGCGATGGGCTTAATGGTATTTTTTTCTGCTTTTAGTACGATGGTGTCAAAAAAAGTGGAATTTGTTTGAGAAAACCCTAATTTTTCAAGGGCTTTAGCAAGCTTTCTAGCTGTTTTATTAACTTTTGTTGCAATGTTTTTTAATCCATCTGGACCGTGATATACGGCATACATCCCAGCCATAACTGCTAATAAAACTTGTGCAGTACATATATTAGAAGTCGCTCTGTCTCTCTTTATATGTTGTTCTCTTGTTTGCAATGCCATTCTAAAAGACAGGTTACTATCCATGTCTTTTGTAATACCTATAATCCTTCCTGGAATATTACGCTTATAAGCTTTTTTAGTAGCGAAGTAACCAGCATGAGGCCCTCCATAACCTAGAGGAATCCCGAATCGTTGTGTAGTACCTATGACAACATCCACTCCAAAATTTCCAGGGGCTTCTAGCAAAACTAGACTTAATATATCTGCAGCAACTGCAACTTTTATAGAAACCTGATTAGCTTTTTTAACAAAAGATTTGTAATCATATATTTTACCAAATTTTCCAGGGTATTGTAACATGGCTCCGAAATATTCATCAGAAAAATCAAAATTTTCATGATTTCCTTTAACTAATTTTATTCCGAGTGGATTTGCCCTAGTTTCTAAAAGTGATATGGTTTGAGGAAAAATTTCTTCCGAGACAAAAAATTTAATTACATTATTTTTTTTCTGTGAACGATCACGGACTGAAAATAGTAATGCCATTGCTTCAGCAGCAGCAGTAGCTTCATCCAATAAAGAAGCATTTGATAATTCCATTCCTGTTAAGTCACATACCATGGTTTGAAAATTAATCAAGGCCTCTAATCTACCTTGAGCAATTTCTGCTTGGTAGGGTGTGTATGCGGTATACCATCCTGGATTTTCAAGAATATTTCTTTGAATTACTGGAGGTAAAAAAGTATGGTGATAACCCAGTCCAATATAAGTTTTAAATAGTTTGTTTTTTCTACTAAGTAAATTGCTATGTTCTTGATATTCTTGCTCAGACATTGCCTTATTTAATAAAAGCTTTTTATCAAGTAAAATGTCTTCAGGAATGGTTTCTTCTATGAGTTGTTTTATAGAGTTTACACCAATTGTTTTAAGCATTTTACTGAGGTCACTTTTTCTTGGACCAATATGCCTTTGAGCGAAAGAATCTGTGTTCATTTTACTTCGTTAAAATTTGAAAAGCAAATTTACAATATTTAACAATAAATGAATGTTTTTTAAAATAAAAACAGCTGATTTTTAACGATAAATTGTGATTGATTTTACAATGATTATTTTTGTGAGATGAATTGGTTTAAAATTTATATTGGAAGTAGTTTGCATGTTGCTTTTGCAGTTTGCGCGTTGGTTGGTATTACTGCCAACGAATTTGATATAAAAATTTTAAAATATTTTTATTTTTTTATTTTTTTTAGCACTATTTCTGGGTACAACTTTGTAAAGTTTGTGTCAATATATAAATCTTCCAAACACGAAATTTCTCCATCCTTAAAGATAATTCAGCTAATTTCTGTAATAGCAGCTTTATTTTTTTATTTTCAACTTTCTGAAGTTTCATTGGTTTTTATCTTGTTCTTAGCGATTCTAACATTTTTATACGCAAACCCTTTACATAAAAATAAAAACTTAAGAAACCTTACAGGTCTCAAAATTAGTATTGTCTCTTTGGTGTGGGCTAGTACAACTTTAATTCTGCCCATTTTAAATGAAAACATTCAATTACTAAATAAAAATGTTTGGTTATCATTTATTCAAAGATTTTTATTCGTTTTTATTCTTACGTTACCTTTTGAAATCAGAGATTTAAAATTTGACGACTCAGCACTCGAAACTTTGCCGCAGAGAGTGGGAGTTTATAAAACTAAATTGATTGGCACTTTTTTATTAATTGTAGTACTCATTTTAGAATTTTTCAAAGATGAAATCGATAAGCATTATCTTTATAGTTTAGCGTTGATACTCCCTA
>Ga0213862_10000371_pt1 | contig 19601 bp, 23 predicted proteins | sample PICome_7_FD_160092 | JGI IMG/M metagenome (GOLD analysis project Ga0213862, IMG submission 160092) | Coastal seawater microbial communities near Pivers Island, North Carolina, United States - PICO266 | ecosystem: Environmental > Aquatic > Marine > Coastal | place: USA: North Carolina... | reverse complement strand
TTAAAATTTTTTCATCTTCTTTTTTGGATGAGGCAAAATATTTTCCACATTCATTCCAGTCACAATCAACTTGATATTCACTTATAAATTTTTTAACAGTATTTATTCCTAAATCATAAATATCAGTTTTTTTTTTATAGTTATCTAAATCTTTATTAGATGTAAATCCATCGTTGAGAGTGGTGTCAACCAAGTACCCTGAATTTCTACTGCTAGCCCCTTCACCTGCTAATTGTGAATCTATTAATATAATTTTTTGATTTTGATATAATTGAGCTAATTTTCTTGCAGCAGATAGTCCTGTGTAACCAGCTCCAATTACTAGCCATTCACAATCCTCATTTGATCGAAGTGTCTTAATGTTTGTTCTAGGGATTAAATCTTTAATCCAACTACAACTATTATCGTTAGTCACTTCCATGAAGTGACTTTACGATAATTGTAATAAATTTTAAAGTTCTTAAGAGTTTAAAGAAGGTTGCTTCTTCATATCTGATTTGTTGATACCAGCAACTTTAACTGGTTTCTTCATTGCATCTCTTCTGAATGGTTCACCAAGCTCTTGATTTAGAATTACTTCGATAAAGGTTGTAATACCTTTCTTTTGATCTTCACAAGATTGCTTGATTGCATTAGTTGTTTCTTCCATTGTTCTAACAGTTACACCTTTTAATCCACATGCATCTGCAACTTTAGCATAACTTAACTCTGGATCTAATTCAGTACCCACAAAATTATCATCAAACCAAAGAGTGGTATTTCTTTTTTCAGCTCCCCATTGATAATTTCTAAAAATAACCATTGAAATTGCTGGCCATTCCTCTCTGGCACATGAGCTCATCTCGTTCATACTAATTCCAAAAGCTCCATCACCAGCAAACCCTATTACTGGAGTATCTGGACAACCAATTTTTGCTCCTAAAATTGAAGGAAAACCATATCCACAAGGACCAAATAATCCTGGAGCTAAATATTTTCTTCCTTTTTCAAAAGTTGGATAAGCATTTCCAATTGCGCAATTGTTACCAATGTCACTTGAAATAATTACATCATCAGGCATTCCTGCTTGAATTGCTCTCCATGCTTGTCTTGGAGACATTCTATCTGCATCTCTTTTTCTAGCTTCTTCATTCCAAACAGTACCTTCATCATCATCTTCATGATCAAGGCTTGATAATTTTTGTAACCAAGCTGATTTAGTTTGATGAATGATATCTTTTCTTTTTTGTCTATCAATATCACCAGCTGTTGGTGAAAGTTGAGCTAAAATTTGTTGAGAAACTAATTTAGCATCTCCACAAATTCCAACTGTAACTTTTTTTGTCAGACCAATTCTATCTGAGTTCATATCAACTTGAATAATACTTGCATCTTTTGGCCAATAATCCATTCCATAACCTGGTAAGGTTGAAAAAGGATTAAGTCTTGTACCTAATGCTAATACAACATCAGCTTTTTGTATCAATTCCATCCCTGCTTTTGAACCATTGTATCCTAATGGACCTGCTGCTAATGGATGACTTCCTGGAAAACTATCATTATGTTGATAACCAGAACAAACTGGTGCATCTAATTTTTCAGCAAGTTTTTTACAATCCTCAATCGCACCACCAATCACAACACCAGCACCAGATAAAATTACTGGAAATTTTGCATTTGATAATAAGTCTGCAGCTTTTTTAATTGCATCAACACCGCCCGCCTGTCTTTCTAGTCTTACAATTGGTGGAAGATCAATATCAATTACTTGTGTCCAATAATCTCTTGGTACATTGATTTGTGCAGGTGCAGATCCTCTAATTGCTTTTTCAATTACTCTGTTTAAAACTTCTGCCATTCTAGAAGGATCTCTTACTTCCTCCTGATAACAAACCATGTCTTTAAATAAATTCATTTGTTCAACTTCTTGGAAACCACCTTGTCCCATAGTTTTATTTGCAGCTTGAGGAGTTACTAATAAAAGTGGAGTGTGATTCCAATATGCAGTTTTAATAGGTGTAACTAATCCAGTTATTCCAGGTCCGTTTTGAGCAATTACCATAGACATTTTTCCAGTGGCTCTAGTGTATCCATCTGCAATTAAACCACCGTTAGTTTCATGAGCAACATCCCAAAAAGTAATACCTGCATCAGGAAAAATATCTGAAATAGGCATAAAAGCTGAACCTATAATTCCGAACGCATGTTCAATACCGTGCATTTGTAAAACTTTTACAAAAGCTTCTTCTGTTGTCATTTTTGTCATAAAACTAGAACCTCTCTAAAGTGTAAATTTAATATTTTTTAAAATTCGTTTGTTAATTTTTGCGATTAATATATAAGAATTTACAAATTTCAAACAAACAAATCGACACGATATGGCAACAGATATAATTATACATGATAAAAAAGACAACGTAGGAGTAGTTGTTATTGAAAAAATCACTCCCCAACAAGACTGTGCATGCTGGATAATGGAAGATGACAGTTCAACTAATATTCAATCTATAGATGAAATCCCTTTAGGTCATAAAATTGCAATGACTGATCTAAATGAGGGTGACACAATCCTTAAATATGGTCACGATATAGGTAAAGTGGTTAAATCAATTAAAAAAGGTGAGCATGTTCATGTTCACAATGTAAAAACAAAGAAGTGGTAATAGTATGGAAATTCCAAAAAGTTTTTTAGGTTATAAAAGAGAAAATGGCAGAGCTGGTACAAGAAATCATGTAATAATTCTTCCAGTTGATGACATTTCAAATGCTTGTGCAGAAGCAGTAGCAAATAATATTAAAGGAACAATCGCTCTACCCCATTCATATGGAAGACTGCAATTTGGAGCTGATTTAGAACTTCATTTTAGAACTATGATTGGAACTGGTTGTAACCCAAATGTTGCTGCAGTGATCGTTATTGGTATTGAGCCAAAATGGACTAAAAAAATTGTAGATGGTATTGCAAAAACTGGAAAACCAGTTGAAGGATTTCATATTGAGAGAACTGGTGACATTGGAACAACAATGAAAGCCTCTAAAAAAGCTCAAGAATTTGTAATGTGGGCTTCAGAAAAACAAAGAGAAGAATGTCCTATGAGCGACCTTTGGATTTCAGTTAAATGTGGTGAGTCTGATACAACATCTGGATTAGCAGCTAATCCGACTGTTGGTAATCTAATGGATAAATTGGAGCCAATGGGTGTTCATTTATGTTTTGGTGAAACATCAGAGTTAACTGGTGCTGAACAGGTTTGTGCAACAAGAGGTGCAACTCCTGAAGCTTCAGAAAAATTCATGAAAACATGGAGTTCTTACAATGACTTTATATTAAAAGAAGCAACTGATGACCTTTCAGAAAGTCAGCCAACAGCAGGAAATATTGCTGGTGGATTAACTACAATTGAAGAGAAAGCATTTGGAAACTTTCAAAAAATTGGAAATTGTAAATTTATTGATGTACTTGAGCCAGCAGAAGAGCCTACTAAAGGAAAAGGTTTATACTTTATGGACACTTCTTCAGCAGCAGCAGAGTGTGTTACACTTCAAGCAGCAGCAGGTTTCAATATTCATTTATTTCCAACAGGCCAAGGTAATATTGTTGGGAACCCAATTGAACCAGTTGTAAAACTTACTGCAAACCCACTAACTGTTAAAGGTATGGGTGAACATATTGATTGCGATGTTTCTAAAATTCTTTCAAGAGAAATGAATTTATCAGAAGCAGGAGATGAGTTAATCAAAACTACTCTTAGAGTTGCAAACGGAAGATTAACTTGCGCTGAAGCTTTAGGTCACAAAGAATTTGTGATGACTAAGCTTTACAGAAGTGCTTAATCAAACTTAAACCTTAATGAATTACAAACAATACCTGGTAGTAATACCTGGTATTGTTTTAGCATTTGTTCTTTATACTCTTTCTCAAGGTTTTAATAACATTGTTGGTATCGAGCTTTTAGGTTATGACAAAAGTCCTATATCTACAGCAATGATTGCAATTTTATTTGGAATGTTGTTTGGAAACATATTCCAAATGAGAGATAGCTTTATCAAAGGATTAGATTTTACTCAAAAATATATACTTAAACTTGGAATTATTTGTCTTGGTATTCAATTAAAACCTTTTGAGTTTTTAGAGTTTGGTGCAATTGCAATACCTCTTATCATTATATGTATCATTAGTGTTTTAATTGTAATTAAACTTTTAGTTAAAAAATTTAAGATACCTACGAGAATGGCTTACCTTATCTCTATCGGGGGTACTGTCTGTGGAACAACTGCTATTATGGCAACAGCGCCTGTAATTGGAGCTAAAAAAAATGAGATTTCATATGCAATTGCAAACATCACATTATTTGGAATTTTATCGATGCTTATTTATCCATATTTTGCCAATTATTATTTTGACTCAGATCCTTTATTCATTGGATTATTTTTGGGAACATCCATTCACGAAACATCTCAAGTGGCTGCAGCAGGGCTTATTTACGATCAACAATTTAATAGTCCAGAAACAATGAATATCGCAACTGTTACAAAGCTAATAAGAAATACCTTCTTAGTTATTATGATCCCTTTATTTGCGTATTTATATAATAGAGAGAACGCTGTAAAAAAAGACTACTCAATAGTATCAATTTTTCCTTATTTTGTTTTAGGATTTGTTGGAATGATCATTTTAAGAAATGTTGGAGATCAAGTTTTTTTAAGCTCATATAATGAGACTTGGGTAAATATAGTTCACTTTATTAAAGCGTCATCCAAAGTATTTCTTACAATGGCAATGGCAGCAATTGGGCTATCTACCAATTTAAGAGATTTGAAAAATATGGGCTACAAACCTTTTGTAGTTGGCTTTATTGGAATGGCTACGGTTGGAATTGTTAGTATTTTATCAATTGAATTTTATATCAATTTTCTAGGTTAAGATTTTATTAACATTTTTTTCTTAAAGTTAGAAAAAAATCTTCTAATAAATGCTGCAGAAACTCCTAAAAAAATAGCAAACAAAATTGAAAACAATCCATAGAAGAATGGCATTTCTTCTGAAAATTGTTGAATAAATTTTGAGAAAAAGTTTAAATCTGAATTAGAAACAGTTGATATTTCAGCTAAAGATTGTTCAGCAAAAAATGTTTCATAAGCAATTGCTATACCAACAACTAATAATAAGATAGCTAACAATGCTCTCAATCCTGAGCTGTTAATTTTTTCACCTAATTTTTGTCCTATTTGAACACCAATGATAGAGCCTACAACTAACATCGCTACTAACAATAGATCGATTGAGCCATAATTAAATGAATGTAAAAAAGTTACAATAACGCTTACAAAAATAGTTACAAACAATGAAGTTCCAGGAACTAGTTTTGTAGGCATTTTAATAATATAAATCATCGCTGGCACTAAAATAAAAGCACCACCAATACCCATAATAGCAGCTATAAAGCCAACTAATAATCCAATTATTATTGGAGTAAAAATACTTTCATATAATTTTGATTTTGGGAATCTCATTCTTAGTGGAAGACCATGTATCCAGTAATGAACATGTAATTTTTTTTTAACGACAATATTTCTTTTAGCTCTGTCTATCTCCCTAAGACTTTCAACTAACATCAATGAACCAATTATTGCTAATATATACATGTAAGCTAATGAGATAACGGTATCTATTTTTCCTATCCCTTTAAAATATGAAAAGGTATAAATTCCAAGTGCTGTTCCTATGCTACCACCTACTACAATTAATAAGCCCATTTTGTAATCTAAAGTATTTTTTAAATAATGTGTTGTTGACCCTGAAACAGAGGTTGCAAGAATATTGTTAGCTTCGTTTGCTACTGCATAAGCTGGTGGTACACCTAAAAAAATTAAGAACGGTGTCATTAAAAAACCTCCACCAACCCCAAATAAACCTGAAAGGATTCCAACTATGGCACTTAACAAAAGTATTTCGATTGGATTAACAAATACTTGAGCTATAGGTAAAAATACTTCCATAAAAAATTAACAGTTGTTTAAAAACAACTTAGTTAAATGTGATAAAAGTTCCAACTAAAATAACACCCCAATAAGCGGCTAGGCTCATAAATATACCTGTTTTTATTAAAACAGCTTTTAGTTCAATAATTTTATTTATGATTTTTATGTTTGAAAGTTGCATTGTCTGCGTCAATACACCCAGATAAATATTTGTCAAACAATAATTTACAACTTAGATAATTTTTTTTCTTAATAGATTGTTGCCCCAAAGACTTTGACTACACCGTCTTCCTCACCTAAAACCAATCGTCCAAGAAATTCTCCTGAAATTTCTTTATTAGTCTGTTTGATTAAAACGGTGACATGAACCCCTCTTCTAAGGCAACCAAAAGGCTCGAATGTTTCATTTAAATTAGTGATGATTTTATTGTTAGCCCATTGCTTGCCAAGCTCAACTTCATTAGCTCCAAACAACATTTGAGTAGAAAAATCTCTAGTAAAACCACCATAATCTTTCATATTTGATGATTTAACCAAGTTATCCCAGATAGGTTTAGCTATTTCATAAACCTCATCGTCTGTCTTTGACAATATATCCATGCTGTTAATCTAATATCTTAATTAAGAAGCTTTTTTCTTCTCGTTCTCATCCACGATATGGTAGACAGGAACCTTCTCCATACTAAATTTACCAGTTTTAGGGTCACGTCTTGAAACAGTTAGACAATGCCAGTTGTCATCATCAAGTTTCATATGATCACCTCTATAATAATAGCCCGGCCATCTAGTTTCTTCTCTAAACATAGTGTGTTCAGTTACACACTGAGAAGTTAAAGCTCTATGTTTTAGCTCCCAAGCTCTCATAAGTTGGTGGTAATCTTCAGCTCCAACATTTTCTAGATCCTCTTCTAACCAAGCTAAAAGTTCTAGACCTCGTTTAAGCATATTAGCATTAGTCATGTAATTTGTTGCAATTCCACCTACATACTCATCCATAATTCTTTGTAGACGTTGTAGACCTTGAATTGGTGAAATATAGCTTGGAGATACTGTTCCTCCAGTTATTTCATTTTGAGCAACGGTGTAAGTTTCAAGTGGTTTGTAGACTTTAGCTTTAAAGTCTTCACATTGTTTGTCAGATACTTTTAAACCTTCAGCCTTTTTGTCTTCAATATATTTAACAGCTGCTTTTGCTGCCAATCTACCCTCAGTGAAAGAACCTGATGAAAATTTATGAGCACTTCCACCTACTGTATCACCTGCTCCAAACAATCCGTCAATTGTAAGCATTCTGTTATATCCCCAGAAGTATTCTGGTGGAGATAAGTCTTCTGGACCGCTAACCCAAGCTCCTGAACATGTTGCATGAGAACCCATAACATATGGTTCTGATGTAGTTAATTCTGGATTTGTATATTTTGGATCAATATTTTGAGATGCCCAAACAACTGCTTGGCCAACTGTCATACCTAAGAAATTTTCCCAACCCACAGTTTCTAAATGAGGGTCTTGGAAAGCTTCAGTGGTAACCATATGAATTGGTCCGCCACCTGCCATAGTTTCTTGAATAAATGCGTGATTTCTTAAACAAGTTGGAGTTGGATGATGATCAATATATTCACCTACTAACTCTTTAGTCTGGTCGTACCATTTTTTCTCATAGTTTTCACCATTAGCATTTTGAGTATAAGTTTTTAAGTGTAAGAAATATGCACCAACTGGTCCATATCCATCTTTAAATCTACATAACACAATTCTATTTTCCATTTGTGTCATCTTAGCTCCAGCTGCAATCGGTAATGCATAAGCTGAACCATTACTCCAAGGTGCATACCAAGTTCTACCCATTCCTTCACCAACAGCTCTTGGTTTGAATATGTGAGAAGCTCCACCAGCTGCAACTATTACAGCTTTAGCTCTAAACACATGGAAATCACCAGTTCTCATATTAAACCCAACAGCACCACCTACTCTGTTTTCTTGAGCTTCATCCATTAAAAGATGAGTAATCATAATTCTGTTATAAATTTTATCAGCTGACTTTTTTGCAGCCTCTGCAACGATTGGCTTATAACTCTCACCATGAATCATAATCTGCCATTTACCTTCTCTAAGGTATCTACCAGTTTCTTCATTTTTCATCATTGGTAGACCCCATTCATCAAACATATGAACTGTTGAGTCTACGTGACGAGCCATATCGTAACCTAAATCTTCTCTAACCATTCCCATTAAATCATTTCTTGCATATCTAACGTGATCCTCAGGTTGGTTTTCACCCCACTGCATTCCCATGTAACAGTTGATTGCATAAAGACCTTGAGCAACAGCACCACTTCTATCAATGTTTGCTTTTTCAACACAAATAATTTTCATGTCTCTACCCCAGTGTCTAGCTTCAAAAGTAGCACCAGTTCCAGCCATACCACCACCAACAACTAGAACATCGCAATCTTCGTAATGTGTTTTATGCTTAGCCATTAGTAGTAAACTCCTTTTTTAAACGATTCTTTTGGAACAACTGGCAATTCACCATCAATATTAAGTCCTTCCGGCTCAGTGTATAATCTTTGAGAATTAATTTCACCTTGGTTAGGTTTATCTCCGTCAGCAAGTTTTGGAATAAATTTTCCCCATGGTTTTGTTGTAATTGGAGATACAAAGTCTTTTGTAGTTCCATTTCTAAATTTAATTTTCCAAGAAATAGTTCCTTTTTCTTCTTCACGTCTCACTCTAACGCTATGTCCCATAGGAGCAAAATCAGCATAACCTCTTACATCAATAGCATGATTTGGACATGCTTTAACACATGAATAACATTCCCAACAAAAGTTTGGTTCAATATTTTTTGCACGTCTAATGTTTTCATCAATATGCATTATATCTGATGGGCAAATATCTACGCAATGACCACAGCCATCACATCTAGTCATGTATACAAAAGTTGACATATTATTTTCTCTCCTTATTTAAAATTTTCATAATTAATAATGTTTAGGTTGCTCTCTTTTAATACCTAAACCAAATTGTTCAGGCGCATCTGCAGGTGGAGGTAAATTATCTCTAGATCCATCAGCTTCTGCAAGATTTTTTTGTATTGCTGCACCAGGTTTATAAAACATGTGTGCAAATTTAGACCAGTAAACTCCACCAAATAAAACTAAATTTGAAAGAACAAATAAAGTTAAAAATAAAAATGATAGTCCTGTCTGACCATTAAATTGTGTATATGACCAAGCTAGACCAAATGTTGAGCATGCTAATAATGCCAAAACAAATAAATCTGCTTTAATAATTCTATACCAAGGATGAGCTTCAGCTGAAACATCAACTCTTAAAAAAAACCAAAACCAGTATCCACCTACACAAGTCAATATTGCTCCAACGTGCCATAACATTGACCACATAGGAGATGAAGATTTATCAGCTCCAGTATAACAAAATACTAACATTGCTGATGAAACCCAAAATATAATTGTGCCATACATACCAAGCACATGTGATAGTCTTCTTTTACCAAATCCTAGCTCAGCTGTAGTTCCAATATCAACTACTGCAGTCTTAGCAATAATTGATGCTCTTTCTCCAGCACCTATTTCTCTTGTTGCTTGAAGTTTTGCTTTTTTTGCATTGTTAAAAAAATAAGTGATATTTTTATGATGGATCATTTGAATAATTGTACCTAAAGCAATTAATACAATCATAGCAATAATAAAACTTTGCATAGCAAATGGGGATACTGTTTCAGCCAAAATAGAAAATGGATTTGTTTCGAACATGTTAACCTTATGTAAAAATTTTAGTAAAATTAGAGTGTTATCTAATATAGATAATTCTATAGATCAATCTTAACTATTGGTCAATGTGTCTTTAATCACAACTTATGATTTATATTTTACGTTTATAATGCTGATTTTTTGGAATTACTGATCGAACTCCACCTTGCGGATTATCAACATCACCTTCTCTTCTTGGAATCAAATGAATATGACAATGCATAATAGATTGCCCTGCAATTTTACCTGCATTGGTACCAATATTAAAAGCTTTAACACTTTTGTCTTTATTCAAAACTTCTTTTTTAATTATTTTAATCAAATCATTGCACGCAATTATTTCATCATTTGATAATTCGAAATAATCAACAACATGCCTCTTTGGAATAATTAAACAGTGATGGTCTGATACAGGATAAGTATCATAACTTGCATAAGCCAAGTCATTTTCATGAGCTATTCCGCTAGCATTTGAATTACAAAACAAACATGGGTTATTAGGATCTCTCATGATAACTAACTGTACCTTTTGCAGTTACTAATAGCAGATTTGTAATGTCTAGAAAAAATATTATAAAATTTTAAACTTTTTCTTTTCCATTTTATTTGATTGATAGTTTTAACTGAAGCAACACCTTTTCCAGATCCTATTAAAATAATTTCATCAAATTCTTTTAGAGAATTTACATTGATATCTTTTTTAATAATGTTTTTTATTTTTGACTTAAAAAATTTATAAGTGATGCCTTTATAAAATTTATTTATTGGTGAATAAACTTTATTATTTTTTATAAAAAGTAAATTAGAAGTTCCAGTTTCAAAAATTTTATTATTAGAACATAATCCAATATCATTTCTTGAATTATCTAATTTTGATAAATGTTTTAATATTTCTAAATATTTTAAATTTTTAAATTCAGGTCTTTGTCTTTTTAAATTAACGAGTCTTAAATCAAAATTCAAATTTGGCTCAACACGTTTTCTTAATGAGATAGACAGGGTTTTTTTATTCAGAGCTATTCTTAATAAGTGATTATACTTAGTCTTTGAATTTAAATTTTCTTTTAATAGTTTTAAAATATTTTTTTTTAGAAAGGGTTTGTATATTGAATAAGCTTTAGTTGATTTAATCAGATTATTAATATGATCCTTAAAAAAGAGAATTTTTGATGGTTTGTCATATATCCACATTGTTGTGAATACACCATGATCTCCCCAAAGATCTTTAAAATCAATTTCTTGAAGATTTTTAAGCTGATAAGATTTTTTTAATAAGTAATTTACCATTTATTGTTAAAAATGACTCAGGGTGAAATTGAAATCCATAAATTTTATCAATGTTATTTTCAAATGACATTGCGGTTCCTGAAATAACACATCTCATCGTTATGTCAAAATTTTCTGCTTTAAAGGGTTCTTTCAACTTCAATGAGTGATAACGGCCAACCTTAAATTTTTGTCCACTGTTAAATAATTTACTTGATTTGTTGACTAACACTTCTGATTGGAATCCATGATATATTTTATTTTGCTGAACAATATCAGCGCCCTCACTAAATAATATTTGCTGAAACCCCAAGCAAATTCCAATTATTTTTTTTTTACCTTTAAATTTTTTATAAATTTTTGATGATATTGGATAATCTAGAGGTGAACCTGGTCCTGGAGAAAATACAATTGTAGACGCTTGGTTTAATTTTGATTTACTAACTTTACTAAAATCATCACACTCTACATCATCAAATAATGATAACTGATGAACGACATTATGTGTAAACGAGTCTTTGTGATCAATTACGTATATCATTTATATAAATCTATTAGAGCCTTAGCTTTAATAAAATTCTCATCAAATTCATTTTTTGGATTGCTGTCAATTACAACACCAGATGCGACTGAAATCTCAGAAATATTTTTATAATATAGAATAGACCTAATTATAATATTAAATTTCATATCTCCATTAAACTTTATGTAGCCAAAACTGCCTGTATAAATATTTCTCTCTTCTTTTTCTTGATGGTTTAAAAGATTTAAAGTGCTTATTTTAGGACAGCCAATCACAGAACCACCAGGCATCATGGCTTTGATGATATCAATATTTTGAATATTTTTTTTTAGTTTGCCATTTATCAAACTAACATAATGATAAAGGTCTTTATATTCTTCAACTATTTTTTCTTTTGTGATTTTAACCGTTCCTGGCAAACATATTCGAGACAAATCATTTCTCTCCATATCTACAATCATGTTATGTTCTTTAGTTTCTTTAATGTTATTTCTAAAATAATTTAGGGCTTTATTTTTATTTAATTTACTATTTTTTTTAAGTGTACCTGCAATTGGTTTTGTTGAAATAGAATTGCCTTTTTTTATGATTAGCGTTTCAGGTGAACAACTAATTATAGAATATTCTTTATCTTTAATTAAAAAAGCCTCAGGAGCTAAATTTGTTTTAGTTAATCTACAAAAATAATCTAATGGATCAATTTTTGATTTATTTCTATATTTAGTACAGATTTTAATTTGATACGTTTCACCTTTTTTAATCTTGTTTTTAAACTTATTAAATATTTTAGTGTAATTTTTTCTATCAATATTAATTTTAAATTTAGTATCAATTTTACTAGATTTTTCTGGCTGATATTTAAGATTTTCACTTAAATTTATTATCTTTTCAGGTTTGTAAAATATTCCCTTTGGAAAATTTGTTTCTTTTTGTTTGGGAATTTTTACTTTAATCAAATCATTTAAGAGTTCATAACCAAAAAAACCTACATATAGATCTGTTTTTTTTATTCTTTTCTTTTTTTGATCAGTTTTTTTTAAAAAACTTGAAATATTTTTTTTTGTAAGAATTATTTTTTTTGAAAAATTCGTATATAGAGTAAATCCATTTTTGGATCTGTATATAATGTAAGGCTTATCTAATAAGCTAATTTGATCTAAAATATTAGTTTTATTCAATTTATTATTCAGTTTTTAATCTTAAAACAGGTTCTTCTTTAATTGGAACATGAATTATTGCTGCAAAAATTGATAATACAATAGCTAAATACCACGCATAATCATAAGAACCATAAATGTCATGAAATAATCCTCCTAAAAAAGATCCAAAAAATGAACCTATCTGATGACTTAAAAAAACTATCCCATATAACAAACCAAGATGTTTTGTCCCAAAAATATGAGCCACTATCCCACTTGTAGCAGGTACAGTTGATAACCAAAGGAAACCAAAACTTGCACCAAATATAAATGCATTAATATTGCTTGCAGGTAGAAAAATAAATAAACAAATAGAAATTCCTCTTAGTGTATACAATGCACTAAGGATTACTTTTTTTTTCATTTTTGTTGATAAGTATCCGCTTAATAACGATCCAAAAATATTGAACAAACCTATCAAAGATAAAATAGCAGCAGCTGTCCAAGACTCTAACCCTCTATCAATTACATAAGTTGGAACATGTGTTCCAACTAAAGTTATATGAAATCCACATACAAAAAAACCTGCAGTTAAAAGTACATAACTTTTAGTTTTAAAAGCTTCTTTTAAAGCACTCATTGTATTTTGGTTGCTAGGTGTTTCTAAAGACTCTGACAATGAAGGTGATCTTACAAAGAAGGCAATTACCAAACCTATTACTAGGAATATCGTGAAGATATACAATGTATCAATCCAGCCACTATTTTCTAAAGAGTAAGCTGTATATAATGGTGAAATAAAATAACCAAATGATCCAACGGCGGTAACCAAACTCATTGCTATAGTTCTGTTTGATAAAGGAAAATGTTTGCCTACGATTGACATTGGAATACTTATGGCAGTACCTCCAAGACCAATACCAACCAGAAGACCCATATCAATTTGAAAAAAAACACCTGTGTTAGGCCCTGAATATAAAAAATAAATACCTAAAATATAAAAAACAAAAGCTAACATGATAGCTTTATGTCCACCATATTTGTCAGCAATGGCTCCAAATATAGGTCCCGATAAACCCCACATCAACATCTGTAACCCAACAGCTAACCCAGACTCCGTTAAAGATATATTAAGATCATTTTTAAAATCAGGAAAAAATAAGCCAAATGTTTGCCTAACTCCTAATGATATTAGAACAACCAAACATGCAGCAATTAAAGTTATTAGAGCAGTTTTGTTTTGAATAAATTTTGTAGATGTCACTTTAAATTACTTTAAATGTTTTAAAGCCTGCTTAATATCAGCAATAAGGTCGCTTGGATCTTCAAGTCCAATATGAAATCTAACGAGATGCTCATCTTTTTTGAGTTTTAAATATTTTCTTTTCCCAGTTTCTCTAAATTCTTGATGTAATGCTAAACTTTCAAATCCTCCCCAACTATAACCATAACCAAACAATTTAAGTGAGTTCACAAATTTTCTAATTGAATTAACATTTTTTGATTTAATTTGAACACCCATTAAACCTGATGCTCCTGAATAATACTTTTTCCACATCCTAAAATTATAAGAGTCTTTTTTATAGGGATATAATAATTTAAATTTTTTATTTTTTGATAAAAACTCTGCAACTTTTTTTGCATTCTCTCTATGTCTATCTAATCTAACATCAAGTGTTCTAAGTCCTCTAGTAATTAAATATGCATCATCAGGGCCAAGTCTTAATCCTGTAATTCTTTCTGCAGCTTTTACTTTTGGAAATACTTTTTTATTAACGGCTAATGATCCACCCATAACATCAGAGTGACCAGAATAATATTTAGTAGCTGATACAATTGCCATATCAAAACCAAGTTTTATAGGTTTTAAAAAATAAGGCGTTCCCCAAGTATTATCCATTACCGTGAGAATTTTATGTTTTTTTGCAATAGAAACAATTTTACCAAGGTCTTGAAAATCAAATGAATTACTTCCAGGATTTTCTACAAAAATTAATTTAGTTTTTTTGGTAATACTCTTTTCTAAAGTTTTAAGATCATGCGGATCATAAAATGTTGTTTTAATATTAAATTCTTTTAAGAAATTTTCAGTTAATATTCTGGTGGGGCTATAAACAGGGTCTGCAACAATGATTTCGTCTCCAGGTCTTGTCACACTAAATATTGCTAAAAATACTGCACCAAAACCAGTAGGTGTGGTAAACACATGATAACTTTCTTCCAACTTAGTTAAAATTTTTTGCAAAATATAAGTAGTAGAAGTACCTTGCCTACCATAATCGTAATGACCCCCTGTAGGATTTTTTATTGCTTTTGCTTGAGTTTTTCTAATATCTTTCATTGATTTGAAAATAATAGTCGATGCTCTAACAACTGGAGGGTTTACAGACTGATTATGAAAGTCTTTTGCTGTATGCTTTAAAAATGTCTTAAAAGAATTGCTCATAATAAAATTTGATATGTTAAGAAGACAATGCTATATCCCGTAAAAAACGTCAATAAATTAATAAATAGGACTGAATGAGTTACCCGAAGAAACATAGAGGTAGAAGAAAACAAGGCTCTAAAAAAAGAAGAGCTAAAAGAAAAAATAAGAAGAAGTAATTCCTCTATTCTTTAATCCAACCACCGCCAAGCACTTTATGACCAAATTGGTCTTTACTATAGAATACGCATGCCTGTCCTGGTGAAATACCATCCTCAGGTCTAAGTAAATTTACATGGGCAGTATTATCGTTTTTTAAGTCAACTTTTGCTTCAAGAAGATTTCCAGTTGATCTCACTTTTACAAATATATTTTGATCTAAATCTTTTTTATCAGTTAATAAATTAAGATCTTTAAGAGATATGTCTTTTTTTCCAAGGTTTTCCTTAGGTCCTACTATAATTTCGTTATTATCAGAGTTTATCTTTAAAACATAAAGGGGTTCTTTATCTGAGACTTTAATTCCTTTTCTTTGTCCAATTGTAAAATTAATAATGCCATCATGAACACCAATTACTTTTCCTTCTAAATTTTTAATATTTCCTTTTTGAAAAGAGTCTGGTCTAAATTTTCTAATCACTGATGCATAATCTCCATTGGGTACAAAACAAATATCTTGGCTATCAGGCTTATCTGCAACGTTTAAATCTAATTCTTTTGCAATCTCTCTTGTTTTATCTTTTAACATTCCCCCTAGAGGAAATCTTAGATAGTCTAATTGTTCACGTGTTGTATTGAATAAAAAATAACTTTGATCTCTGTTTTCATCAATTGCTCTGTACATATTGTTGGTGTTATTTGCTGTAATGTTTTTTACATAATGACCAGTTACTAATGCATCTGCATTAAGGTCTTTTGAAACCTCAAATAAATCTTTAAATTTCACTGTTTGATTACATTGAACACATGGTATTGGAGTTTCACCATTTAAATAACTATCAACAAAATTATCTATAACACCTTGCTTGAACTTATCTTGGTAATATAAAATTTTATGTTCAATTCCTAATTTATGAGCAACCCGTTTTGCATCCATGATATCTTGTCCTGAACAACATTGTTTGGATTTAGCTACTTCTTTTCCATCATCATAAAGTTTCAAAGTTATACCTATAACTTTATACCCTTCATTTTTCATAATTCCGGCTACCGTTGAAGAGTCCACTCCACCAGACATAGCAACGACAACTGTCGTATCCTCAGGCTTTTTATCAATTCCAATAGAGTTTAATTCTTTATTCATAAGGTGGTATTTATACTGATTTACAATATAAGTTAAATTAAATGATTTTAGATTATGAGCCAGGTGACAAAGTCACTAATCCAAACAATAAAGACTGGGGTATTGGGCAAGTTCAATCTATCATAAATGATAAAGTAACAGTCAATTTTGAAAACGCTGGAAAAAAAGTAATCAATGCTAAAAATGTTGAATTAAAACGAATTAAATAAATTTAAAATGGACATAAAAAAAATAATAGAAAAATTAGTAGATCCTTTTTTAAAGGCTGGCGATTTGTCAATATCCCTTAGAGAAAAAGGTTTAAAAAAAGAAATAAAATCTGACAACACCCCTGTCAGCAATGGCGATCTTGAAGTTAATAAATTTATTACTAAAAATATATCTGATATCACACCAGATATTCCAATTATATCTGAGGAAACTTCTGATAACAAAGATAACACTCAATTAAAAAATTTTTGGTTAGTCGATCCTATTGATGGAACATACGATTATATAAATAACCTTGAAGAGTTCACAATTAATGCTGGTTTAATAATTGATAACAAGCCTGTAGCAGGATTAATTTATGCCCCTGCAAAAAAAAGGATGTTTTATTCATTTGGAGAAGGAAATGCTTTTGAGTTAACTAACGGACAAACTATAAACTTAAGTGATAAAGTTATTGAAAATAAAAGACCTGTTAAATTTATTTCCTATTCAAACAAAATTAAACCAGAAATTCAAAAAATATATCAAGACATTGGTGTAGTTGAAAATGTGAAAATGAAAAGTTCTCTAAAATTTTGTGTGGTTGCGGCTGGAGAATATGATGGTTACGTTGCAGAACCAAGAGCTTATGAATGGGATATAGCCGCTGGTCACGCGATACTAATACACTCGGGAGGAACTGTTACAGATTTTAATGGGAATGAAATTTTGTATGGAAAAAAAGATCTTAAAAATCCTAGTCTAATTTTAAAAAGTAAAAATATACTATAATGGATGAACAATTAAGAATTATACTTATCATAATAGTTTCTGTTTCAATTTTTGGATTATTAGTTTTTGTGTTTGTTAAAAACTATATAAGACAAAAAATTAATAACTTGGTTGAAGAGGAAAAAGATAAAAAATCTAAAGTAGATTAATTATTTTAAGATACTCATCTTTGTCTATATCCATTACTTTTCTTGAAGTTTCAAAATCAAAGCCATTTCTAGCTAATAAAGATATATCTTTTTTATAAAACAAAGTTCTATTATCTTCAGCTCTAGCTGGCCCTATTCTTTTTTTTTTACAAATTTTTATAGCTGAAAAAAAATCTTGGTCAGAATTATCTTCTCTAATTTTATCTACAGTATCTTTTATAAACTCATCATTAATTCCTTTGCCTATTAAATAGTTTCTAATTTTATTAATAGAGTTTCCTCTTTGGATCATACTTTTTGCTTTGCTTTCAGAATAAAATTGATCATTGATGAATTTACTTTTTTCTAGATCTGACAAGACAATATCGATCAATTTATTAACGTCTTTTTTTCTTACATCAGAAGAAGAAAGTTTCATATATTTCTTAAGCAAATATGTTTTTAACTGTTGTTTTGATGGTGCGTATTTTTCAACATAAGCAAATGCAAAATTTCTCATCTCTTCTACGGTTACTTGAAGTGTTTTTTTTCTATTTCTTATAGGAATCATGCTTAGATTTTATATAATATATTTAAATGATCGAACAAATTTATACTTATTTTACTATTGAGATGCTTTATATGTGGATCAACATAGGAGTATTGCCATTTTGGTTTATGTTAATATTTTTTCCTCAATCCCATTTAGGTAGAATTTTTGTAGCATCAATATTTCCAATATTTATCTTAAGCGGTGTTTATATTTTTGTTTTATATAAATCTTATTTAATTGGTTATGATTTTATTGGTAATTTCACATTATATTTAGGTTTAGATGAACTTTCTAGATTGTTTGAAGATCATTTATATTTAATGCTTTTTTGGACACACTTTATTGCAATCAATCTTTTTGTAGGCGGATGGATCGTTAAAGACTCTCAAAAGTTTTACATCAATAAAATCTTAGTAGCGATCCCATTAATAATTACTTATTTAATTGGACCAATTGGTTTATTCTTTTATTGGATCATCAGAATTTTCTATGCAAAAAGAATGAACTTATATGAGTAGCCATATAGATTTTTATTTCGATATAATTAGCCCTTATTCATACATAGCTCATAAAAAAATACAAAAAATCAAAGAACAGCAGAAAATTATTTTTAATTATAAACCTATTTTATTAGGTGGCCTTCATAATCTAGCAGGAATTAGTGCCCCTGCATTTAATAAATATAAAATAAAAAATATGCAAAGCGATTGTGAATTAGTTTCAAAAAAAAATAATATTTCTTTTAAATGGAATATAAAATTTCCAATAAATACACTATCAATAATGCGAGGTTATCTTTCTGTAGAAGATGGTCAAAAAGAAGATTACTTAAATATATTTTTTAATGCTTATTGGAGAGATAATTTAGACCTATCATCAGAAAAAGAATTTTCAAAATTATTAGATAATTTAAAAATAGATAGTAAAATCTTTTTGGATAAAATTTCACAGCAATCAATAAAAGATACTTTGAAACAATTAACAAATGATGCTTTTGAAAAAGAAGTCTTTGGGGCACCTACTTTTATAGTAAATAATAAAATTTTTTGGGGGCAAGATCGTCTTGAATATGCTCTTGAGGAATTAAATTAAATTATACTATTTTAAATTTACTTTGACTAATTGAACCAAAGCCACCTTCGATGTGTGATATTTTTTCATACCCCATATTTTTTAAAGCTTTAACCGCTAAAGCAGACCTTACTCCACCAGCACAAAATAAAACCATTTCTTTATTTTGATCTAAAACACCTTGTTGAAATAATGCGCTGTTAGGATCTAAAAAAATTTCTAATTTTCCTCTTGGTATATGAACTGAATGTTCGACTTTACCTGTACTTTCTAATTCATTGCCTTCTCTAATATCAATTAAATTACAGTTATTTTCTTCAACCATTTTTAAAGCTTCATCCGCATTAATTGTTTTTATTTCTTGCATCGCTTCAGAAAATAAAGTTTGAATTGATTTTATAGTCATTATTCTATTTCAAAATATATCAAAAACATTATATTGCTAGCTAATTATGTTAAAAAATAATACTAAAGC
>Ga0213862_10000369_pt1 | contig 19674 bp, 39 predicted proteins | sample PICome_7_FD_160092 | JGI IMG/M metagenome (GOLD analysis project Ga0213862, IMG submission 160092) | Coastal seawater microbial communities near Pivers Island, North Carolina, United States - PICO266 | ecosystem: Environmental > Aquatic > Marine > Coastal | place: USA: North Carolina... | reverse complement strand
GTTAAAGAAAAGCCCAGCGCCTTAACGCTGAGCCTTAAAGTCTTAATCTGTACCAACTACTTTCTCTTGATACAATTCTTTACCTGCATCGTAAGCTTCTGCGCCTTTCTCAATAGCATACTCCCCTGCTGGTACTAGCACTTCATCAACTAAACTTACCGTAAACACAACTAATACTATCGCTTGGATTGCGGATGTGAACATATTAAACTCCTTCTAATTGTTTCTCTAGTTCTTGGTAACCACCTATGTAATTACCTTCTATATCCCATATTTGAGGTACTGTCTTTATACTTGCTTTATTAAATAAGTCAAGCACCCACTTGGAATCATTGAGAGAGTAGTAACTTACCACTCCCCCTTTGTCTCTTATAAGCCCTACTGCTCTACTGCAATACATACAGTCGGCTCTGCCTACTATAACATACTGTTTCATATCAGATCCACAATCTCACAGCTATCACCAGAGCAAGCCATTGTCTGACTACCTGCAGTATTGTCTTCACTTTCATACTCAGTAAGCTCTGACCAAGCAATATGTTTAGGCATTTTAGCTAAAAGTTCTTCATACTCTTCCTTTGTGCAATCCTGATAAGGGGCTTGCTGATATGTATGGTCTGAGTGAGGCAAGAAAGACACACCTGACATTTCATCAAAGTGTTCATAAACAAATGCACCCACAGCCATCCACTCAGCATCACGTACAGAGATCGTCACAGAAGGCTTATGTTCACACCATGAGCGTTGATACGTCAGCCACGTCTTAAGCTGCTCTATGGCTGTCATATCGTTTCTAGTGACTGCTTTACTAGGTGACTTAACAGGGAAGCTAAACACGGTAGTAGTATCACCCTTCATCACACATGGCTCGTTAGGCACACCTCTGTCTTTCATGAACTGTGTTAAGGGATCTTTATTATCACCACGCACAGTACGGACATAATAGGGACTATGGCGAGCATGTATGCCAGAGGCGCTATCCACCAGTTGTGATACCGTGCCTGAAGGTTTGACGCATGTAATTGCAGCAGATACAGGTATACCAAGGCGGTCAGCCCATTCAGCATTAGTAGCAACAGCCACATTTCTAAGGTGCTCAAGAGTTTTCTCCAATCCAGCATTTGCTGATGTCATAAGAGGGTTGTCCATTATTCCCGTAAGTGACACACCAAGCAAGCGCTCTTCTTCTGTGTTGTTTGTCCACACCTTACGCAAGTAGGGAAACTTTGTATAGGATGACTGAATGGTTCCCAGAATCGTAGCGAGTTTAACTTTTCTAGCCAGGTCTTCCACAGTATCTGTAGCACGTACAACCACCTCTGTTAAGTTACAAAACTGATATGGACGTAAAATTATCTCACTGCATGGGTTAGTACCAAACTCATATGTAGCATCACGCCGCCCAAACTTAGATGCTTGCTTCTTACTTGCTTCACGATTAAAGATACCACGCTCACCAGACTTACTCTCAACCAAAGCCATCCACTCACGCATAAATGTTTCCATATCAGGCTTCTCAGTGTATGATACAGAGTTATTAGCTAAGGCTCTCCATGAGGCAGTTTCCCACCACTGGCCCGACTTAGCGTGACGCATCCTGTCATCACTCAGGTTGGACAGAGAAATCATAGCACTACGGCGAACACCACCCACAACCACAATCTGACCAATGAAACACATCAGGTCATGACATTCGACACTAGACAGCTTACGGCCTTGTGCATTCTTGAAAGTTGTGATAGCGAAGTTAAATAGTTCTACTAGAGGCGCTGGGCCACTGGCTCTACCACCAAACGTTTTTAGCCTAGCACCTGCAGGACGTACACGAGACACATCCCACTTAGGGATCTCACCAGCCCAAAGGAGTGCAAGAACTTGTCTGAAAGCTTTAGCCCAACCTTCCTTACTATCTTTGACAACGACTGTGGTATCACTGTAGAACAACTCAGGTACTTCAGGAAGCTTGCTAACGTACTGCCTCTCGACGCTGAACCCGACACCTGTACCACACAAGAGGATGTACATAGCCTCATCGAAGCTCTTAGGATCATCTACGGGTAAGTAGCTACAGTTGTAACCTGCTGTGTTATCTCTATCAAGCGCTGGGCCAGCAGTCATCAATGCTCTCATAGAGGGCATAACTTCTAAGTTTAAGATAGCGTTATGTATTTCATCTGTTGTCGCTTGGTCTGCCTTGTTGTCTACTAAGTTTAGTATGTAGCGGCCTACAGTAGCGCCCCAGTTTTCTCGCCCTTCACCGTCATAGTACTTGGCATATCTTGATAGAGCAATGAAGCTCTGGTAGTCTGTTGGTAAGTAATTGCTCATGGTTTTTGTTTTACCTCTATCTTTTTAATCTCTGCATCTAAGTCGTATACAACATCCTGTATAAGCTCCTTAACGGTTTGCTCATACATTTCTTCTGATATAGGAAGTATGTTGTCTTCTTCATCTATATCTATTGTCATTCTTATGTCAAACTTCATGCTGCCTTTTCCAGTAAGTCAGTAAGATCGGGCTTCTTATAGTTCTTCCCTTTCATAACCTTGCCATCTTCACGCAGGATAGGGTTGCCATTACTGTCTAGCTTAGACATGTTGCTATCGTGTACACGTGTGAATGCTTCACTAAGAACTGCTTCACCGTAATGCTCTAAGCCACTGTCTAACAAACGGCTAACCGTACCTTGTTGCTTAATAACTGTCTCACGTTCAGTATCACCCATAAGCATACCTATGTGATCAGGTGCAGTAAGGGCAAGCCCCGTAGATACATATAGTAGATCACAAAGCTCTTTTAGGTGTGCTACTGTACCATACTTCTCAGCCATTAGCTCAGCCATCTCTTCATCAATAAGCTTAATCCACAAGCGAGGGTCAAGAGATCCATTAAAAGCTTTAATGAAGTCTCCTACTTTCTCGTGTGGCATCTGTGGTTTCATTGCGTCTATGTCATCCTGGCTAATCATTTATGTTTCTCCGTGTAGCGTTGGCGTAGTCTGTTGAGATACCAGATAGCTTTATCAATATCCTCTAAGCCATTCTTGTATTCGTGCCGCCACAGATACTTTAGTACGTTAGCAGCGTGTGGTGCTGTATGTCCTGACATGTTCTCAGTCATAGCTTCAATAGCCTCAATACATTCAATACCAGCTTGGTTGTAGTGTATGGGTTTATTTACTGGGTCTATTATGTCTTCAAGCGAAACAGATGTTAGTTTTGGTTCTTTCTTCATGCGCTACCTTCCGTCTTAGTCCAAGCGTTGAGTGTGTATACGTTACCTTCACGTGTGACTTTTAGCTCTTCTTCTTCCTCTTCGTCAACACCCATTAGACGATTACGATGCTCTTCTACTAAGTCATAAATGTCAGGATGTTCAGATGCTACATCAAGGAAAGCTGACATCATCGTAGCTATATTCATGATATGTGCCATAACCATTTCAGGTACAGGGCTGTCGTTAGATGCTGATAACTCAATAGATACATCACCATTCCAATCTTCTTCGTAGTTCTGTGGACGTATTACGATAGCTATTTCATCTTCACTTAATGTGTAACCCATCATACTTTCCTTTTTGTTTTAACTTCTATTCGCTTAGCTTTAATCTCTTCACCGTCTTCGTTTAACCAATCTTCAGGTATTACACGGTGCGCCCACTTAAAGCCATACTTATCACACCAATCACAGTACTTAGACTTAGCACCTTTGTACAGCCTTGACTTAGCATTACTAAATACAAATCGTATATCTAGCTCTGGATGTTGACGCTGTACCTCACGGTGTTTACGTCTATCTGCTGAATCAAAGATACCTTTCGTTTCTATGATGATACCGTTGTCAAGCACGAAGTCAGGTGTGTAGGTGCGATACTTTAAGTCTTCCCACTCTACCTTTAGTAATTCGTATCTGACTTTCTTTTGTTTATCTTTAAGCCACGCAGCAACCTCTCTTTCAAGGCCACTGCGATAGCTCTTGGTGTGTCTACGCTGCGTCACTGTTATCCTCAAGGTATTGCGGATCAACAAACACATAGTCTACCATTGGTGGTTCTTTAGCTGTAGACTTAACAGCAGGTAGTGTCTGCAGGTTAGCCCAACACTTATGTTTAAACGAACAGAAGCCACACTCACTACCAAGCTTTAGGTTACCTGTAGCCTTACGATAGTGAGTCTCAGGGATAGCCTCAAAGCAACGCTCAAAGGGTTTGTCTTCATTGATGTGAGACACAGTAGCTTCGATTCGTTCAAGCACTTCACCAGTATCTACACCTGATGCATCTACATACTTAAACTCACCATTAGCTTTGTTCACTACCCACCAACCACCAACGCCTAGCTCTGCTGCAGTAGCGTAACCGACTAGCTGTGGGATATACCCAAAGCCATCACCTTGTGCTAATGCTTCTAGGCTAGCAAACTTGTTCTTGTATGACCAAGGTGATGCAGACTTAACGTCATCCACTTTGCCATCCATAACCATGTCGTACTCGCCATTGATCTTAGTACCATCACTAAGCGTAAGTGTAACGTTATCGTTGTCCTTAAATTCAACATCAGCAGCGCGAAGAAGACCTTTGAAGACAGCCTCTACAATATCCCCAATGATCATGTTCATCAAGAAGTGTGGGGGTAGAGGGGTTTTATCTTCTGGGTCATTCTTATCAAACCACAACTGACAAGTCGGACGCCCAATGTTGGACATCCGTAGTTTAAACTTGTCACGTGGTCCACTGCTGAACTGTTTCTCTAGTGCAGCCTCAACATCCGCAGCTACATGCTTACGGATATCTTCAGCCATGTCTGTCTCACCCTTAGTAGCTCTCGCTAGGTAATCGTAGACAGCTAGTTCAGCAGGGTGATTCATCAGTCTGCCTCTTCTACATTGACAAACGATGCTACGATAGATGCATCATCCTCAGAGATAGTCTCTTTGTTCTTCTCATCCCACTGCTGCAAGATGTAAGAGTTCTGATACTCAATGTAATCCATGAAGTCTTTCAGTGTAGTCTGATCTTCAGGGCTAATGTCTACCTTGTCACCTGCGTTAAGCTTCATAATAGCGTAAGTGTTACCATTCGGTAGATTATCTTCATCTGCAGCTAAGTTAAACGTGTACTGAATAGGTAAGATATTCTTACGTGTCAGAGCAGTTAAAGCCCCATCCAATGACTTAGTGCTTGAAGGTGGAACCTCACACACAAACGGCACTGGATCAGTGATAGCACCTACAGGATTACCTGCTTCGTCAATGCAATCATTAGCAGTTAACATACCAAAGACAATCTTCTTACGCTTGATGCTACGGATTAAGTCCTTTGTCTTCTCAGGTACAGAAGCCCAGTCTTCAATGTAACCAGACGGTCTACCTAAGTTAAACCCACCCATACTATCCTTCAAGTCACCTTTTAGGTCAGTACTCATGACTGTCTTCATCATCTTCTCTTCTGATGAATCCCACTTACTCCACTGTTGACGTACAGCAAAGATGCGGATGTTAGGGTTGACGCTATAGACTACGTTGTCTTCCCCTTGTGTGATCTTGTATGAACCTGATGGTACTACCTCAGTCTTGACTGACTTGCCATTGACTTCGATGCTACCCATGATGCCGTTGTGGATCAGGTTAACACGTGGTAGTGATACACTCTTTGTTTCACCCCCTGTGTTTGATACACCAATAGCTTCTGCTAAAGACATACCAAGATCGTTTTGGATTGCTAGTTCTGTACTCATACTTATTTCCTTTTTGTAAAGTTAAAAGATGCTTAGTTATACTCTAAACGTCAGCTATGTCAAGCCAATTATCACCTATCTTTGCTTCTAATAACAGAGGCACATTCATGGTAACACCGTAAGCCTTTTCGACTAAAGAGTTTAGGTCTTCGTTCATATCTGTAATAGTCTGTATCACTGCTTCAATCTCTTCTGGATGTACGTCAATGACCACTGAATCATGCACAGAATTAACTAAGCATGAATGCATGTCCATCAGTCTACGTTCTATCTCACACAACACAACAGGCACTACATCACCTGTAGCAAACCCCTGCACTGGGTAGTTCTTAATCATTGTGAAGTGTGTCACGCTACCGTTGCTACGTCTTGTCACATCAGGGAAAGCGTACTGTCTGCCACTCACATTAGTAATCTTGTTTAGGCGTATTGCCTCACTCGCTAACTTCTTATGCCATGCTGCTACGCCTTTGTACTTCTCTGTGAAGTGTTCGTAGTATGCAGCTACAGCCTTACTTCTGCCATACCCTGTAGCCCCAAAGAGGGGTGCAAAGGTGTGTGGTTTAGCTTCTTGGCGTGACGTAGGTTCCCCTGCATCAGTGATAACCTTTGCAGTATAACTGTGTACGTCAAACCCTGTAGCTATCTCTTCCATAGCAGTATGATCCTGTGCAAGGAATGCAGCCGCCCTAAATTCAAGCTGAGCAAAGTCTGCCTCACAAATCTTACCGCCAGGCCACCTAGATATAAACACACGCTTTACTGGGAAGGTTCCCCCTCTTGGCATGTTTTGCATGTTGGGGTTGCGTCCAGAGAATCTACCTGTACTGGTGATGTGTTGAGTGAGTCCAACGTGTAGCATTCCTGTGGTTGACTTTCTATAAATATTAATACCGTCAACAAAGCTACTAAGGTAACTAGAAATAGCAGAAAGCCTTTTAACATCAGTAAGGAAGTCCACAGCACTATCCATCCCGTTGTTCTTAGCAGTAGCAATAAGTGTGTCCAGATTGTCTTTACTTGTGCTAAAACCATTAGCTGATACCCACTTTTTACTTGGTGCAGCGAAGCATAGGCCAGCCACTTTGTTTATCTTCTTTAGCTGATAGCCACGTGCATCACAGTCCTTACAGTTGTTAGGCTTCTTAAAGAGTGAGCCATCCTTCTTTACTTTGTATGTCTTACCTTTCCCTTTACATGTAGGACAAGTGAAAGCCTTAGTACGAAGTATCGTAGTAGAGTTCGCTGCAACTGCTGACTTAAACTCTTCCTGTGTTTCCACATAGTCAAAGAGCGCTGCCCATTCTTTTTTGTTATCTATTGCAACGGAGAACACAACCTGTGACATCTGTTCAGGTGAGTTAAGATTGATAGGTGTATCACCCATAAGCTCCCTGACCTTGCGCTGCAGACGTTCTTCTATCTGTGCTTTCTCAGTCTGAAACTCTTTACGTACTACCTCAAGGGCGTTGTTATCCACACTGAATCCTGACATATACATTCTGGTGAGGGCTTTACAGGTGGCGAAGGTGACTTCTCTGACTGGAAGAAGTGAGGTGGATTCTGGTTGGGCGTAGTCGTGTTCTTGACTGATGAACAACTCACGAGTTGTGAGCAGGTCATGCCTAAGATAAAAGCTAAGCTCATTGAGAGGTATTTCATTTGTGTTATATCCTTCCTTAAAGTAACGCTTGAGCGTGTCATCCTTCTGGAAGTCTAGCTCTCTGCGTTCAGCACAAGCCTCTAAACCTACAGGTATCTTCTGCCCACGTGCAAGCAAGTACTCTGCTAACATCGTGTCATAGATAGGCCCATCATACTTGTAGCCACATTCCCATAACCACATCAAGTCATGCTGTGCATTGTGCATGATAAGCAAGGTAGTCATGTCTAGGATAGATTGTAGCACGGCTCTACCGTTACCGCTGGTATCCTTGTGCTCTACATGGTCTAGCGTAATGATGTTCTCGTTCTTCCAGTTATCTACATCAAGCACACCTACTTGTGTTAAGCTGTTGCCTAACTCGAATGGGTCCATGATAGTCTTGCCATCACGTTTAGTTGTTGTGTTCTCTACATCCAATACATTACGCAAGATACTGACTCCGTTCACCGTCTAACTCACAATGCACTACACCATGCCAGCCACCCTTGAGTTTGTTCTTAGCAATGTTCAGGTGGCGTTGATTACTTTCTTCGTCATCCTGGCCTTCGACTAGCTTATTCTTAGAGATCAATACCATCAGGTCTGCCTCTGCTGCCTTACCTGTCTTACTGCCCTCAAGCATAGACTGATCTACACGTACCATACCTTCAGCTACAGCACTCAACTGTGACATCCATATGATAGCACAACCGTATTGCTTAGCTATGTTACGGGCATGGATAGCCGCTTCCTTGAGGTACACATCTGACTTATCACTGGTCTTGTTAGCAAACTTGTCACCCATGTCTAGTACTACGATGTTAGGCTCATAGGCTTTGACTACTGCCTCTACCCATGACATGTCCTTGCCTGTGCTATCCTTAACAAAGATGTTCTTACGTACAGGTTCATAACGTAATGCAGCCTGTGCCATGTTAGCTTTGACTTCTTCCATGCTCATACTGGTAGCAGCACTGAGGTAACGTGCACCTACACGCTCATAGCTTTCTTCGTTACACAGGATCATACACTTAGCACCTTGGTGTGCAAAGCCATCTGGTGCAGCGATAGTGCTGGCATGGAAGCTAGTTTTACCTGTGTTAGGCCGTGCACCTACAACAACTAAGTGACCACCACTGATACCCTCAACCTTACGGCGCAGGGATGGTATGTTCCACTTCCATTGTGATTGTATGTCGTTAGCTTCAAGTAAAGTATCAATGTCCATGTCATCCCACTCAATCTTGAGGTTAGGCATGAAGTCATCTTGATAGTCACGTATCAAACTACGTAGCGGTTCCAGCGTATCCTTTGTACCATTCACGTAGTCAAAGCCAAGGTTCGCTATCTCTTCACCTACTACCTGTTGAAACAACTTAGACAATACATCCGTAGCTATATCAGTGTTAAGCGGCCTCTCTTTAGCAATCTTGTGGAACAGGTCACGATAAGCTTCCTTGTTAGCTGTAGTCATGCTGTTGTTGCCAGCATAAAATAACGCTTCTAGCTCTGATGGATTCAGCGTCTTCTCATACGTGTTCATAGCGTAGTCTAACGTCTGCTTGATCTTACGTACATCTTTAGTGAATATTTTATCAGGACAACGGATGCCCTTGTGGTTGTCATAGAACTCTTTGTCCATAAGTGTACGGATAAGTGCTAGTTCCATCATGTTGTGTCTCCTCTAAGACTGTGGCTAGGCGTACTCTTCCTTATTAATGTACTGCCTATCCTGTATTTCCTTCTGTAAGTATGCAATCTCACACTGGATCAACTTACGCTCATAAGCTTCAAGCTTAGGGTGTTGTAACCTAGCGTACAACTTGTGTAGTTCTTCTTTAACTGAAGTCATTTCACATCTCCTTGTGACCAATAGTCCCAGCTTTCTATGTGTCCACCGTCATACACAGAGTCAAGTGCGTTGTCAAACTTTTTATTATTGATGTACATTCGACACGCTTCTAGTACTTCATCAACAGACAGGTCAACGTAGACATGACCAAGCGGTACACGTGTATCAACGATTGCGGTTTTTGGGGTTGGCGAATCTGGCATAGAATGCTCCTTCTGGTGATTTGAGTGCAGCCATAATATCTAGTAGCTGCTGGTATGTTATAGAGATAATCTCGTGTCTGTTAAACTCTTCTGTGAACTGACGTATAAATACAACATCATCATCTCCAATGATAACCTCTACGTCTTCACATGTATTCGATTCATCTAGTGAATTAATAATAGCTGCATCAGGTTCAAACTCTACAGTGTACATTAGTTATCTTTCACTCCTATGGTCACGTTCTTGACTTTGCTAATGCCATCCAGGATACAGGAAACAACTCGTGCATCTGTACGCTAATCTGCTTGGCTACCTCTTGTGTCTCTGCTTGTGTGTCAGACGCACAGCGCAACTTACACATGTCAGCAAACGCATCCAAGCTACCTGACCAGTACCACTCAGTCATCATGCTCTGTGGCAGCACCATACGTGCTTGCTCTGGTGCTACATCATTGCGTATTAATAAGTCATAAAACTTTAAGTGTTGCTCGTAGCAACCTGTTATACTTTTATGTATGTCGTACCTATCAACTTCAAACTGATCATATTCTTCCCACCTAGCATCCTCTAGTTCTGTAATTACTTCATCACTAGATCCTTGCTTCTTATCTTTGGCACGTCCACGCCACTCATTAGGCTCATAGAACTCAGGCTTTTCATCTACATACCTACGGCTAATTTCATTCCAACGTAGGAACTTATGCTTGACTAACTGCCTAGCTACAAAGACTGGTGCTTTAACGTGAAAGCTGGCAAAGCAATGCCCAAAGGGGCTGATGTGATTATGCTTGGCCAGGTATTGTATAAGCTTTTCATCCTTAGCTTTCATGTGTTGCTTAAAACTGTAGGCATCCGACTCTTCGTAGTCCCACTCACTCTCCTTACCAAAGCTTACACGTGCTGCATTGACTACAGTCAAGTCGTTACCCATACTACCTTTGTATGTTACTTCTATCATGTCATCTCCTTAAGTTTAATTATGTCGGACTCTACCTTATACTTCAGGTCATCGTCAAGTCGTAATGCTCTTGTGTCTAACCCTGTCCAAGACTCTATCTCTCGCTTGTATGCCAAGGTCTTGTGGGAAGCATCAGGGTCAAGCGCTACGATAACCTTATAAAAACCATCTAAATGTTTCATCATAGTAACATTAAGTGATGTACCAAGGATAGCTAAACCTGTCAGACCTGGAACAAGTCTAGCTGCTGTAACTGCACTGATGACATCCTCTACCAGTAAAACTACACCGTTGGGCTTACCTACTGTACGTCTGTATACATCAGCTACCCCACTGTATCTGTACCACTTTGGTATAGCTCCATCTAACGCACGTCCTACAGCATCTATGAGCCTACCATTATGTCGTATTGGGAACACAGTTCGTCGGTCTTTGACATCATACATCAACTCTTCATACTCTAAGTCCCAGCGCTTGACAAACTTAGTATGCAGTGAATGCTCTGCGCTGGGCGCTACCACATGTTCAGACCACGTAAGCAACTCTTGCTCCTCTTTCTTTTGTTTGTCTTGTGGGCGTAACCTAGTCATGATCTCTGATACTGTCATGCCTGTATTAGCAGCACCTCTGATGCGACAGTCAAGCTTGTAACAGTTATACAACACAACGCCATCCTCTTTGGTAGCAGTGAATGTGTTCTTACCACCACACCAAGGGCAGTTAGAGCGATGCTGTATTCCTTCTTTAATATCAAGACCTTCTATGTAGTTCTTAATGTTCTGCATTAGCTTTATATACCCTATCATTTCCAATCATATGGTGTTTTTCTTCGTAGCTATGTTCTGCATGACAGTTTGCACAAAGTATTTCACATTTACGCATTTCATTCTTAATCTTATCCAAAGAATATCGCATCATTGCACCCACAGTAAACTCTTTATCTTCAGGGTTTAAGTGATTGAAATGCAAAGCATTAGCACATTTATTATAGCCACACTTACAGCATCCGTACTTAAGTTTTACTCTAGTCACAAAGGATCTATGTCTTGCACATCTATCTCTAAGTCTTTTAGTATGATCCTTCATATAGTTATCTTTATCAACTAAGTATAAACTTATCTTACCTGTCTTTTCAGATAGATAATAGTTTCTAAACATTTTACCTTCTACAATATCTCCGTATCTTAAAGGTAAACCTTTTTCTTTTATCTCTGCTTTTGTTAGTTTTTTAAGTGGCATCTTTGCGTCCTCTCTTAGCTAGTGCAGTCTTAGCACCAGTGTACGTGTTGACCATGTATGGCCTTACTGAGTCAGGGCTACGGTGTCCACTGACTTGCATGATGTGAGCCAGGTCAGCACCACCCTCTACCATTTCAGTGATAGCAGTGCGGCGTAAGTCCATAGCAGTGATATTCTTTGGTAGTCCAGCAGCATCCTTGACTTCATTGATAGCACCATCAATCTGATCTACTGGATAGGGCACATAAGCTCCTGCTACAGGCGTGGTTTTAGGTGTTACGTAGGTCTGGAACCCAAAGTCTTCCTTCTGCTGCTGTAGCATGGCACACAGAGCCTCTGAGATAGGTAAATGAACGTCTGCCCCACGCTTACTTTGTGTTAGGTCTATGCGCTGGGCATTTAAGTCTACCTTATCCCAAGTCAGGACACGCATGTCACCTACACGTTGAGCTAGATCATAGGACATGTGCACGATCAAGCCAATGCTACGCCACTTAAAGTCAGAGTATGCAGTATCAAGAAACTGATAGACTTGATCACGTGTCCACTTCACCTTGCGTGGCTTGTCTGATTCAGTCTTAATCAGTCTGACAGGATCGTTCTCAATGATGTCAAACCTCATGCAATGCTTCCACGCTGCGCTGAGTGCAGACTTACGATAGTTTGCTGTGCGAATGCCAACCTTTAGCCAATCCTGGTATGCTTGATTAGTGTGTCGAGCCTTGAGTGTTCTGGCTTGATAGTCCTCTAAGCGTTTACCTTCTATGCGTGTATCTAATGCACATTCTAAATGCTTTTCGTATTGCTTCTGTGTTGTGCCTGATAGTTTAGCAAAGGCTCTGCTATTAAGGTAGAACGCTACTAGCTCTCCAACCTTGGCTCTCTTCTTTGGCATAACCATCTTACCACTTCCTTCTTGTCTTCCAGTAAACCCAACACTCTAAGCAATGCCCCTTGCCTAAGAATATGTCAATCAGAAATACTACGTTGGGTTTACTCTCTCTTTGCCACTGGTGGTTTCTTGCGCTGAATGTCTGATTGTTGCTGCCGCCTAGTAGTACGTTTATCAGAACGCTCAGCGCTGTTAGTATTCTCTTCAAGTATCTTCCCAATCCAGTGTGCGGATTCATCATGTGGGTCATCCTCATCTGTTCCATGTGTCAATCTAAGGCTCCTATATAAACTAAAAAGATATACAAGAAGGGGGCCAGGATATAAAGGGATATACCCCAGCGCAACACTTCCTCAAAACATTGGATAATAAACTTCACCTTTATCCATCTCTTTCTTAACATGTTCTAACTCAGCACGTAGGTGATGTGTATCTTCATTGTCACCTATCCAATCAGCATCATCAATCTGTTGCTGTAACTCATTGTGATAACGATGGATGTTCTTAAGGTGTTCGACATTGTACTTAGGCATCTTTAACTTCCCATGTTGTGAACTCTGCTAGACCTTCACGCCAATCTGTTTCATCATATTCTTCCCACTGTGGGCTACGATCTCTGTTGATCTCATTAAGTATCATAGGTAGTGTCATATGATACTCAGTCCCACATTCATAGTCTACTATTGTATAAACTTTATCAGGCATTGATCGGCTCCACTTCTGCATACAAGTTCTTGCTTTGTGTAGCTAGCTTGTATGCTTCTCTTCTATTACTTGTGCTGTACCAAAATACAAGACCACCGTCAATGTCATAGAATTTCACTCTGTAAGTCATTATTCTGTTTCCTCTGTGTAGTGATACCATGCGTCAGGATCGTCAGGTAGTACGTTAGCTTTCCAATGTTCAGGGTTACCGTTCTCATCTGCACGTACTCTAAAGTTAAACATATTTCTAAGCGCCCAAGACTTATCACGTAGATCACTAAGGTGGGAAAGCCTAATATCCATAATCTCTGTGGCTTCTTCTAGGATAGAATCAATGCTGTTATATACTTCCAAGAGTATTGTAACCTCATCACGAGTCAGTTCTGTTTTAAGTTTCTTAGTCATTACGCTGCTCCTTCAATCAATACATAGCGTGTGTAGTTCTGGCCTGTCGTAGGGTGTTTACCCTTCACACCATCAATGCGATAACCTGACTTGCGTAGCTCACTGATACGCTTGGTGAAAGACTGAATGCTGTAGTCTAGCATGGCTTCACGTTGGGTTAGTCCCTTGGTTGCACGTAGGTGTTTAATAATCTTAGCGTTTTGTGTGGTTTTCATTGTACTACCTCTATTTGTGTTTTGATACCTTCCATGCGGCTATATGTTTCCGCATGTCTTTCTGCTTCATCCATACGCTTCACTGTGTGATAGCATATCTCTTTGTTAGTCTTAGTGCTTGTCAGTATGATGCGAATCATGGTGTAGTCTCCTTCTGCTTACTGTTTATTTGTGCACATATATCTATCAATGTGTCAACACTTTTCTTTGGGATGGTTAGATTGTACTGCGTAGCATCATGCGCCACACTCATCTCACCTGTGTCATACAAACGTGCTACCCATCCTTGACCTAAGTCGTGCGTTTTAGTTAAGTTCATTGCGTTAGTCCTTCACTGTTAAATTCATAGACTGCCTTAGCAAAGCCACGCGGTGTGGCAGAGCGTATATCTTTAGTGCGCTGAGACTTACCGCCTAGCTTTAGGTGCTGCCTACTGTGGCCCTGCTCAGGCTGTACTGGATCTGTCCACGGCATAGTAAAGCCGTTACCCGTCCATAGGCAAGTCTTCTTAGGGTAAGCATCCTTAGCTGCAATGTAGTCAGGCCACCGTGGATGTTCTGCCTGATCGTCATGGATGTAACCACCATACTCATAAGGATGGAAGCTGTGGTCAGGCTTACGCCACTTGGTAGCCAACACACTAACAGGGTTTTCCACAAAGAAGGGAACGCCCAGCGCATTGAATAACTCAGCACACCGCATGGCATGTCCTACCGCTTTAGTCTGAAACAAAGGGTCACGCTCTGCCTTGCGCTTGAAGTGTGCCGCACCTGATACAGCCATGTCAGTACAGACAGGAAAGGCCATGCCAAACACTACGTTTAATTTCTCGTAGGTATGCTTAAGCTCTACCATTGTTCCATAATCGTGCAAGTCAGCCTTTACATACTTAATGCTGCCACCACTACCAAACACATCTGTTACTGTGTTATCGTGTTGAATATCAAAGGCGATACAGCTATAGCCAGCTTCTGCCCAAGGTACAAGCGCCTCGCCTGTGAAGTCATACAGGCTTAGCACATATTTATCTACGTTATGGTTTGTCATTATTTTACCCCTTCTGTATTGCCAAACAAACGCTTGGCTGTGTCATCATCAAGAATGTACTTCTGCGCTGTTGTCAAGTCTTGAATAATCCAAGGACGCTTTCTTGCTTTACTGTTGTAGCCTACAAGTGACACTTTCATACCTTCAAGTGTAGCAATCTTGCTTGTGTCTAAGCTCATGAGCGTAGCCAACTGTTCAAGGGCTGTCTGTTCTTTACTCTTGCCACCATCAAGCAACACGTTGACTTTGTATGTTGCTTCACCTTCAGTGAATGAACAGTTACCAATCTTGATAGTCACACCATCTATGTCAGCATCCTCTAGTGCTTTCTGCATTAGTTCGCGGATCTTACGGGCTGTTGGTTTGTCGAATGTCATAGTAGTACCTTCCTATATTAAAAGCGGTTATCAATATACAGTGAACGTTCTTTGTTTAGAATATCTAAGCCATCCCTTAGCCAAGCGTGTCTTATGTCACGTTCCTGCCTTGAGTGTTTATTATTTAGTAAGCGTAGGCAAGCTTTAATAAACTGCTTATCGGTACAACCTACGCCCCCAGCATATGTTTCAATTCTTAAGTATTGTGCGTATGGCATTGGTCTATATCCTTCTTGATTGCTTCAAGTGCATTAATTAGCCCATCAATAGTATCATCAAATCTGATGGGATCATATTCTTCACAGTGACGCAGATCATCAATGTCTGCTATCTCTTGTGCGTTTAAGAAATCACCATCACTTGTACGGCTCCAATGTTGAGCGATTGATATGGTGCGTCCCTTATGATGTATTACGATATTATTGAAATCAATCTTGGTCATAGTAGTGCCTTTCCTGTGTTTGTGTGGTGTGGTGACGCCTAAGCATCAACCACAAAACCAGATGTATCTTTCTTAGCTTTGCCCTTAGCGTATAGTGCTACAATGTGGCCGCCCTTTGGGTCTAGTATGCGTAGATCATCAGCATCACCGTCAACAACGGGCAAGCCTTGCCACGTCTTAGCATTGAATGCTTTGCGAAATACTGTTGCTACATTCATACCACGATCTAATGCGGTTTTCATCATGGCAGCGTAGCTATCGGATGCGCCACTATATGACCACGTAAGGTGGTAGTTCTCAATGTGTGAAGTGTTGCGGTTTGCTATCTTAGTATAATCATAGAATTGGCAGCGTGGGAATAACTCAAATATTGTGTAACCATCAAGCTTGACTAGTTCCCAACGTATGTCTGTTGTACCATTAAGCCTAACCACAGGTTGAATACCACGCTTGCTACAATAGTTTTGAAACTTGGCAATGTCTTGCATAAGCTGTCGCATGAAACCATCACGATCACGATAAAACCATTGCGCTTTGCGTTCCCTTGCGGTTTGAACAGAGTTCATTGCACCACGTCCAGCCGTATTGAGACAGGCATCAATGCATCCAGCTTGCTCTGCCATAGCACAAGAGTTAAATGTTTTGCCTTTTATTGATACTTTCCACGGTGTCATATACACGATAGCAGTGAGATATTCATCACCATCACCTTTAACTGTCTTGGCGTTGGTGCCAACCCCTAAAAGCTTATACGTCATTGTATTACCTTTCTGTTTTGCTTGTGTGTCCAGAGAGTAAGCCTCGAAAGGCTTACCTATCAAGAAACAAAAGAATTTATTTTACCTTCATCAGTAATTTCAGAAACAAGACCACCTAGACAGTTACGAATTGTAATGTGGCCGTTCTCTTTGGCAAGTCTTTTCAGTTCTGCTACGTGCCGTTCTTTGTCCACATTCGGGGCAATGATAGCAAGAGCGTTTTCTCTATCATAACCTTTATAGATGTAATATGTTCTTCTCATTGTGTCACCTTTCTGTTTTGCTTGCCCTATCGTGGACTGATTCGGTTTGCTTAGTCAAGTATTAATTTTTAGTCTTATCTTTTGTGCGGCTCTTCTATGCGGCTTGACCGTCTAGGACGCTGAAACTTTGCTAGGTCTTACCTTGTGCGTTTGTTTCTTGTCGCTTTCGATGTAATAACTATGCGCAGATTGATTTGAATATTGCAACAATTATTTTAGCTATTTGATAAACTTTCTTATAAGCTATTGATAATAAACAAAAACAAATAGTTTAGCCTTGGATGAGTGACAGCATAAAAGCTTATCACACATTATACTTATATAAGCTCTACTTTAGGTTGTATAACCAGGATTGCAGTAACTTAAAAGCGAGTGGCTGTTTGTGATCACAAATAATGCTAGGCTATAGGAATGTGATCACAAAGGGGTATGTCAGTGTGTGTTGTGCACGTCTAGGGTATGTTATAACATAACATTTTAGGGGGTAGGGTAATTTAACATAATACGTAGACCAATGATGATATATCACTAGTAAAACACAATAAAAACAACACATTAGCCTAGCATTTACAGCACAATAAATAATATCTCAGCTTATCGAAACACATATAAGAATAGTTTAACCAATAAAATCAAACACTTAGCATTATCGAAGGGGGTGGGGCGTGGGCCACGTGGGGGGTGTACGTTATACGTATATACACAAATACACACACGGGGTAAAACGGACCCAGTATACCAGGAAGTAGTACTTTGCAGTTTTGCAAGGTCGGTATTGCATGTTTGCAAAGCATGGTATGTAGTAACTTTATGTTACAAACTGAAACAATAGATCACTTTTTATGTAACACACACATTTTTCTCTTGACAAGGTATTGCTTTTTCCTATAACTATGGGGGTAGGGGGCTAAGTTAAACATTAATGTAATAACTTTATAAAGTAGTTACACTAAAGATAGTTATTACATAAGAGTTATTACATTAAAGAAGTAAAGATAAAAGATAGTTATTACATTAATGTTTAACTTAGTGTGTTATTTATGATAGTGGACATAGGTCATTAAACTCTAATGTAATAACTACATAAGTAACAATAATGATATTTGTACTTGACAGAGTTATTACATTAATGTTAAACTATACATAGTCACAAATCATAAAAGCAATAATACTATTGTGACTACGTGCTGTGAGTAGCTACATACATGTTGTAACTGTGTGTCTCCTCTCCCCCTCTCTGTAACAATTACAATGTAACAACTAGTTATTTGCAGCACGTATTTTGCTTTAATAAACTTTTTCCTTGACAATGAAACATAAACAAGTACAACTATATGCATCAGAAGATGTTTTAACAGACTTCTACAACGCTTTAGCTAACAATGATACTCGTGCTATGCGTAAGGTACATATACCTAAGTCAGATGTATTCTATGTACGTGAAGCCATACATGCTCGTACTGGTGAGTGGTACACGTTAGATCACGTAGAGAGAGCTATGTATTTAGAGGGTCACCTAAAGCGTTACGAGGTGTTAGACCCTGATAGAGAGCGAGAGTATGGCAGGTAGAGATTACAAGAGAGAGCGACAACTACAGAGTACTCCTAGAGAGTTAGCTCGTAATGCTGCCCGTAAGAAAGCTAGACGTAAGTTAGAAGCTTCTGGTAGAGTTAAGAAGGGTGATGGTAAGGATGTTGATCACAAGAATGGTAATCCTCACGATAACTCTAAGTCTAATCTACGGGTAACGACTAAGAAAGCTAATCGTAGTTTTCCTCGTAATAGTAAAGCTGGAAAGAAGTAGTATGGCTAGAGATTCTAGACTAGAACGTGCTGGTGTCAGTGGGTTTAACAAGCCTAAGCGTACTCCTGATCACCCTACTAAGTCACACGTAGTTGTAGCTAAAGAGGGTAACACTATTAAGACTATACGTTTTGGTCAGCAAGGAGTTAGTGGTGCAGGTAAAAACCCTAAGTCAGCAGGAGAGAAAGCACGTAAGAAGTCTTTTAAAGCTCGCCATGCTAAGAACATTGCTAAAGGCAAGACTAGCGCAGCATACTGGGCTGACAAGGTTAAGTGGTAGCGATGACTGATCTTAAACTCCCTGTAGCACTTGTAGCAGCGATGGCTATACAGCTTGTAGCTGCTGTGTGGTGGGTATCCAAACAGGCCCACACTATTGAGGTATTACAGCAAGATGTTGTAGATATGAAGACTTACATTAACTCTATGGATATTGACATAGAGGCTCTTATAGAGTTTGCTACCTTTACTGAGAATAGGTGGGCTGAAGAGTACAGCAATGATATGACTTATGAGAGAGTGTTTGGCACTAAGGAACCTACAGTAGAATGACTCTGATATCTCACTTTCCGTTACCTAGTATGCCTTTCCAGACACATGAGAATATCGTGTTTGAGAAAGCTGATAAAGATAGGTCACACAGGAATAACGTAGAAGAGAAGCCAGAGCCTAACTTAGTTACGCCAGACACACCAGTAGAGGATCTTAAGTTAGTGAATCAGATGTATGCGTATAACCCTGACCCTAATAAGCTACGTAAGCCTGACGGTCAGATAGTTAACTTTATTGTAGCTTAGCATATGTGGGTAGGTATCATATTAATGTGTGCTAATCCTTCAGCTATGTCGTGTCAGATATTAGCTAAGCCTGATGTGTTCTACAGTAAAGAGTCATGTGTTAATGAAACTAAACAGTTAGCAGCTAACATGATGCAGCAGGGTGTATATGCTATGCCTCAGTGTCATCAAATTAGTAAGAGTGTTTAATAATGCAAAAGAAGAGTAAGCGTACAGTTAACGCTGCAGGTAACTACACTAAGCCTACTATGCGTAAGAACCTCGTAGCTAAAGTAAAGGCTGGTGGTAAGGGTGGAAAGCCTGGACAGTGGTCAGCACGTAAAGCTCAGATGGTAG
>Ga0213862_10000365_pt1 | contig 19748 bp, 25 predicted proteins | sample PICome_7_FD_160092 | JGI IMG/M metagenome (GOLD analysis project Ga0213862, IMG submission 160092) | Coastal seawater microbial communities near Pivers Island, North Carolina, United States - PICO266 | ecosystem: Environmental > Aquatic > Marine > Coastal | place: USA: North Carolina... | reverse complement strand
TTCAGCAATGTCAGCTTCGACTAGACCTAAGTTCAATGCAGTAACAGGAGCTTCTCCGATAGCCGATAGCATTGTGTTAACTGCTTCTAGCTTGGTTGTCTGCGCCATGCTAACCTCCTATGCTTTCTTTTTCCATTTAACTTTGTTTGCCCAATAAGCAGCACTCTGCTCACCACGGCTTATATTTTTCTGATGTCTGTTTTTAAAACGCTCACGTTGGGACTCACTTTGGTTCGTCTTCGCACCTTGTTCCCCAAATCTTTTAAGCTCAGGCTTTTTAACTGTGCCAATAAGTACAGCGTGTGATTTTGTTTTGTGATTAGGTGTCCTAATAGGAACACGCAATGCTGAGAAGTTATGGCCTCCGCGCATTATAGCCATGTGGTATATCCTTAAAAGAAAAGGAGGAGCCGAAGCTCCCCCTCCGTTAAACTTAGGCCTCTAAGAGAGCGATTGCAGAAGCAGGGCGAAGGACGTTATGCCCCATCGCATACTTAGCAACCATCAAAGTGCCTTGACGGTTAATCTGGTACTCAGACTCCATGCCCAAATCGAGCAGCTTAACAGTAGCTACTGCGTCTGGAGTGAAGACGAAACCACGGATTTTTGCAGCGATTGCTACCATGTCTGCGCCATCTACAGCAGCAGTAGGTAAGTCGTAGGCTGTTGCACGTCCTGAGCCTGCAGTGTTTGCAAGCGGAGCGTTGTCAATAGTCACACCCTCGTTGGCGTTACCAGTTGTAAATGCGTCAGCATGGTACAAGTTAGTAACGTCAGCATGGTTTGACATGTACACAGGCATACCAGCAATGTTTGGAACATTAGCGGCTGCGATAGAACCGTTGCCACCGAAGTCGCGGTTCATGTACACAAGCTTGTTGCCATCAGTAACGTCTAACAATGCGTAGTACTGGTCAGGTGGAAGGAGAACACATGCACCATCCATTGGTACGTTCTTCTTCTCCATCTCTTTACGAGCATTGAAGATTGCCTGAGCAAGAAAAGAAGCATCAATGTCGTGGGCATTCGTAGTACCAATGGTTACGTTATCGGTAAAGTCTTCTTCACCGAAAGCTTTATAGTCTTGGACAAGACCAGCAGCACGAGTAGCATTGGTAGACAAAGCAGCTTTAACGAGCATACGAGCTACGTTTCGGTCAGCTTCGTTAGCAAGTGCAATACCAGCTTCCTTTGAGTAGATTGAACGTACATCGTAGTGGTTGATTGCTTCGTCAATGTTTGCAATGAACTGGCTAGAGATGAGCAAGTCATCAATAGTTACGATACGCTCACCTGCACGAATAGACCCACCAGTGATTTCGTTTCCTGGTGTTAGGTATTCGGCAGTGGCACGGCCTGTCATTGGGAATGAAGCAGACTTACCTTTTGAAATTGTACGAGTACGGACTTTATCAGAAATGATTTTCTTTTCTTCAAAAGCAGTGAGAACCTCGCCAGCGTAAAGCTTGAGAAACAAGTCTCGCACGTCACCTGACAGGTTATTTTGGCCTTGAAAGCTTACGCTATAGGCCGGATTTGAAGCGGCTGATGCCATTTTAATTACCTCTTAGTAATGTTGTTGAGTTAAAGTACACTCAGCAATCATCACATCCTTTCGCCAAGATTGTCTGCCGCAGCAGGTCAGGGGTAATCGTTTGTTATGTTGGCTGTGTGTTAGGGTTTCCCCTTTTAAATACACCCAGTAGATGTACTTAAAAGGAGAGGGGGTACAAAGACCCCCAATCCAGTGGAGACAGTTAGAATACCGAAGAACGTGCCATCATTTGTGCAACTCTCTGTCGGTAGGCAGGGTCATTTTGGTATCTGGGGTCACGCATAGCTGCAGTAACTTCTGCTGCGCTTTCAAATCGCCCACCCGAAGTCGCACTAGTTGTGCCTTCAACTAAGTTAGGCTCTGTGCCTACTTCGGAACGATACCTCGCTACCAAACCCTGTACTGCAAGGCGTGTGATGCCTTCATCTCCAGTATCCACGGTAGCGTTATAGGCTTCGATTTCAGAGGGAGCTAAGTTTCCTGCAGCCCACTCCATCATCTGACCATAGCCTTCTTGCCCACCAGCAATCTCATACATTGAGTTAGTGGCAGAGGAGGCTAGGGCTTCTTGTCCTTGAATATAAGTTTCAACAAGACTGCGAGGAAAACCAGCTTCCTCCAATGCTTGGTACGCATCAGGGCTAAGCTCTCCATTCTCAGTATATTCTTGTTGGAATACATCAAAGTCTAACCCTGCATTATCCAGAACCTCTGCTGCCTCGTTAGCGTTATTGCTGGCAGTGCCTTCGGTTTCTGGTGCGTTGGGTTCTGTCGGAGCATCCTGTTCTTCTGGCTTACCCATCTTCTGCTCAAGGGCAGTGTAGGCCTGAGCCATCGCTTCAACAGAAGCAAACTTCTCAGGGAGCCAATCAGGACGCTCAGGGTTATTATTCTTTTCTATTTGTTCTGCTTTTTCAAGCATAGCTAATGTATGCTCTGCAGGTTCAGACCCTGCATCTAAATCATGTGTGTTCAAACTGTCTGCCATGTTTACCTATTTCTTTTCAGTGGTATACTTACGCCCTTCCCAAGTAAAAGTTTTCTTCCCTGCTTTCCTAGCTGCTGCAAATGCTGTCCTAAAAGACGCTGCAGATTTGGTAGGTGATTTATAAGTAGGGTAATCCTTTGGGTTAGTACGTCCGTCTTGACTGGTCTTGGGAGGTGCTGCCTTAGCAGGTTTAGTATCACCTGTTTTCTTAGTAGCTGCAGTTGCAGCAGTGGCTATAGCAGCCCCAGCCGCCGCGCCTTTTGCCCTGCCTTTTTGATATTCACCTGTGGCTTGAGCAGCCTTCTTAACTTTCTTTTGCCCAGCATTTCTGGTGAGAAGATTTCGTAAGGCTTTTACACCGCCACTCTTCATTAGTTTTTTAGCTGCTGCCATTCCGACAATACGAGCAGCTTGTGCGAGTAGTCCTATCATTGCTCTTCTCCTGCTGGCATTTGAGCCGCGCCTTGCTTAATCATCTCAGGTGTGCCTTTAACAGCCATCTGTTGCATCATCTGCATCTGTTGCTGCTGTTGCTGCATCTCCATTGCTTGGGCTTGTTCTTGTGCCTTCTGCTCCTCAGACTTAATCAGACCATTGGTATCAATTCCCAGACTGGCTCCCAATCGGTCAATGTAATCTGAGATATTCATTTCAGATGCAATTACCTGCGCTCCTAATGGCTGTAAATATTGCAGGAATGTAGCAAGTTTGTTGAGGTCTTGGCCTCTACCCAAGGCTTCAATGCCTGTGACAATCGTAGGCTTGACTGCACCTTTTGGTAGCTTAGGCATTTTACCTGAGCGTTCTAGGGTAGCCATGATAGTCTTAATCAAGGGCATTTGTAGTTCTTGAGATAGGATTGAGTACACACCACCAAGGGCAGACTCTAACTCCTGTGCCATAAACCTTACTTCTTCTGCAGTCACACGCTCAGCTTGACGCTGTACGCTACTGTTCATAAGGAAAGCGTAAGATATTCTTTCGTTGATTGTCCTTGCGGTTTCAAGCGCAACCCTAAAGTCAGAGGCCTTCTGTACTTGTAGGGTGGACACATCAGCAGCATCACCACTAACGATAGCACCATTAGGGCTTTCCGCGAGGGTTCTGGTCTTGGTTGTACCGTTTGGTTTGACAAGGAACAGTATCTTACTTGAGGCCGCAGCCCCCTCAACAATAGCCTTTGTCAAAGCCTCAAGGCTTCTCAAGTCACCAATGTATTCTTCAACGTACCCTCTACCATAGTCTTCGCCATCTACACGAGTGAAACGTAAGGGTATAAAAGGGCATTCTTCTTCTTTAAATTTACCACGAGTGCCTGGAATTTCTATTCCCTGTACTTCTTGGTAAACTTCCCAACCTTTATTAACACGCATGGTGTGAGTATAAAGCTCAAGGTTTTTCATTTCTGTATCGGAGGTTTCAATAACCTCACGAATTTCTTGAGGAAGCATAAGTGCGTTAACACTCTCCTTCGTCAAGATTTCCAAAACATTACCCATCGAATCACGCTTAACAACATAACGGTCAAGCTTGAATATCTTCATACCACCTGCTTTGGGCATGTAGAGTAAGGCGTTACCTGTAACAATAAGTTGTTTGAGTGCTTCAAACACAGGCACACGCATTGCTTTGGCTTCTATCTCCTGCATACCTGCTCGTTCAATACGAGACAAAGCTTCTTCAACAGCACCACGAGCATCAGAGCCTGCTAGTTCAGCAAGGTCAAAGTCATCAATGGTCAGTCTAAAGAAAGGACTATTAGGAGGTAACAATGTAAGAAGAAGCTTAGAGGCTAGGTTGTTTGTGCCTCTTGCTCCTACCCCTTGATAGGGGGTTGCATACGTTGTGCTTCCACTATGTCCATCAGGCGGCAGGAGAGTAGGGATGGTAAGTTCTGCAGCATCACGCCCACGCTGTAAGAATACATCTCTTGATGTTTCACACATAGCATAGCGTTTAGCAGCAGTACCTTCGCTAATCTCTAAAGCCATTGTTCAATACCTTTGGTTATGTGACGTTAACACCAGAGCCTGTAGAGCCTGTAGTTGAAGCAACAGAAATTGAAGGGTCTGAAGGTGCAATTTTTAACTTGTCTTTGCCCTTGCGGTTTTTCTTCTTTAACTGTGATTGTGTTTCAGCGTCAGTTAATTGTGTTTCAAACTCTGGACTATCTGATTGAGAAGAACTCATTGTTATAGGCGCAGGCTGTGCTATTACCTGTGGTTTAGGTGCTTTTGGTTGTGGGAGACACATAGTATTATTCCTCAAAATTTTGATTATATAATTCTTCCAGCTTCCGCATAACGGACTGCTGGCCTTGCAGAAAACGGAGTTCTTCTAAAGAAATCTCATTTGCTGGAAGATGATTTGGGAACAAGTCTTGAATATAATTCAAAAGTTCCTTGGATAAAGTTGGGTTATCATTGAATATCTTCATAATGATTGTACCTATAGGGGGACTTTAGAGTCACCCACATTCCTTTTGTCCTGTTGTGGGGTCAATGAAACAGGCTTCAGCCTTGCTGTCGTTGTCGTTAACCTCGTTCAAAATTCCATATCGTTTTCCTGCTGCGCGGAATGTAGTTATCCCTTTACAACCAGAAGCCCAAGCATCTGAGTATAGTTTCTTAAACTCATCATAGGTAACTTGGTCACCAACATTGCAGGTCTTGGATACGGCTGAGTCCACATATTTTGATACAAGCGATAGCACCGCTAGGTGTTCTTGCGCTGTAATCTCATTGGCTGTACGTCCTTTGTAGCCTTGTGCGTAAGCATAATCTTCGACACGCTCTACTGTATGTCCATCAAATTGCTGGATTGTACGGTCATAATAGTTGCTAAAAGGTGGTTCGATACCTGATGATACGTTGTCTGCTGTCAATGAGATTGTGCCTGTTGGAGCAATGCTTGTAAGGTGACTGTTCCTAATACCTTTTTCTTTTATCTTCTCAATAACCCAAGGAGATAAGGTCTGGATAAACTCACCCTGCAGGTAGTGGTACTCATCATAGAGAGGAAAAGAACCTTTTTCTCCCGCAAGGTCAGCCGATGCGGAGTAGCAATGGTCACGAAGGACAGTCATAACTTCTTCGGTAAACGCCATGAACTGCTCTGAAGCGTAAGGAAACCCACACATCTCAGCGGCATTGGCAAGGCCTGTTACACCTAGCCCCATTCTGCGTTTGTTCTCTGCTTCTGTCTTCTGTTCTGGGAGAGGATAGATTGTTCTGTCTACGACATTATCCATAGCGCGAACTACATTATGAACGTCACCAGTAAATAATCCAAAGTCAAATGCACCGTCTGTTACATACTTGGTTAGGTTGAAAGAACCCAGCAGACATGCACCATATGGGGGCAGAGGTTGTTCGCCGCACGGATTGGTGCTTTCTATTGTTTCACAGTACTTTAGGTTGTTTTTGTTGTTGATAGTATCAATAAACAAAACTCCAGGCTCAGCCCAATCCCATGTACTATTCATAATCCTATCCCACAAAGCCTTGGGGTCTATCTCTTTGTAGACCTTGCCTTCAAATACAAGGGGAAAGGGGGTGTCGTTTGCAAGACACTCCATGAATTTATCTGTCACACCAACGCTGATGTTAAAACCTGTGAGCTTGTCAGAGTTGTGCTTAGATGCAATGAACTGTTCGATATCGGGGTGGTCAACTCTTAAAACTGCCATCTGCGCCCCACGTCTGAATCCTGATGAAGCGATGGTCTGGCACACTGCATCGAAGATACCCATGAAGGATACAGCCCCACTGGATTTACTGTCTAAGGTGACAATCCTATCCCCTCTTGGGCGTAGTCGGCTGAAGTCATACCCAATACCTCCACCCTTCTTCATGGTAAATGCAGCTTCCGTAGCTTTATCCATGATAGACTGCATTGAATCCTCAATGTGTCCTGATACAAAACAGTTGTAAGCTGTGGTCTGTCGGGCTGCACCCATCGCATTCTGTACCCTACCTGCAGGGAGGAAACGCATGTGCCTTAGAGCATCCTTGAACGACTCAAAGTGGTCAGGGCTATCCTTCAATGCTGCAGCTATGCGTACAATTTTATCGTAAAAAGACTCACCTGTTTGGCGATACTTAACTGTATCTATTTCCTCTGATAGAGGTAGGGTCATTCCGTAGTGTCTGTTGGGTATGCTCATCTGTTATCTCCCTCGCCATGCAGTGTGCCTGCCTGCTGTCGTGCTTTTAATTTTTCTATATTTGTTTCTGCAATTGCTTGAAGACTCAGCCCACAGTCATGGGCTAGGGCTGCGAGATACCAGAGTACATCACCCATCTCTTTCTGTAGGCTGTCCTTCTGGTCAACGAGGCTGATGTTATCTCGCATCATCTTAGAAATCTTGCCACATACCTCACCTGTCTCTTCAGCTAGACCCAAGGCAGGGTAAGAGATGCTATATTTCTTAGGGTACACACCTGTTTTCAAAACTTTGTTTTGGTATTCATAAAAGTTCATTGCTCGTCCTCTATCTGTTTTTGCAAGTTAGCCATTGCTCTCCACGCCACCTGCGCCCAATCCTCATCAATGACATGGCGCATCATTGCATCCAGTTCGTCACCAGACTTTGACCTATCCCAATGCAGGGTCTGTGCTGTCTGTCCATGCTGCAGCCCACCTTGTAGGGAAATCTTGGCTACCTCTGCTATTGCGAGGGGGAAGTATTTGACGAAGCCTGTGTAGATTGGGATGGCTTTTCTTTCGGCTGCTCCTTGGGGCAACTTGCCGTGCGTCTTCTTGAGGTTTGTAATATTGTTCTCTGTATTCGCAGCACTGGCTTGACTTGCATTACGCATATACTCCTCATGCCTCATGTGGTGGCTCCCATAAGTCCATCGACTCTTCTCGTTTGATGTAAGCTAGACGTGCTTGCAGCAAGGCTTCAGCTTCATTGAGGCCAGCCTTCTCATAGGCTGCTACAATCTGTGACCATCGCCATAGGTTGGTAGCTGTCTCTCCCTCTGGTGGAGTGAGGATACGTTCAGCTTTAACTGCACCAATACCAGGACAGCCTTTGTAGTTATCGGCTGTGTCACCTGTGAGAACCTGCGTGTAGAACCTATGGTCTGCCTCATCTTGGGTGACCTCAACAATCTCACCATCGACAAGGTGCTTACCTGCGATAGTCATAAGGTCTTTGTCTTCTGACCAGATGATGCAGTCTGAACCTGTGGCTGTGATACCAATAACATCATCAGCCTCCAGCTTACCAACCACAGTGGTGTTCCAGTGTTCCCAGATGTAGTCACGAGCATACTGAAGTAGCATAGGCTTACGAGTGTCAGCCCTGTTTGCCTTATAGTAATCTGCTAGGTCTTTACGAAAGTTCAGTTTGTCAGAGAGGCAGCAGAGTACCTTGTCTGTGCCAGCTTCCTGCTTTAGCTTGTCGATAAAGATACCAACATAGGTAGCCACGTCTTGCTCAAAGCTATGCAGTGTCCACAATCCATCGCCCCAATTGATTGGGTGTTCACAGGAAGCTGCAGCTTTGTATGCTATAATGTCAGCATCAATAATCAGCATCTTTGTTCTCCTTCAGTTCTCTGTCTTTCTCTGTCTCAAGGGTGACGATGCGTATGCCTGTCATCACCTGCACATAATCCAACCAGCTTGTTACTAACCACTTCACAACTAGGGCTGCGCTAACAGCGAAGAAGGAGACAGTCACAATCAGTTTGAATATAAAATCAAAGTCCATTCTTCAGTGCCTTTATTACATCAGTGGAGAAAAGCTTCTCAAGATTAAGGAGGTACATCTTAGACTTGTAACCATCACCACCGTTGACGCTACGAATGTGGTCTAGCTGACCAATGATGTTCTTGAGTACGTCTGTCTTGAAGACAAGCGTGGCAAAGGTAGTGTCACCAAGGCATAGGTTGTGGAACCAGTAGTCTGACTCAGTGGCTTCGATGCCTGATGGTTTACCATATGACTCATACTCAATCGCAATGTTGCCTGACTTCCACCAAACGCCTCGCTCACTCTTCACCTCAATCTTCTTATCCTGCAGCATGGTAGCTACTTCTTGTTCACGCACCTGACCATAGGCTAGGTCAATGTCAAACTTCTTACGGTTAGCTTTAGTGGGTTGAAGACCAATCGTTTCCATATGAATACTCACTATCTAAGGTGCATCGAAACTTGTAGTAAGCTTCGGTATCCTTCATCGCCTGTTGAATTAGTTTGCCGACTTCATCCTCTAGTCCTTTGCGAACTAGTAGCTGGACTTCATCGTGAATGAATGCTACAACCGTAACATCTACACTCGTGTAACCTTTAAGGCGCAGTAGTTCTTCAATCGTGACGTACCAACGCTTGCATATAATAGCTCCGGCTGACTGCAGGATGGTGTTGAGACAGGCGTGGGCATGGCGTACTGGTATGATACGTCCATCCAATCCCTTGACCCAACCACGTTCCTTAGCTGCAGTCGAAGCATCATCTCTTAGTTTCTTGAGGGCAGGTAGTTTGCGAAGGAACTTAGCCTTTATCTTCTTACCTTCTGCAGCACCCTTCCCAATAATTTGCCCAGTCTTTTCATCCCCCGAACCGTACAGAAATCCATATATAAACGTCTTTGCATTATTCCTGGTAGGTAGTCCTGCGAGTTCCTGTGTCTTAGAGTGAACATCACCGTTGACAACTTCTTGTGCATACGCACCATCATCGTACTTAGCCATGTAGTGAGCCAGACAACGCAATTCCAAAGATGACGCATCAGCCCCAAGAAGACTGTACCCATCAGGCGCATAGAATAACTCACGGCATTCCTTACCATACGGAGCAGAGAGACTAGGTACTTGCTGCATGTTTGGATTGTTTGCTGTGCAGCGTGACGTAACTGCACCCATATGATTGACACGTCCATGTATCCTTCCATCCTTTTCTAGTTTAAGCCACGCTTGATTGCCTGTTGCAAGCTGACCAATGCGCTTGTTCAACATCAGATATTCGGAGACAAGCTGTGCCTCTGCTATATCTATTTCTTTTAGTATCTTCTCATCTACCTTCGGTTCATCCGTTGGTGTGAATGAGGTAGGAACCCAGCCTCGCTTCATTAGTCGGTCAGCTATCTGCTGACGTGATGCAGGGTTGAACGGAAGAACTTTTGTTTTAGTCTTCATCTCAATGATGGTAGGCTCAAAGGTATCGACTAGCTGTGTGTGTATCTCAGAGCGTCTACCTTCTAGCTCAGCGTGTAGCTTCTGTGCCTTCGCAACGTGGAAGGGGAAGCCTACCTCCTGCTGTCTAACGAGGAGGGTGTGCAGCCTATGCTCTAACCCAAGCGCATCATTGCTAAAGTTCTTTTTATGAATTGCACCATACAGTTTGAGTGTGACTGCTGTGTCTTGGATGCAGTAGTCGAGCATCTCAGGGGTATATGTCTCAAAGCTTTCGCTACTATTATTGAACTCACCTTTAAGTTCTCCTAGCCTGTAGCCCCACGCCTTTAGGCTGTGACTACCTCTTAATTTTTGTGGTAAATTTTTACTCTTGCTATCTAGCTCACCAATGTGAGGCCAGATGGTTCTTGTACAGACTAAGGTATCAATGACCTCACCCTTGTAGTCCCAACCGTACAGCTTCTTGAGTACTCTCAAGTCGTAGTCGATGATGTTGTGACCAACCAGATACTCAGCCTTGTCCATAAATTCTAGGCTTGCTTCTATCTCATCAGGGTCAAAGGTAGTTACCTCATCAGTGTCACCGTTTCGCATTACCACGCACCAGACTTTAGTTACGTCTTCAAGTAAGTGGTTGGCTTCAATGTCCATTATATATTTAGTCATGCTAATCCTCTCGCTGGAGTGATTTATAAACTTGCTTGCTCTTCCTCATAGATGATGCGGAACTCTTCAAGCGTTGGGACGTTGCCCATGTTGTGGCCTTCAATCATTAGGCTGCTTACTTCCTCTAAGAAATCTTGGTAGGCTTGCGTCAGTTGTGCTTCGGTATAGAGAACAAGCACTGGCCTAGAAGTCGGGGGTTGTTTCTTCGTCATAATCCATCACCGTTTCTGTCATACGATTTGTGTCAATAGAATAGGCCAAGTGGCAGCAGATACCTGTGATGCCACAAAACCTGTTCTTGAGCAGTCGTACTGTTGTTGTGTGTAAGTTCTCTTGGTCTTGCTGGTTTCTTTCCAGACCAATCACCATGTCACTTAGCTGACCGATGGCAGCACTGCCTCGCAGTTGAGACATGGAGGTTTGCGCTCCATCCTCGTGTCCTCTGTCTCCCGATGGACGCTTCAAGTGACTGACCAGTATCAGCCCTATCTGCAATTCCTCCACCAGTGTACGCAATTGGGTCATAAGGGTGTCGATGGTACGTCTTTCGTCACCACCTTCCATGCCCGAAACTACGATAGATAGATGGTCAAGTACAATCCAGTTGCAGCCACAACCTCTAGCCAAGTAGCGTACCTTGTTAAGAAGATTATCAGAGTCAGTGCTACCCCAATGGTCATAGAGAAATACCCTACCAGTGCCAAGGGTATCAGCAAAAGCATGTTTAAGTTCATCGTCTGTTACCCCCTCACTACCTAGATGGATAGGCTTGTTGATTGATAGAGACATTAGCGACTGAGCAGTACGCTTTACATTTTCTTCTAATGCTATGTAGCCCAGCGTTTCACCCTGACGTATCAGGTGATGTGCTATCTCCTTAGTGAACTGACTCTTGCCAGTGCCACTGCCTGCTGAGATGGTTACGATTTCTCCAACACGAAGCCCCATCGTTTTATCTGTGATGCCTTGATAGGGGTAGCTTACGCTTTCCTTATCGTCCTTAGATGTTACCATGTCCCACAGGTCTACGCCAGCAAGGATACCATCAGGTCTGAAACTCTTGGCTCCCCAGATAGCATCAAGTAATGCCTTCTGCTGGTTAGCCTTGAGCATATCGTTGGCATCCTTGTACCCCGAAGGGAAGGATACAATCTTAGCCTTGCCTGGACTCAGGAGGAGGGCTGCTTCATGTGCAGCCTTCACACCTTGAGGGTCACTATCGAATGCCAGCACCACACTATCGAACTGCTCAAGCCATTCAATAGATTTACTGATAGCTTTCTTAGCAGACGCACAGCCTTGAGGTAGGCTGACCACAGGCCAACGGTTGTTGAAGCACTGGCTGATAGATAAGCTATCTACTTCGCCTTCGGTGATGACAACCATCTTACCTGTGCTGCGCCATAGGTGCTGACCGTACAATCCAATGTCCTTGCTATCTCCAAGATACAAGAAGTCCTTGTTGGCAAAGCGTAGCTTTTGACCAATGGTTTGACCTTTGTTGTTCTTGTAGTTAGCAATCTGGACAGGCTGACCTTTGTAGTTACCTATGCGATAGTCCCAGAACTTCGCTGTCTCTAGTGAGATGCCACGCTTAGTTAGTGCGTTGACCTCACCATCAATCAGGTTCGTGTTAACTGGTTGTTGTGTTTCTCTATCTTCAAGCATTGAATATGTCTCACAACTAAAACAATAAGCATGGTCAGTATAGATAGCGTTAGCATCGCTACTGCCACAATGAGGGCAACCTTCCTTACGGATGTAGTTACTCTGCTCCAACTGATTCCTCCACAATCTCAGCAGCGACACGCATCTGACGTGCTATCTTCTTTAACTCTTCGTTCTTAATGTTCTGGTCTTCGACTATTTCATAGGCAAGTAGTTCCCAATCAATGATGGTGGCATTGATGGTTATAGGTAGGTTGACTGTGATTGCTCTAGCTACACTCATGCTGCCCACTCCTCTGGCAAAGTTCCTTCACTCCAGACAAAACCGTTACGGTCTGCCCACTCAGCGCACGTCATCTTTGTCCCATCCTTGCGTACCTTCGCGCCTTGAACTGGCGAGGTTGCCTTCTGAAAGATGAAGCGTATGTCTAGCTCAGGGTTCTGTGCCTTGACTGCTTTCATCTTTCGTTGTGCGTCCTGTCGGAAGTAGCCCTTCATCTCTATGTAGATTTCATTGATTAGAAGGTCAGGATTGTAGAGGCGTTCCACCCGATAGGGTATGCTATGTGGTTCATAGGCAAACGGAACGCCCCTGCTTTCTAGGTCAGAGATGACGTGTTCCTCAAAAGTCCCCTTCGGCATTCACTGTCTCATCCGAATCGAATGGGGTTTCTTGACGGTCATCCTTTTCCACAGCCGTTTCGGTGTAGCCATCTTCATCATCGAACAGAGACTTCGGGTCTTTCCAAGGCACAAGGTCAATCACTTGTAGAGCTTCCATCTTTAGTGTGACCCCAACACAGTTCTGTACAAAATAAACTGACGGTTGAAAGGCAACCTTGACTACGCTCATGTTACCAATGAGGTTCTCACCTGACATGGGGTTGCGTTTTGCATCAAAGACTGCAGGCTTCTGATGCCATTCACCATTATCGTTGATACCTCCAGCCTTCATCTTGAACTTGAAGCGTGTGTATTCAAGGCCGGTTTTCTTATCGGTAAACGTGTCGAAAGGTAGGTGAGTGGACAAGCTCTCTGGTTTCTTAGAGGCTTTGACCTCGACAGCCATGCGTTCATCGACAAGGCCTTGAAGGTACTCACTCAGTGCTGTTGCTTCTTCTTCAGTCTTGAGAAGGTCAATAGAATAGGTTCCATATTTTTTCTCAAACTGTTTATCAGGCTCAAAGACTTTACAATACATTGATAGGCCTTTAACTGTTTTTGCTTTACTCATATAATATCTCCTTGAGTGTACGAATAGGCTATAGGGGGACTTTAGAAATCACGCAAAAAAGTATTGTGACTCCAACACTTTAGATAAATCTAGTGTCCCTTTGGCTGGTGGTTGTGGCAATGTATTATCTCCACAAGTGTAACAAGCATGGTCACGAAGCTGCTGCAATACATCATTATCCTGATACATTTCAACAAAGGCTTCGCGTAATACTTGGGATAGGATGGGCATGTTAGGACTGTGTGTGCCATAGCTATCATGCACCATAGCAAAGTCAGTCATCCCTCCATCCATACATCTTACCACTGTCTTGGTCAGGGCTGCTGCATCAAGAGAGTGTATAAAATTAGGGCTACTACCTGTCGTTATGCGTGAACGATTAACATCATCCATTTCTTGCTGATAATTAAGTTTCACTATGTTCCCATCAATGTGGGTTTTGATTAATCTTTTCTTTGTAGACAAGTAAGGCTGGACAACCAGAAAATTAGTAGGCGTTATCCATTCCATATGTTTGTTAGCATCAGCGTAGTGTGAGCCAATGGTCTTAACGTAGTCCATAACCTGTCTCGCTGATGAGATAGTCTCATTGATAGCTTGCCAGATATGTCGGCTAAGATATAAAGAGGCCTCAAAGTAATCATCACCAAAGGGATTACAGTCTCCCTTCTTCTCAATCCTATCAGCGATTGCATCTTGAATGTACTCACGGCAAGCGTGTTGTGTACCAGAGTAGGGCGTAATCATCACAGGCCTCTTGGTTAGACTGCGCGTGATGCCAAACTCCAAACATTTTTTTGCTATCTCACTGCCTTGCTGTGCCTCTTGTTTAACTACAGCCTCAGCCCTAATTGCTACATCAGTGTATATATCTGACGGTGCATCAGAAGGTACGAGGTTACATGCCTTGCCTCCTTGAGAGTCGAGGAGGATTGCGCTTAGATGCTGCAGTCCGTTACAGCTACCATCAGCAGAGCAGGGTAGGTGAGTGTAGTAGCCCCAACCCTCACGCAACAGGCCGTACCACTCCATGCACCAGCCAAGGAACTGCCAAGGCTTGTCAGCCTGAGTCCACCACATGTAATCAAGTGGGTTCTCAGCTACCTTAACTATGTCAGCCTCGCTTTCCCATGCCCACTGGATACGCTCAGCAAAGGATACCTTGTCGTTACCAAACAGGTTAGCACCGTGGATAGCCAGCCAATCAGCATCACCTGCATCTTTGATAGGGAAGCCGTAAGTAAATCCAATGAGAGCCTTACCCCAATCAGCTACCTGTGGTGACATGAAGGACTCGACAGGATACTTGCGTGACCTAAAGTCTAGCTGCCAGACAAAGTAGAACTCATCGTACTTAGAGTAATGGTTAGCAAGCTGAAGTGTACGCTCTACCTGGATACGCCTCGACATAGACTTGCCGTTAGCCTGATAAATACGGTTGCGTTTGCTTGACCAATCTCTGAACAGTATCTTCTCTGCCTCATCCATTTCCTGTGGGTCTTTGTCAAAAGGGTACACAGGCAAAGGTAAGTCCTCACGAGGAGGCAGACCAGCCCATTGCTCACCACTATCCCAAGCTGTCCTCATCACCTCAAGCACAGGCTTGTTGATTGACCAAGGGGTACGTTGTAGTCCATTGAGACAACGGTACTCCACGCTCATGTCTTGCTGGCGCAGTCTATCTAAATATTCCTTAGATTTTTTCTTCATCAGTGTACCCTCACTATCGGTAATTGATTGATGACTGTGCTGTGGTAACCACCATCCATTACATCAATCCAATCCTTCGGTGGTATGATGGATGGGGCATAGCGTGGCTTCATCACCTCTTGGAATGTGTTGAACTTCTTTACCCACTCAAGAGTCTCAGGCGTAGCCTCAAGATATGTGATTGTCTTATTCTTTTTGATAGACTTGGTTAGCTTGACCAACCCTGTCTTAATTACAATCTTATCTACAAGCCTCATGCCTACATGAATGCGTTCTTCGTTAGTCCATTCAGTATTGTTGAAGCCATCCTTGTTCATCTTGTAGACCAAGCCTTGTCTCTTGTGTAGCTTGCTGGCTTTCTCATTTGCTTTCTTTATTACATTCAAAGCTGACTTACCTTCAGCCTCAACCCATTGGCTAAGTCTTTTTTGTAGTTCGATGTTGGCTCCAACTGACTTGGCTACCTTCATCAAGGTGAACCTCTTGGATACCTCATCGACTACTGTGAGAAGGGCAAGGTAAGCAACTTGGTAAGCATCCATTCCCTGTAAATTTTTTCTAGTAATATCTCGATTGCTAGTCACGTTTGTTTGAATGTCAATTACCCCATCAGCCACAGCATTAACGATGGCTGCAATCATAGCCCTTCCATGCTGGGTGTTAGATTCAATTCCCTTCTGTATTAACTTGTTGGTGTTAGACTGATAGCGAATGATACCATCAGTCAGCATTTGTTGTTCAAGTTCTATCTGCTCTTCAAGTGTTGGCATCGTAGTCCTTCTCATCAAAAAATATTCGGCCTCGTTTCTTATTAGGAACCACCTGATTTCTTGGCATACGCCAGTGTGGATTGCGTGTGCCTTTTGTTGGTGGTGGCTTCTTAAATATCTTCCTTCTCTTAGGCATGATTAATCCTTTACGCCACGCTAGGCCACGCAAACGTGGCGCATATCACAAATCCGTTACACGAGTGTAACAATATAAATAGTCTACCCTTGGGGGCTGCAGCCCTTACTGGCTCTATGTTTGTGGAGTAATTGCATGAGTGTTATAAATGGTGTTCGGATTTTAAGTCCTCTATTAATGGTACGAGCGGGGGGACTCGAACCCCCACGCCATTGAAAAGGCTCAGGATTTTAAGTCCTGTGTGTCTACCAATTCCACCACGCTCGCTCCATTTACGCCACTTACGCCACGTTCTACGCCACGTTAGTTCGACAGGTATAATCAATCTACCTGCTCTAGTAAAGACACACCCTTGACCAAATCTTTTGGGGCTAGGTGTGCGTATCTCATAGTAGTCTGGATAGCTGAGTGTCCCATCCATTCCTTGGCATGAACCAAGGGCATACCACGCTGAATTAAACGTGAGCATGTGGTATGTCTAAGGGTATGCCAGACTACATCCTCCAGTTCCAGGTGGTTAACTAACCGTTGCCACTTAGAACGAGGGAAGGTTCCGAATAGTTTATCTGTACCTGCGACAGCAGCCCTGCGTTCAAGAGCCTGACGTGCGCGAGAGGTAAGAGGGACAACGCCATTCATAGCGTTCTTACGGTCAGCAAGATACACACCTTCCTTGAGTATATCTTTGGCAGTAAGCTTAGCCATCTCACCTGCTCTCATGCCAGTGTCGATAGAGATAATGAAACCATCACGCAGTTCATCGAACCCCCAGCTTTCTAGTGTAGCTAGACACTGCTGTTCTTCCTCGACAGATAAGAACCTTATCCTGCTCGTGCCTTCCTTGAGGCGGGAGAGGGTAGGCATACCATTAGGCAACCTACCTCTCTCCTTGGCAAAGCGTAGTATCTTAGAAAGGGAGGCCAGCTTTCTATTGATAGTGCCGTTAGCCCTACGCTTTGCTTTCTGATTGTCTATGAACTCATCAACCAATTCTGTGGTGATATCGGCTATGTCTATGTCCTTACCAAAGTAATTGATTACCTCGTTCATCACGAGGATAAGCTTTGGTTCAGACTTAGCACCTACCCAATGCCTCCGATAACATTTGTCTGCTGCTTCTTGTAGACCCCAAGTGTTGGCAACCGTGATGCCTTCGGATGGGACAGGCTTGCCTAGTAATAAGGCCTGCCTTGCTACATTCTCCAGTGCAGTAGCTTCTGCATGAGTGGATACAATACGTCTAAATCTATTACCTTTAACTGTTACATAAACTTCAAAGCCATTATGTCTTGGTTTAATACTCATGTATTACTCCACTAAATTTTCTAAACGTGTTACGAGAGCCTTACCTTTGTCGGTTAGTTCGATGAACTTCTCGACTCTAAACTCTGGGTTTTCGTATGTAACTACAAGTTCGTGACCTGTTCTTCGGCTTCTGTTAATAGAAGTTAACGCAGCCACGTTCCTACTGGCAGATGCAGAAGTAACCCCCAACATCTCGCCTACTTCTTTAATCGTAATTGTATTGCCTTGGCTCTGCTTGTGAGCAACTAAGATGAACGCCAATACAGTTTGTAACTGCATCTCAGGGTCAAGCTTCCTAAACTCCTCTACGACTCTCTGAAGTTTTACTAGTTTTAGAGACAACGATTGTTACTCCTCTTCCTATGTGTATCCATGTATCTGGGTAATCGCGCCGTATAGATATACTATACTTCCCTACTTGGCTACCAAAATTACACGCATGTATAGATATTTCTCTCTTATGTAGCTTAAAGTACAAAACCGTACCCCTCTCAATATTCTGTGGGTTTATATAATATTCAAAAGTAGGTTTGTTTTATAGTCGGTTACCTCGACTTTAAGCTGTGTCTATTTCCAAGACTCACTATAATATGAGTGCTGTATGCTCCAGCCATGAAACGGTGGTGCTGTTGGTGGGTTAAGCCAATGTGTGGACTTATACCCACTCCATACGCCCCATAAATTATACAAGGAATAACTACCTGCATAGATATTAGAGCCTCTGTCTGCTAAAGAAAGCATTTTACCTCCTGTAAATAAGTGCTGATATGATGACAAAGACTATCAAAAACAGTGGTAGTAATGCCAAGAACTGTACATAAAATATGAGAAACTTTGTCGTTATAATGTAACCTCCTGTATTGCTGCGATTTTATAGATTATACACTCATGTAGTTAATATGTCAATCCATGATTTATATTTGTTCACGATACGTTCTCATGCATAATTGCTATGTCATTGAAGTCATGGTCAAACATTTCTTCATCATGGAAAGACTTGGTAAATGTCTGGTCACCAAATTCCTGGATATATTTGAATATGTGTGAGACAACATCGACAGTCCAGCCATTGCCTAACATGCGATAGCGTTGCGTGTTGCTGACGTGGTTGGTGTAGCCTTCGGGTACAGTCTGCAATCTCTCGCACTCTAAGGGTGTAAGCTTCCTGTATTCTGTATAAGTGTGGTCTGTAAACACTAACTGCCTACGGTGCTTCTCAAAATATGATTTGAGGTTACCCCCTTTAAAATAATTAGCGTCTATGCAGTGTGATTTGTCGCGGTCAACCACGCCATCCTCAAGGATGTCAGTAAGTATGATGCCCTTGTCAGTAGGTACTGTGAATGGAATGTTAGTCCAGTAAAGCCTGTGTCTATTGTGTGCTGACACTAGGTTACTGTTGATAGCAACAGGTTCAACACCTAGCATCTCAGTGATGATTAACTCACACTCTTTGGACATGCGTACATTCTCAAGTAGGAAATAAATAGGCTTGAGTTCCTTGAGCAGTCGCACATACTCAAAGAATAATCCTGACCTCTCGCCTTGCAATCCTATTCTATTAGCAGATGCTATTGATAGGTCTTGGCATGGTGAACCACCAATGAGTAGGTCTATCGAATCTGTGTGGTAAAACTCACCATTAAAGGGGACTATTAATTCCCCACCTTTTGCCTGGATTTTTTGTACATCTCCAAGGTGTATGGTGTCAGGGTAGTTAGCCTTGGCAACTTGGATAGCATACTTATCTATCTCGCTGGCATAGTACTTATCTACCTTGATACCTGCTTTATCTAACGCGATACGTCCACATGACATACCATCGAACAAACTTAGCACGTTCATTACAGCCTCCTGTATAATTACATGAGTGGATACATTAGTTCCACAGTAAAAGTTTTAGGTCAGACGTAGACCAGCCAGAACGCAGTGATAGTTCTGTAATGGTTACACCTGTGTAACGATAGGCCTCAATAATATCTTCAGCAGTCATGGTCATTCTCCTTGTAAACTACACCTGTTTGCTGCCAGTTATGTATCAAGCCATCTATTATCTTGTTTGTTTGGTCAGCATCGCCACCTGTATGCCCATCAATAAGACTGTGACAGGCATCAAGCATCTCTTGGATTTTATTTCTAAGCATATGCATATCTGCAGCGTCTGAATCTCTCCAGATAACACCCGAAAATAACTCGTTGTGTTCTGCGCCTTGCAGTATCAAAGCATTATTGTGCATCTAATTTTCCCTCCAATGAAATCCCATTACGAACCCATCCATAAATCTGACAAGCTCCATCGCTGTAAAATTTGTGTTACTTGGGTAATGCTCATCAATCTTTATCTGCCAAGAATAGGGCGAGTAAGTTGGGTCAAACTCTAACGTGACAGGTTTTTCAATGCGCCTTGTAAGTGCAAAACATTTGTTGTTTAGCATCTTCTTGGTTATTCTAGCCATCACTTGCCTCCTTTATGCATTGCCGCGAACAGCTTTGATGGTTATTAAATCTTCTCTAACATCTGCAGTGTAATGAGTAGCGTCCTTAAAGAATGGCTTGAGCCATGCCCA